>Ga0182090_1134141_pt1 | contig 14337 bp, 11 predicted proteins | sample 041ome_24_FD_127767 | JGI IMG/M metagenome (GOLD analysis project Ga0182090, IMG submission 127767) | Metatranscriptome of coastal salt marsh microbial communities from the Groves Creek Marsh, Georgia, USA - 041408BS metaT (Metagenome... | ecosystem: Environmental > Aquatic > Marine > Intertidal... | reverse complement strand
GTTTACAACGCCTTAGAGAAGGACCATCTTGCGCCGCTGACCACCGCCGACGACATTGTTATACCAGAGCAGGGCATACTCGCCGCATTGGCCGAACCCAACCATGCGTCCAACATTCCCGTTATGGCGGGGGCGAACCGGGATGAGGTCACTCTTTGGCTGGGACTGAACCGCTACTTCGTTCAGGGCGAGGATGTTTTGTTTGGTCTACTGCCGCCGAAACTCTCCGTTCGCGACACCCAAAAATATCGTCATTGGATTGATCTGCGTTCGAGGGCTTGGCGTGCCCGCGGCGTTGACGAGCCTTTGGCGGCGTTGCACGCTTCGGGCAACGACGCCCTTTACGCTTACCGCTTCGACTGGGACGAGCAGGAAGATATTTGGTTTTTCCCGTTCTCAGAGATTCTCGGAGCAGCCCACGGTGCAGACATTGCGTTTGTGATGGGAGCTCCCATGTACGGATCCATTGGTGAGTACATGTATCCAGACACCGATTCCGCGGCGCAGATGACTGAGCGCATGATGTCGGCTTGGGGAAATTTTGCCCGGGATGGGCAGCCAGGCATCGTCGATGGCATGCCCTGGCCGGAATTTGCACCAAGATCACCCCACGTAATGATTCTGGACAGCGGTGACGCCATGCGCGTTGACGCCAAGGGCGTTTATCTTGATGAGCTACTTCAGGAAGCTGCGAGTCCCAGCGCACCATTGTCTTCGGTTGAGCGCTGTATTTTGGTCTGGGAAATGCTGACTAACATTGGTGAGCCTTACTACGGGCACTACCAGCGCTGGAACGATGGGGAGTGTAGTGACATTGATGCCCGCGCAGAAAAGCTCGCTACTCGTCTTGCCCTTGAGGCAGAGTACGGTTCAGCAACATTGCCATGACCTCGGTTATTGCCGTTACCGGAGCATCGGGATCGGGCAAATCCGCCATTACCGATGCATTGGTTGAGCGCCATCGAGGGGACCCGTCACTACCCAGCACCAGCTGTCTCTCGGTAGACGCATACTATCGAGACCTCAGTCACTTAACCTTCGCTGAGCGCGACGAGCTGAACTACGACCACCCCGACGCCATTGAATTTGAGCTTTTTGAACAGCACCTTGGGGCGTTGAGGGCTGGCGAGGCTGTGCTTGAGCCCAGCTATGATTTTGCGACTCACACTCGAATCCCCGGTGGCACCCAGGTGATTGCCGCTGAGCGCTTGATTATTGAGGGCGTCTTACTGGGTGCGTGGGAGGCCTTACGGGCGCAGGTTGACACCCTGATATTTGTTGATACGCCACTTGAGCTCTGTTTTGAGCGCCGTTTACGGCGGGACTGCGACGAGCGGGGCAGAGATGCCGCCAACGTGCAGCAGTTCTGGAACGATAGGGCACTGCCTGCTTTTCTGGCGTGGCGGGATCGCGCGCGCTCGGAGGCGGATCTCGTTGTTAGGGGCAACGTGCCGCTAGCCCACAGCGTGGACACCATCCTCGCCCACATCGCTCAACGCTAGCTTCAAACTCGCTCTCGCTGTTTGGCGACCCACTCAAAGTGCAAAACTAGGTCTGGGTCACTGCAGAGCCGTTCCTGGGTATAGAAATGCTTGCCTAGCGTCATCTCGTCATACCGCTTGTGTATGCCCGAGTGACAGCGACGACAGATCATGATGCCCTGGTTCAACGTCTCTCGACTAAAATGCTTTTTGAACCAGCTGCGTCGATGCATCTTTCTGGGTATGAGATGGTGAAAGGTCAGGGGCACCTTGCGGCCGCAGCAGGCGCAAGGTGCAATCAGACCGCGCTTTCGCGGCCCTGGCTCAGAGGACAGCGTCGAGTGTACTTCGTAGCTTCTGGTCGTCGGGTCCGACATTGCTTCCAAAATGCTCCACTACGTTTCCTTCAGCATCTACTACGTACTTATTGAAGTTCCAGCTTGGGTACCCTTTGGCTTCTCCCAAACCCTTAAATACGGGGTTGGCATCTCCTCCCCGTACGTCTGAGGTCGCCATCACAGGGAAAGAAACGTCGTACTTCTCGTAGCAAACCTCGGCGGCATCGCCTTCTTCATTTTCTTCCTGGAAAAAGCTATCGCTAGAGAAACCTATCACAACCAGACCCTTGCTTTGGTATTCCTTGTGCAGAGCCTCCAGACCTTCGAACTGGGGCGTGTAGCCGCAGTTGCTGGCGGTATTCACAATCAGCATGGGCTTGCCCGCAAAGGCTTCACAAAAATTGATGACTTCTTTCGATGCCAGCTTGCGCATGCTCTGGTTGAGATATTCTGGGCAGGCGAGGACCGAGGTACTTACCCCGAGGGCGACGATTGCGCTGACGCCTAAGATCGTGCTTCGTAATTTCATGCTTTGCATCTCCTGGTTGAAGTGGCGCGATGAAAACAAGTGCCTCATGCGCCGATGACTGCAGCGACCCGTCAAACACCCTACACACTGTGATCAAGTGCTGAAGTGGTGCTATTTACTGAACAGTGTACGTGTAAAACCTGCAGCTAGATTAGCTCTCAGCGCCTTAGGTATGGGCCTACCAGCCCTCAAAAAACGCTGGTCAGCCACCCAAGGGCTGCTCAAACACCTTCTCTGTGAAAAATTGCATTAGCATCTGTTTGGTCCAGGACGGATGACATTTGAATGCGGCCACGTGGCTGCCCCAGCGGCCTTTACCCGCAAGGCATTGGTCCTCAGCGGCCGTGACCGGGGCCACAGCCAGCTCAATGGCGGGGTTTGTCTCAGCCAGCGCTTGCGCAAAGGGTAGGCGGGTGATGGGATCCGTTGGATCCTGAATCAGCAGCGTTGGCAGTGTTAGGTTTGCTGCCTGTGCCGATGCGTCCTGTTCTCCCGAGGGCAAACCCCAAAATGCCGTAGTTGACCAGGCATAGGGTTTAAACAGCAGCGGTGGCAGACCAAACTGAATCCAACCCCCTTGGGCGAGAGCATCGCGGGTGTTCAGTGCGGGGTCCATTAGCACGAGTGCATCTACTTTTAGCCCCCGCTTGATGGCATAAATGGACGTAGCGCCGCCCATTGAAACGCCCATGGCAACCCGGGGCAGACCCGTGTGACCGTTGTCATCTAGCCACTGTGCCATGGCCAACGCGTCAGGCCACTCCGCGGCCCCCATACCGAGTTTACCGGTGGTCTTGGGCGAATTGCCGTGGTTGCGCATATCCACCGTAATGACGGAAATACCCTGTTGGGCTAGGTAGGAATAGAACTCTAGTGATGGCAGAAACCATGAGGTACGGTTTGAACCTGCACCGTGTGAAAACAGCAACACGGCGCGGGGATTCTGGGCCGGAATCCACCATCCCGCCAGTTCAATGCCCCCCTCCGAAGTCACTCGGATGTCTTCGTAGTAGGTGTTGAGCTCGGCGGGGGTTTCCGTGACGGGATTTTCCCCCACACTAATTGCCATGGCTGGAAATAGCGTGGCTGACGCTACCAGCCATCCAGCGATAACCACAACGCTAAGTCTAACCAACCACTTTTTCATGCGCTCTTGAGGGACCCGTTCAAAATTGTTTCTGTTAAACCGACAGCAGCCGCCGGAGCAAGCCATCCTTGTGCCGATTTCGTTCCCGAAGCAGCAGGAGGTTCTTGATTTCGTGATCAATGGCTTCCTCGACTTTTGCCCTCAGTGCGTGCTGCTGTCGTTTGGTGGGTTCTTTGCCCGCGTAGCTCGAAAGATCCATGGGCTGGCAAAAGCCATAGAAGGTGGTTTTGGGTTTGGGTAGGAAACTGCCCAACACCCCAGCAGGGAGGGGCGGCACTAAGTCGCTGCGCATGTCGGCGGGGAGCAGGCCCAGCTTGATCATCATCTGGGTAAGCTGTGCCTGTTGCACCTCTGGCCCGGTTAGATATTGATCGTAATACTCGTCTGGGCCAACCGAGGCGAAGGGTACAATGGTGTAACCCATCTTGGCAGCGAGTCGAATAAATCCATAACGGTGCTGCCAGAGCAGCTCATAGCGTTGCTCAGGCGGTTTTACCGCCTCGTAGGTACCACCGGGGTATAGCAATAAGTCATGACCGCCGGCCATGAGCGCCTCTACCACAACGGGTTGACCCACCGCCGCGCCCATGGAGATGACCGTGTCGGCGTACTGTGGATTCTCAAACAGGGTTCGATCGCCGAGTGGCCGAAGAAAGCGGCCGTAGTCGTAGGACAGTAGGGTATGAAACGCGAACGCATCCATGGCCAGCAAAGAATGATTGCCGACAAACAGGGCCGGCTTGCTGGGCAGTCGTTCCAAACCGACGAAGCTCGGTTTGAACCACTTTCGCATGATGGCTGCGGCCAGGGCGATACGAGCGCCTGTCGGCATTTTGACGCGTAATACGCGGTCAATGTGCGCCTGTAGCTCGGGACTCGGCTCGAGTCGTTCTGCCATAATGGGGTTCCTACTGTTCTACGAAAAACTGATATTGACGTACGCGGTTAAGCCGCAGCACCGGGGCAAGAATAGCAGATCAGTTTGATGAACTCTTGCGTCGTAGCTACTAATTCCGAGGAAACCCACCTAGCATGCAGCAACCCACCTTCCGTCACTGGGGTCTCCTGGGCTATTTGACCGTTTTCTGGGGCTTTGCCTTTTATCTGATTGCCGTCGGTCTGACCGCCTTTGAGCCGGTAACCGTTGTCTGGGGCCGTCTGACTCTTGGCGCAGTTTTTATGCTGGTGGTGTTGTTTTTACGGGGTGGATCCCTCCCAAGGTCGTTGCTTTGGTGGCGTCGTTTAGTGACGTTGTCGATCACCGGGAACCTATTGCCGTTTACCTTGATTGCCTGGGCCGAGCAGACAGTACCCAGCGGCGAGGTCGGCCTGTTGATGGCGCTCATGCCGATCACGATATTGCTGCTGGGGCACTGGTTCTTGGAGCACGAACCGCTAACCCCTATGCGTCTTTCTGGGGTCGCGATGGGGTTTATTGGGGTGGCTCTACTGATGGGGGTTGATCTATTTGCCAACTCTGACGGCCGCCTGCCGGGCCAGTTGGCGGCCGTGTTGGCAACCCTTTGCTATGCCGTCAACGGCATATACACCAAGCGTCTGCCTGGGTTTGACACGGTGGCGATCTCAGCGGGGTCGCTCCTTGTGGGTTCCATCATTCTGTTACCCATAATGCTGTCACAGCAGGTTTGGGTACCCCCCGCGGCGGCGCCAATGGCCTGGGGCAGCGTCCTGCTCTTGGGGATCTTTGCAACCGGCCTTGCCACCTGGGTTTATTTCACGGTGGTGAGCGAAGTTGGTCCGGGATTTTTATCCACGATTAACTATCTCATTCCGGGGGTGGCGTTTTTGGCGGGGGCACTATTGCTCGGTGAGCCCGCGGGATGGGCTCAGTGGTTAGCGCTGTTCAGTATTGTGGCTGGCGTTTGGCTCATCCAGCCGAGGGCGTTCAAACCGAAGAGTCCTTAGTCGCCGAGATTAAACCGCTGCCTTAGAAAGCGCGCAACACCATCCTCGTCATGGTGGCCTATAACCTCACTGGCAATCGCCTTGATTTCGTCATCGGCGTTCTCGGGGGCGTAGCTCTCATCGGCAATGTCAAACATCGATAGGTCGTTCTCGCCGTCGCCAAACACAATGACCTTTGTAACTGGAAGCTCCTCTCGCAAGGTTGCTATGCCGTTGCCCTTGCTCCCGAGACTGTGATGAATATCTAACCAGCGCAGGCCACCCGCTTGCGCTGCAATCCCAGTGTAGGCAACCAGGCTCGGCTCATTGTCGATGGAAGAAATGACAGCTTTTACCTTTTCTGAGGCTCCCATGGCGCTAATGTTAATTACCGCAGCGTCCTCAGGCATTTCACTGATTGGCTCCAGCGGAAGATGCCTTTCCTCCTCAAAAAGCTGGGCGAGCTTGGCCTCGGTCTCATTTTTCAGAGCTGGGTGGTATACCGCATGTCGCCCGTTCTCTTCGAGTGTGAAAACAAAAGGCGTGAGTTCCTGAATCGTGAACGCAGCCAGCACATGCCAAACTTCCGTAGGGGTGAGTAAATGGCTGTGACTGTATTCCTGCTGATGGGGACACCAAATGACAGCCCCATTCTTGATGATGTGTGGCAGGGTGAAGCCGTGGTCGGCAATTGGGCCCCTAGCAGCCTGCAGCGTTCGCCCGGTTGCCACCGTATAGGCGATGCCTGCAGAGGACATTCTTCGCAGGGTTTCCGCTGTATAAGGGGTAATTTCGGACCGAGCATTCAGCAGGGTCCGATCCATATCAAAAACAACAAGTTCCACAGCGGTCTCCGGTGGGAAGCGACCGGGGGCCGCTTCCCAGGGTTGTCATGGGCTTCAGTGCGAAGTCACGTCGAGGTCATTGCACAAAGAGGCACGAATTTCTGGAGCCACTGCGAATTTCTCAATGGGGTAGGCGGCATGGTCAACCCCCGCGTATAGCTCAGCGCCGTTTTTGAGGGCGTTGATTTGCTCGGGCGTCAGCTCAAATCGCAGGAAATGTACGGAGGAGGTTTTTTCCTCCGTAGCCCTCTCCAAGTCCTCGTCAGCAATGGGTGTAATGCGCTCTAGATCACCCGCCTGCAGCCAAACGCGGTCTTCAATGCCTATCATTTGGGATAAGCGCGCGGCTCGCTCAACCGGATCTCCAAACTCAATCATGAAGGTGGCTTTCCAGTTGTGGCCATCAGGAATAAGGGGATTGTAGGCGTTCAATTCGTCTTCAATACCTGCCGCTTCAAAGGTCTTTTCGATTCTCAGCATTTCTTGAATTTGGTAGCGAATGGTTTTTTCGTCTTCGAAATACAGGCGCGCGTTTTCACCCAGGGCTAGCTGGCGTGTTTTCTTGTGCGCCATGACCTCACTGCGAAATTCCAGTCGTCGGTTTGAATACTCCTCAAGTGACCAGAGGTCTTCACGTGTTAAATGTGCCATTGGAATCTCCTTGGAATGGGTTATAGACCGTATGCCATACGCAAAAGGGTCATTGGATGCAGGGCGGAATCGACTTTTTCTGACAGATTCGCGATCTGAGTACCTGCCATAGGGCAGTCACTGATGAAGTGATCAGGGTCCTGTTGATCAACCTTGCGCACAGTAGGCCGCGCAATTTTAACGGACTTGTCGTGGGTTTCTTTCTTCACCGCGTAAGTGCCGTCGTGACCGGAGCATCGCTCGTGGGCGACGATCGTGCTGTTTTCCACCAATGCCAGCACGTCGCGGGTTTTGAGGCCAATATTCTGCACCCGCTGGTGGCAGGCCACCTGGTAGGCTACGTTGCCAATAGCGTTGGGGAATTCGGTGTTCAGTGCCCCACCTTTATGACGCATCCACAGGTACTCAAAGGGATCAAAAAAAGCTTTCTGAACTTTCAGCACGTCGGGGTCATCCGGGTACATCAGCGGTAACTCTTGCTTGTACATCAACACGCAGGAGGGAATCGGTGCAACTAGGTCATAGCCCTCGTCAACCAGTTTTGCCAAAACGGGTATGTTGGCCTCTTTTAGCGCGTTGACTGCGTCCAGATCACCGAGTTCGAGTTTGGGCATACCACAGCATTTTTCCTTGGGCACAATGTCGATATGGATCCCGTTGTGTTGGAACACTTTCACAAAGTCTTCGCCAATGTCGGGCTGGTTGTAGTTGCCGTAACAGGTGGCGTAAAGCGCGACTTTGCCCGAGGTCTCGCCAATAGCTTGGGCTGCGATATCCTTCACCATTGGCTTGACCCGCTTGCGTAGGGTGTTGGAATGGAACTTGGGTACCGGCGCTGCGTGATGAATATCTACCGCGCTTTCAAGCACTTTTCTAAACCCGCTGTTGCTGTTTAGAGCGTTAACAGTGATATCCACAAGGGGAATTGAAGTCAGACCAAACACCGTGTCGGTACTGGTCAATGTCTTGTCTCTGAAGCTTGCGCCGTGCTCTTTAAACTTAATGGCTTTGGCGCGCAGCATAAGATGTGGGAAATCAATATTGAAATCATGGGGCGGTACGTAGGGGCACTTTGTCATGTAGCAGAGGTCGCACAGGTAGCATTGATCAACCACCTTCGTGTAGTCCTCTTTGGCCACCCCGTCTACTTCAAAGGTTTCTGATTCGTCAATGAGATCAAATAGGGTCGGGAACGCATCGCACAAACTCACACAACGGCGGCAGCCGTGACAAATGTCGTAGACTCGCTCTAACTCTTCGTTAAGCGCATCCTTGTCCCAAAAGGCCTCGGTTTTCCAGCCCAATGGGTGCCTCGTAGGTGCTTCCAGACTTCCTTCGCGCATTGGCAGATCCTTGTTAATAGGTGCAAAAAGTAACGGAGGGCAGGGCCCTCCGTGTTCGACTCAATTACGCGTCGAGGGTGTCCAGGGTCTTCTGGAACTTGTTGGCGTGGCTGCGCTCAGCCTTAGCCAGGGTTTCGAACCAATCAGCGATCTCGTCGAAGCCTTCGTCGCGCGCGGTCTTGGCCATGCCGGGGTACATGTCGGTGTACTCGTGGGTTTCGCCCGCAATGGATGCTTCCAGGTTTTTCTTGGTGTCGCCCATGGGCAGACCGGTTGCCGGGTCGCCGCAGGCTTCGAGGTACTCCAAGTGACCATGAGCGTGGCCAGTTTCACCTTCCGCGGTTGAGCGGAAAACGGCAGCTACGTCGTTATAGCCTTCAACGTCCGCTTTTGAAGCGAAGTACAGGTAGCGACGGTTAGCTTGAGATTCGCCTGCGAAGGCGTCCTTCAGGTTCTGCTCGGTTTGTGAGCCTTTGAGTTCCATGGTTCTCTCCTGATTATTAAAGTGAAGTGACGTCACTGTATCCACACAAGATGTGTGGACACGGGACTATACCGTTGCTGTTACAATTTGGCTCAATCGAATTTTTGATTAAAACTAATCGAATAAACCGATGCCATAGAAAAACCCGAGGAAACGCTTAAATGGCCCGACAACCCACGCTGAAGCAATTGAAGTATTTGTGTTCCGTGGCCGAGAACCAGCATTTTGGCCAGGCAGCTAAAGCCTGCTATGTCAGCCAGTCAACTTTGAGCGCTGGTATTCAGGAGCTTGAGGAGACGCTGGGGGTATCGCTTGTTGAGCGCAACAACCGCAACGTCCTGCTCACCACCATTGGTAAGGATGTAGTCGATCGGGCACACGATATTTTGGTGGACGTGGAAGATTTGGTGTCCATGTGTGCTGCTGCAGGGGAGCCATTCAGTGGCAAGATGCGTCTGGGCGTCATCCCCACCATCGCGCCCTTTTTGTTACCCAGGCTACTGCGCAAGCTGCGCTCCGAACACCCTGATTTTAAGCTCTTTATCCGCGAAGATCTCAGCCAAAACTTACTCGATGCGCTGTACGCGGGCGAGCTCGACGTACTGCTGTTGGCGCTGCCGTTTCCCGCCGAAAACGTCGATGTCATGTCGTTATTGGATGATGATTTTCTACTGGCAAGTCCGCCGGAGCACCCCCTGTCGCGGAAGAAAAATGTCCGAACTACCGACCTCAAAGGGGAGAGTTTGCTCCTGCTTGAGGATGGCCACTGTCTGAGAGAACACGCTTTGGAAGCGTGTAAGCTGAGGGACAGCCAGATTTCGATACCCTATCAGGCCACTAGCCTGTCCACGATTGTGCAGATGGTCGCCAATGGCATTGGTATTACACTGTTACCGAGCATGTCAGTTGAAGCGGGTATTACCGCCGGCACCGATCTAGTGGTGCAGCCCTTCGATCAACCGGGGGTGGCACGGGAAGTGGGATTGATGTGGAGAAAAAAGACGCCTCGCCAAACGGAATTCCGAATGTTAGGCGAGTTCGTGCGGAGCTGTCACCGAGAAGATTAGACCTCCCTCCCAGCGATCAGGTGAGAAACCTGTCTGGATCAGAAAGCGTAATCCTCGTCACTCAAGTTACGCCGCCGCAAGCGGATAAACCAGGGTTTGCTGGCGTGATAGAAGCCCGACAAGATGCGCACTTGGCCGCACCCCACGCGGAGTTGTGCGGTTGAGTTCCCCTAGGTCCACATATTAGTGCGGCATAAAAAAGCGGACGCCAAGCGCCCGCTTTATGAGGTTGAAAAGACCAGAGGCGTGTTAGTTAAAATTGTACTTCGCTGTCAGGCCATAGGTGCGAGGCTGGTTGGGATAACCGCTGATGCTGCCCGCCTGGGCCACTGAGGGAAACGCTGAAAGCAGGTACTCGTCGTCGTTCAGATTGCGCCCCCAAACGTTGAACTCAAGGCCATTGCTGAAGGTGACGCCAGCACTCGCGTTAAACATATTGATTTCCCGGGAGGCGATTGACTTATCAATGTTGTCAACAACTTGCACGTCGGACTCATACACGTGCTCTAGACGCATGTAGGCAAGCGTGCTGCCCACGGCGAAATTGTAGGTCACATTTGTGTTCGAAGAGAATTCCGGTATGCCAGAAGGCTGCTGCCCTGATAGATCAGTGGGGCCAAGAGCGCCCAGGGCACCTTTGAAGTCATCGTATAGCGGGTCAAGCCAGGTGCCAGCAAATCCAAAGCGCAGAGATTCGGTTGCAGCCCAGTTGACCTCTAATTCAACGCCTTCGGTGGATTGCTCGCCAGCATTAGCCAGTACGAAGCCGGTGCCTGTGAAGACATTGGACTGGAAACCTTCGATGCTTTGATCAAAAACCGCCAAGTTCACGGCAACTGAATCCCACTCACCCTTTAGGCCTATTTCATAAACGGTGGCTTCCTCGGGGCCCGCCAGACGCGTCGCATCTACCGTAGCACCGGGATAGTTAGCAATCCCCGGCGGCAGTCCCAGCGCGGGTACCGAGGGCAGAGCAGGGTCACCAGCGGCCAATAGTCTTGCTAAATCGGGTGCTAGAGGACCGGTGTCTTGGGAGAGGTTCCAAGACGTTGCCTTGAAGCCTGTACTCACACCACCGTAAACGCTCATGTTAGCCGATAGATCGTAGGACAGTCGCAGAGTATAGGTGGTGTCGCTATCGTCGCTGCGTCCATCTTCCACTGAGTTGGGGTAAGCCACAAACGGCGGGAGAAACTGTGCTGCTGAGAGTGCACCAAGACCCAGAACATTGAGGGGTAGGGTGCCGAATAAGTTATTGTTGCTTACCGCGGCGGAAGCCTCTTTCTCGGACTGGGTGTAGTTTGCGCCTATTGTCAGCGTCAGTGCATCGGTAATGTCAAAATCGATCTGCGCAAAGAGCGAAAGGGTTTCGTCATCTAAGGTGTAGGTCTCTGCTTGATTACCTATGCCATCGGCGTAGAAAGTGCCCGCTGGTAGGCCGAAGGCTGCCTCTATGCCTCCCAAGGCTCCCGGGGCCCCGAGGGCTGCCAGTAGCACATCAACGTAGGATCGGAAATCCGGCCCGAGTTCGAAGGTCTCGTCGTGGGTAACTTCTTCGTTAAAGTAAAACGCACCGACCATCCATTGAAGCGGACCGTCGGTGGTAGACGTTAGACGCAGTTCCTGGGTGAAGGTATCGATTTGGGTATCCCGAGTGTCTGCAGCATCGGGGCTGATCAGCCGTGCGCTGGTGAAATCCACATCCCCAGACTGGAATTGATCGAGGGTTCGGTACGCCGTAATTGACGTGAGCGCAAAGCTGTCGAAATCGTAGTCTACCTGCAGCGATGTTCCCTGGGTTTGGATGTCGTTTTTGGGATCAAAGTCCTGATAATTTTTGTAGGCAAATGGATCGTTGCCCACGACATTGCCCCCAAGCAGTCTGACAATATTGCCCGTGGGGCCATCCACGATATTGGCTACGCCACAGCAGGCCTCGTCTATGCTTTCGGCGTCAACGATCAAGCGTACCTCAGCGCGATCCGAGGGGGCCCACAGCAGCTGACCTCTAAAGTTCCAGCGGTTTAGTTCATTGAACGACTCGCCGGTGGTGATGTTGTCAAAGTAGCCATCCCGCTGGTTGTTACTCGCGAACAAGCTAAAAGCTAAGGTGTCTGAAATGGGACCGGTGACATCACCGCGCACGATAGTCTGGTTGTAGTTGCCCACGGTGCCACCGATCGAGCCGCTAAAGGCCTCTAAATCGGGCTTTGCCGTGACCACGTTGATGACCCCCGCAGAGGCATTCTTACCAAATAGGGTGCTTTGGGGGCCGCGCAAGACCTCGACACGCTCAAGCTTGGGTAAATCGGCGAGGGCGCTGCCGACTCGCGATCGATAAACGCCATCAATAAATACCCCCACCGAGGGTTCGATACCGGGGTTGTTAGCGCCATTACCAAAGCCCCGAATGATGAAGTTGGTTTGAGCGCTGCCCTGCAGCTGCGTCACTCTGAGGCTGGGGACTAAGGTTTGGAGGTCTTTAATGTCCAATACCTGTGATTGCTCAATGGCCTCTGCGGTTACCACGGACACGGCTATGGGAATTTCCTGAAGGGTCTGCTGACGTTTTGTGGCGGTAACCACAACTTCTTCAAGTTCACCCGCCGCATGGCTGTTGACGGCAATCATCAGCGCTGAGGCGGCAAAGGGTAGAAACGGAGACCGATTAAACATGGGAAAACTCATAACAAATACCTCTGTTAAGTTTCATAGCGATGTAGTGGTTAACACTGCACGTTCGCCATGCGTGGACGGCCTGTAGTAAGCCAGTGAAGCGCCATATTTGGCCACCTGCTTGGCAGGGAATTTTTACCATTATTCTGAAGGCGGCCGATTTATTTGCGCCTGCCTTTCCGTGAGCCGTCGCCGCTGCGAGGCAGGCCCGTGTGCTGTGTCGCGAAGGGTTTGGTGTTGGGGGCTGAAGCTGTTGCTCCCCGAATCACCCGGTGACGTTTTGGTGGGTCTCTGGGTGGAACCAGATGCATCGTACCATTACCAATGAGATCTTTGCGGCCCATTTTTTTAAGCTCCTCCCGAAGGAGTGGCCAGTTGTCTGGGTCGTGGTAGCGCAGGAACGCCTTGTGCAGCCTCCGTTGCTTAAGCTTACGTACCGCGGGCACGCCCTCACTTGAGCGTGTGACGCGCTTCAGCGGGTTTTTCCCGCTGTGGTACATCGCGGTCGCGGTCGCCATGGGTGAAGGATAGAAAGTCTGCACCTGATCGGCGCGGAATTTATTACGCTTTAACCACAGGGCGAGTTTCATCATGTCCTCGTCGGTGGTGCCCGGGTGGGCGGCAATGAAATACGGGATGAGATACTGCTTTTTGCCCGCTTGTTTGGTGTAGTACTCAAACATGGACTTGAACCGGTCGTAGCTGCCAATACCGGGCTTCATCATCTTTGAGAGCGGTCCACCCTCGGTATGCTCGGGGGCGATTTTTAGATAGCCTCCCACGTGGTGGGTGACGAGCTCTTTGACATATTCCGGTGTCTCTACCGCTATATCGTAGCGTAGACCTGATGCGATCAGGACTTTCTTGATGCCGGGGACTGCTCGAGCGCGTCGATACAGATGTATCAATGGCGTCTGGTCAGTATTCAGATTTTTGCAAATTCCCGGAAAAACGCAGGAGAGCTTGCGGCATTTGGATTCTATTTCTTTGCTCTTGCAGGCCAGACGCCACATGTTGGCCGTTGGGCCGCCAAGATCGGAAATGACGCCGGTGAACGCTGGGCTCGTGTCGCGGATTTTCTCAACCTCGCGAATAATCGAGTCCTCAGACCGGTTTTGAATAATTCGACCTTCGTGTTCAGTAATCGAACAAAAGGTACAGCCCCCAAAACAGCCCCGCATGATGTTGACCGAGTGTTGAATCATTTCGAAGGCAGGCACTTTTGCGCCGCCGTAGCAGGGGTGGGGCAGGCGGGCATAGGGTAACTCAAACACCCAATCTAGCTCGTCTGTTTCGAGGGGAATTGGTGGTGGATTAATCCAGACATCCTGGTCACCGTGGGCTTGGATCAAAGCCAATGCGTTGTAAGGATTGGTTTCCTTATGCAGCACGCGGGATGCGTGGGCATACAGCACCGGGTCGCCCTTGACCTGCTCATAGGCAGGGATACGCACTACTGACTTCTCGGGCTCAGCAGCCACCAGTAGCCTGACCGCGGTCTCCTCCGTTTGCGCATATGCTCCCATTGAAGCAGCTACAGCGCGTGGATCAACGGTGATTGCCTGTTGCTGGAGCTCTTCAGCGGTATCACAGTTGGCGGGGGCCATGCCCTCATAGGGGTTGGGATGAACATCAACCGCGCCAATATTATCCACCGAGGTGGAATCAATTTCTCTGAACCCGGGTTCTGGCCCCTTGGTGACAAACGCAGTGCCGCGCAAGTCCCTAATATCCGCAATCTGTTCGCCCCCAGCGAGTCGATGGGTCAATTCGATGATGGCGCGTTCGGCGTTGCCAAATAGTAAGATGTCAGCACGGCTATCAAGCAGCACCGATCGCCGTACTTTTTCGCTCCAGTAGTCATAGTGCGC
>Ga0182090_1480794_pt1 | contig 14396 bp, 13 predicted proteins | sample 041ome_24_FD_127767 | JGI IMG/M metagenome (GOLD analysis project Ga0182090, IMG submission 127767) | Metatranscriptome of coastal salt marsh microbial communities from the Groves Creek Marsh, Georgia, USA - 041408BS metaT (Metagenome... | ecosystem: Environmental > Aquatic > Marine > Intertidal... | reverse complement strand
GGCAGAATGGGCGCATCGGTCCGACCGTCGGCGTTGGTCAAGGCAGATGCGATCTGGGTTCGCACTTCGCCATCAAGACGATACAACTCGATCCGCAGGTTGGCCGCCGGACAACCCCGCGCCGTGTCGAGAACATGTGTCGTCAGATATCCAGCGTTCGCGCTCATAGACCTTCTCGCTCCAACCTTGGCTGCCAATTTCGCCATCATCAGGGGATTCGCAAAGAACGAAAGACTGATATCGAAACATATCTTTCTTCATTTATTTGAAAATCGACCCCATTGTTTTGCATTATAGGTTAATTGCAGTGTGTTGAGGGGGACCAGTGCCAAACCGTTATCCACGTGACCTACACGGCTACGGAGCCACGACGCCCGACCCCCAGTGGCCGGGCGGTGCAAATATTGCTGTGCAATTCGTCATCAACTACGAAGAAGGTGGTGAGAACTCCATCCTCCACGGTGACGAAGCCTCCGAAGCCTTCCTCTCCGAAGTCGTCGGGGCGCAAGCCTGGCCGGGCCAGCGCCACTGGAGCATGGAATCGATCTACGAGTACGGCGCGCGTGCCGGCTTCTGGCGGCTCCACCGGGCGTTTACCGGCGCGGACATCCCCGTCACCGTTTATGCCATCGGAACCGCCCTTGAACGCTCTCCGGGACAGCTTCGGGCCATGCAGGACGCTGGCTGGGAAGTCGCCAGCCATGCCCACAAATGGATCGAGTGGAAAGATTTTACACCCGATGAAGAACGGGCACTTATTCAAGAGTCCCTGCAGATCCACACCCAAGTAACTGGCGCCCGCCCACAAGGCTGGTACACCGGACGCTGCACCGCCAACACCATGGATCTGATCGCGGAGATCGGCGGGTTCGACTACATCGCAGATAGCTACGCCGACGACCTGCCCTATTGGTACCTGTCCGAACATGATCCGTTGCTGGTGGTCCCCTACACGCTGGATGCCAACGACATGCGGTTTGCCACGCCACAGGGCTTCAACTCGGGCGACCAGTTCTTCACCTATCTCAAGGACAGCTTTGACGCGCTTTACGAAGAGGGTGCGGATGGACAGCCCAAGATGCTTTCCGTGGGTTTGCATTGCCGACTGGCAGGACGGCCGGGGCGCATTCAGGCGCTCAAGCGCTTCATCGAATATGTGAAATCCCACGACAAGGTCTGGTTCGCCCGCCGCGTTGATATCGCCCGCCACTGGCAAGAAGTGCACCCGGCCCCAACCAACACAGATCGTGTCAGCCAACTGTCACGCGATGCGTTCGTGTCCCGCTACGGCGGTATCTTTGAACATTCCGCATGGGTCGCCGAACGCGCCCACGATCTTGAACTCGGTGCAGCGCACGACACGGCAAGCGGCCTGCACAACGCCATGGCACGTGCGTTTCGATCTGCGACCTCTGATGAGCGTCTTGATGTACTCAAGGCGCATCCAGATCTGGCTGGTAAAATCGCCCAGGCCGAACGGCTGACACCGGAATCCAAATCCGAACAGGCGTCTGCCGGACTTGATGCCCTGACCGATGAAGAGCGCGCCACCTTCACGCGCCTGAACACCGACTACACCGACAAATTTGGCTTCCCCTACATCATTGCGGTGAAGGGGCTGACCAAGGACCAGATACTCGACGCGTTCGAGACCCGAATCGGGAACGACCGCGACACCGAATTCGCCGAAGCCTGCCGACAGGTTGAGCGCATCGCGCTCCTGCGGCTTGAGGATATACTTGATGACTGACCACACCGTCGCCGCCGAACCCGACGACATTCCTGACTTCGTCCGCAACGCAATCAACCTCGCGTCAGGCGGCCTAGGCGCACAAGCCCTCTCGGCGACAGACGAGTTTTTCGCACCGCTGGCCCGCATGCTCGACGACAAACCGGCTGTGTTCTACCCGGACAAGTATGACGATAACGGGAAGTGGATGGACGGCTGGGAAACCCGCCGGCGGCGCAATGGCGGCCACGATCACGCGGTGATTGCGCTTGCCGCACGCGGACAGATCAACGGCTTTGACATCGACACATCGCACTTCACCGGGAACAACGCACCGGCCTGCCGCATCGAGGCCTGCCGGGCAGAGAACGCGCCCGGCGATGATGCCGACTGGTTCGAGATCCTGCCGATGCAGGCGCTCACCCCGGACAGTCACCATTTCTTTGCCTGCGCCGACACCCAGGCATGGACCCACTTGCGCGTCCACATCTATCCCGATGGCGGGGTCGCGCGTTTGCGGGTCTACGGCATCCCGACACTCGATGCGAGCGCAGTGGCCGGCGAAGAGATAGATCTGGCAGCCGCATTGAACGGCGGCCGTGTCATTGCATTTTCTGATGCCCATTACGGCGCCTACCAACGCATGCTCGCACCGGGACGCGGCCTTGATATGGGCGACGGATGGGAAACCCGGCGCCGGCGCGAGCCCGGCCATGACTGGATCATTGTTGCGTTGGGCCATCGCGGAACCATCGATCACGCACAGGTCGACACAGCACACTACAAAGGCAACTACCCGGACAGTTTTTCGGTGCAGGCTGCAGACCTCTCGGAATTCAGTGGCGATCTCGACAAGGCGGTCGTGGCGTCTTCCATGTTCTGGGACACGCTCATCGCAACAGAGAAACTTTCAGCAGACGCCATTCATGACATCAGCAGCGACAAGGTCGCCGGACTTGGGCCCGTCACACATGTCCGCCTGAACATCTTCCCCGATGGCGGAATCAGCCGGTTGCGACTGTTTGGGAAAATTGCATGACACTCCCAATCCTTACCCAACCACTGACCGCCGGGGCCTTCGCACCTTACGGCGATGTGATTGCGGCTGAGGGTGAGCCCACGATGATGATCAATCGTGGCATGTGCGGACGACATCATGACCTCGCCGCGCTTGATTTTTCAGGCGCAGATGCGCGCGCCGGCATCAGCCTGTTCAGGGCTGTGCCGCGCAGCTTTCCCTATGAACTCGACATGATGGAACGGCACCCGGAAGGCAGCCAGGCCTTCCTGCCGATGACTGACAATCCGTTTCTGGTGATTGTGGCCGCCGACAAGGATGGCGCGCCCCACGAACCCGAAGCGTTTGTGACACGCCCTGGTCAGGGCGTGAATTACCACCGGGGCACATGGCATGGCGTTTTGACGCCCCTGTCTGAACCCGGTCTATTCGCCGTGGTCGATCGTATTGGTCCCGGCACAAATCTGGAGGAGCACTGGTTTGAGGAGCATTTCACAATAACGCAGGGTTAAACCCAAAACGCCCTTGATGCGAAACCAGCCCGTTCAGCAAACAAATAAACAATAAATAAGGAGGCAACGAACATGGCACTAACAGGCATTGGGTCGCCGGAACAACTCCGGGACCCCAATTACACACCGCCGCTCGCAAAAGCGATTCCGCTTGGTATTCAACACGTCCTCGCAATGTTCATTTCGAACGTTACCCCGGCGATCATCATCTCGATCGCAGCTGGTATCGGGTTCGGCACACCCGATATCGGTGCAATGATCTACATGATCCAGATGTCGATGGTTTTCGCTGGCATCGCCACGCTGATCCAGACCATCGGCATAGGCCCGATCGGCGCAAGGTTGCCGGTTGTGCAAGGCACCAGCTTTGCCTTCATCCCGATCATGATCCCGCTCGTGGCCGGTAAGGGGCTCGAAGCGCTCCCCGTCCTTTTTGGTGGCGTCCTCGTCGGCGGCCTGTTCCATGCGTTCCTGGGTACGTTCATTGGACGCATTCGATTTGCCATGCCGCCGCTCGTGACGGGCCTTGTGGTTCTGATGATCGGGCTGCTGCTGGTCAAAGTGGGCATTCAGTATTCTGCCGGTGGCGTGCCAAATATCGGCAAGCCGGAATACGGCAGTCTCTTGAGCTGGAGCATGGCACTTGTCGTGATCATCGTGACACTGGGCCTGAAGTTCTTTGCCAAGGGCATGTTGTCGGTTGCGGCCGTGTTGATCGGCCTTGTCGTCGGTTACGTGTTCGCCCTCGCTCTCGGTGAGGTCAGTTTCGCGAATGTTGGCCGGGCGGCCGTCTTCGCGCTGCCCGATCCGTTCCACTTCGGAATTGAGTTCAGCGTTGCTGCGATCATCGGTTTCTGTCTGATGGCCTTTGTCTCGGCGATCGAAACCGTGGGTGACGTATCGGGTATCACCAAGGGTGGTGCCGGTCGCGAAGCCACGGACAAGGAAATCACAGGCGCCACATATGCTGATGGCATTGGTTCGGCCGTTGCCGGCCTGTTTGGTGCCTTGCCGAACACGTCATTCAGCCAAAACGTTGGACTGGTTGCCATGACCGGCGTCATGAGCCGTCATGTGGTGACCTTCGGCGCCATTTTCCTGATCATTGCAGGTTTGTTCCCGAAGGTCGGCGCGCTGATCACAACGATCCCGATTGAAGTGCTCGGTGGCGGCGTGATTGTGATGTTTGGCATGGTGGCCGCGGCGGGTATTTCGATGCTGTCGGATGTGACCTGGAACCGTCGCAACATGATGATCTTCGCGGTATCACTGGCTGTTGGTCTCGGGCTGCAGCTTGAGCCGGGCGCACTCCAGCATGTGCCGGATACGCTTCGTGTCCTGCTGGTCTCAGGCCTGCTGCCTGCGGCGTTCATCGCGATCGTCCTGAACCTGATCCTGCCCGAAGAGCTTGCAGCCGAAGCTGCCGAGTAGGTCCAAACCAAATCTGAAGAGAAAGCCCCGGCCTGTCGCCGGGGCTTTTTTTGCCTGAAAACGACTAGAGCAGCCCGACGATCATCCGTGCTGCGGTCGCAAACAGAAAAAATGCAAAGGCCAGCTTGAGTGCGCGCGGGGAAAGCTTGTGAGCCAGCTTTACGCCCAGCGGGGCGGTCAGGCTGGTAAAAGGCGCGATCAACACCAGTCCAAGAAGATTCACATGGCCGACGCTGGCTTCCGGCAATGCTTCGATACCCCAGCCCGTGACGATAAAACCCAGCGCGGCCGGTGCAGCGATAATCAGACCGATCGCAGCTGCCGTCCCCACGGCCCGGTGCACCGGAAACCCGAAGGCGTTGAAAAACGGCACGCAAAGCGTCCCGCCGCCAATCCCCATCATGGCCGACAAACCACCAATCAGGGAGCCGCTGGCCCAGCCCGCCGGGCCGGAGGGCAGGTTGTCTCGCAAACGAAAGTCCGGTGGTGTCAGGCTCATATAAAGCGCGACCGACAAGGCCACGGCAGCAAAGACAATGCTCAGCACATTGCCGCTCACAGAGCCTGCGATCAGCGTACCCGCAATAGATCCCGCAAAAATCCAGATGCCCCAGGATTTGAGGAGCGACAGATCAACCGCCCCGCGTTTGTGATGGGACCGCGCCGAGACAATCGAGGTGATCACAATACTGGCCAATGATGTTCCCACCGCCACATGCATACGAACAGACGGGTCGATATCGATCAGGCCCAGCATGGTGAAAAGCACCGGCACGACGATGATTCCGCCGCCAACCCCCAGAAGACCGGCCAGAACGCCCGCGACGCAACCCGTCGCGATCAACACAGCGGCAAGTGGCAACAAGGAAAGGAGCTCGCTCATCAGGTCAGACTATAGAGCCCTGCTGCCATCGCCAGCAGATTTAGCGCCAGAAGCGAGAGAATGACCTTCAGGCCTTTGGCAAACACCGCCTTGGGCAGGCGGTTGAGCACAAGGCTGCCCAGCAAGGTACCGACAAGACCCGTTGCGAGCATCATCACGATCACGCCAAGCCAGTCTGCGAAGGCAAACCCCAGAAACCCAAAAACAACGATCTTGAGCGTGTGCTGCGCGCCCATGCAGATCGCATGTGTGCCTATGAAGCCTTGCGGCGCGTAACCACGCTGATTGAGAAGCCCGGCAATGAATACGCCTGTCGCGCCAAAAAACATGGTCAGAAAACTTGCGACCAGCCCGATCAGGGACACGGTGAAATAGCCCTCTGCCACAAATTTCAGCTTGGGCCCCCAAACCGTATAAAGAATGAACAGACCCAGCCCGGCGCGCAGTATATCGGTCGGAAGTGTGACCACGATGCTGCCGCCGATCGACACCCCGACAACACTGCCGAGAATGAAATAGGCTGACGTCTTCCAGTCGATATGCGCGCGTTGAATAACGGCGCGGGTCACATTCGCACCAACCTGCACGACGCCATGCACGGGGATGACTGCGGCAGCTGGCATCAGCGTGGCCATGAAGGCGATCATGATGACCCCACCACCAATCCCCATCGCCGCCGTGATGAAAGCACCGGCAAAGCTGATCAAGCCAAGAAGGCTCGTCGTCAGCACATCCATACCGGGCGGCAAGAGTTCCACGCGCAATTACTCCGAGGTCACGGCATACCGTGACACCTCAGCTTGGGTTTGTCGGATGTGGTGATACCCGGCGAAAGACCTGCCAACTTTAGCGCAAAGCCTGTGAGCCGCAAAATTTGAAGTACCGGGGCCGTCCGCGCGCCCCCTGTCAAAGAAGTTTGCGCAAGCCTTCCGAACGCGCTTTGGCACCCGCGGCGATGAATCCGGTCTCGGCGCCGCCAAGGACAAAACGCACGCCCATCTCGACATAGCTCCGTGCGTGATCATCATTCACGATGCCGCCCATCCCGGCCCATTTTCCGTGTTTCTTGCACGCCGCGGTCAGCTTTTCGAATGCATCGACCACCTTCGGGTGATCGGTCTGGCCGGAGACGCCCATGCTGGTGGACAGGTCATTGCAGCCGATCATCACCACATCGACACCCTCCACAGCGGCAATCGCATCAACCTCGGCAATCGCTTCGGGGGTTTCCACCATGACGACAGCCAGACTGGTGGCGTTGAACATTTCGGCATAGTCGGCATGGCTGCGTGGCGTGTGGCCGGTGTGGACGGGCGGCCCGCCCACATTGCGCTGCCCGAGCGGCGGAAACTTGACCACATCCACGACCTGTTTGGCTTCAGCCGCCGACATCACATTGGGCATCACAATGCCAAGCGCGCCACCTTCCAGCGCCCGCGAGGCCATCCAGAACTGCCCCGGGGGAACACGGACGAGCGGCGCAATCCCCGCTTCCAGCCCTGCCACCGAGACATGGGCACAGGATTCGATGCCCAGATTGCCATGCTCAAGATCGATGAACAGCCAGTCAAACCCTCCCACCTTCATGGTGCGTGCGATCGCCGGTGAATTGGAAATCCGGATACCAATGCCCAGAGACAGTTCATCGGCCTTCAGGCGTTCCAGCGCGGAATTGTTCAATTCGCTCATGTCTGCTTCTCCCCTTATGTGGCAACACATCCCAAAGCCCGAGAATGTGACAAAACCTTCCCAATGATAGACTAAACTTGCAGAACTTTTTGTCAGATAAGGTCAGGAGGAACATGATCGCTGCTCTCATCCATTTGATCGATCGCGTGTTTGTCGATCTCGGGCGACAGTTTCGCTGGTCCTACCTTCCACCCCTGATGGTCTATCTGGCGGCCGGCCTGTCGGGCTTGACTGCGATTGTCGGTACCTTTTTCGTCAAAGAATATCTCGGCCTTTCGGCTGATTTTCTGGCAAGCCTTGGTTTCTGGGCAGGGATACCCTGGGTTCTCAAGATGCCGCTCGGCCATCTGGTCGACCTCATCTGGCGTCAAAAAGCACTCCTGGTCTATCTCGGTGCCTCGCTTATCGCGCTCAGCATCGCGATCATGTTCGGGCTTGTGGCCCATACCGAAATGCTGCGCGCGTTGATGCCCGTCGAAAACTGGTACGTCCTAAGCGTCATCCTCGCGCCTGTCGGTTATGTCATTCAGGACGTCGTGGCGGACGCCATGACAGTAGAAGCGGTCCCGCTCTTCGATGACGACGGGACCCCTTTTCCCGACAATCAGATCAAAGCGATGCACACCACCATGCAGACGCTCGGCCGTTTCTCGATTATCTCGGGCTTCGTCATCGTTGCTGCCCTGAACATCGGAATATTTGACGGCGTCGCAGAACTGTCGGCCGCAGAGAAAGTATCGATCTACAGCGACATCTATCAGCTCGCATTTCTGATCCCGGTTATCTCTGTTGTCGGCGTCACGCTCGGTGCTGCTTTTCTTGCCGCGCGTGTTCGAGCGGCGCGACAGTCCGGCGTATCCGAAGCACAGATCAAACGCATCATGTTGGCCTCACAGGGCGCGACCGAACCAAACTGGTGGATATTCGGCGGCAGCCTGCTGTTTGTCGCGTTTACCCTCACAATCGGGCTGACCCAGGTTCCATTCGGCCAGGAGGTCATCTTCGCCGGCTCCATGCTCATCATTCTGGTGATCATGAGCCGCCTGATCCGCGAGATCGATCCCGCGGCCCGCGGCGCGCTGATCGGAACGGCGGTTATAATCTTCGTCTTTCGCGCTGTACCCCTGCCCGGTCCCGGCGCGACCTGGTGGGAAATCGACATCCTGGCTTTCGATCAGCAATTTCTTTCGGTGTTGAGTCTCATCACCTCAGGGCTGACCTTGGCTGGCATCATTGTTCTGCGACCACTCATGGCCACCCGGTCGATTGCCTATATCGTGGTGCTCCTGACCTTCGCAGGCGGAGTGTTGTCGCTGCCCAATATCGGCTTGTTCTATGGTCTGCACGAGTGGACGGCGCTTTGGTCTGGCGGTGTTGTGGACGCCCGTTTCATTGCCATTCTCGACACCGCCCTGGAATCACCTCTCGGGCAGGTCGCGATGATCCCGATGCTGGCATGGATCGCCAAGAATGCGCCGCCGCATCTCAAGGCGACCTTCTTTGCGGTCATGGCGTCGTTCACCAATCTCGCGCTTTCGGCCAGCAGCCTTGGCACAAAATATCTGAACCAGGTCTTCACGATCACCCGCGAGGTCCGCGATCAGGTAACAGGAGCAATCGACACCTTCGCCAATTACGGCGAACTGGGCTGGCTGCTCATCACGGTGGCCCTGCTGTCCACGGTGATCCCCCTGCTGGCAGTGCTGGCCGTGCAGCACTCGCGCTTTCGCACGACACAGTGATCCCCAGACACAAAAAAGCGCCGGCGAAGCGGCGCTTTTTGTAATTGGTATCCCGTAGGGGAGTCGAACCCCTGTTTCCGCCGTGAGAGGGCAGCGTCCTAGGCCACTAGACGAACGGGACATTGTGGCACTGCAAAACAGAACCGGCGATATAGACGAAGCTTGGGGTCTTTTCAAGCTGCGCAACGCTCAGCGGCGAATTTCGGCCTGGATTTCACCGGTGCCGGTGTCGACAACGAAGACGCGCATGCAGGCATCCTGCAATGCTGCCGGGCCACTGGTGACGATCGTCAGGTGGTCTCCCGCGCTTTGGGCGCTCCGGATCTCGCACCCACCGGGTAGTCCGAGGCTCAGTCCCTGCAACTCTTTTGCAATGTTGCTGTTCAGGTCCGAGGAGCCGACAATGCCCCACACCACAGCCGCAAATGCGAGCAGTATGAGAATGCCCAAACCAATAACCAAATTCCGTAACGCGCCTGCGCTCATAGTCCCCTCCAGAAATCGAACGGCAGTTTAGGATTTTGACGCAGAAAGACAATCCACAGGTCGAACGCGTTTCGGTATCGGATGCCCAGGCCGGTCAAAGGCTCGACCGTGTGCTCACTGAATCCCTGGAGGCATTTTCGCGCTCACGCCTTAAGGGCCTGATCGAAAGTGGTCAGGTCACGCGCAACGACGAGGTCTGCCGACAGCCCGCGCTAAAGGTTTCTGTCGGTGATCAACTGGTGGTCACCATTCCTGCTGCCGTTGATGCTGTACCCCTGGGTCAGGCGATGGACCTGCGTATCCTGTTTGAGGATTCACACCTCCTCGTCCTCGACAAACCCGCCGGACTGGTTGTGCACCCCGCCCCCGGAAATCCCGACGGGACACTCGTCAATGCCCTGATTGCCCATTGCGGAGACGGCCTGACCGGGATTGGCGGCGTCAAACGCCCGGGGATCGTGCATCGGCTCGACAAGGATACAAGCGGTGTCATGGTCGCGGCCAAGACCGCCGAAGCCCATGCCGCGCTTGTCACGCAGTTTTCCGATCGCACCGTCGATCGTGCCTATCGCGCCCTGGTCTGGGGCCGCCCGATGCCGCCCATCGGGGAGATCGAGGGACCAATCGGACGTCACCCGAAGAACCGCAAGAAGATGGCCGTCGTGACGCGCGGCGGTAAAGCCGCGCTGACCCGCTATCGAAGTCTGGAATCCTACGGTGACGGGCTAGCAACCCTTATCGAGTGCAAACTGGAGACCGGGCGGACCCACCAGATCCGGGTCCACCTGACCCATCGCAAACACCCGCTCATTGGTGACCCGGCCTATGGACGCCCAGGGGGTCGGCGTGCACTCCCAAAAGCGCTCGATTCCGACGAAACCGCGATTTTGACCGAGTTTCCCCGTCAAGCGCTCCACGCCTTCCGACTCGGATTCACCCATCCCGATACCGGCCAACACATTGATTTTGAAACAGAAATGCCCGACGACATGTTGAAACTGAAGAGTTTTTTAGAATCCCTCTAAGGTATTGAACATCGGCAAAAAAGCGCCATATTTGGCGGGTACGTTCACCCCTTGAATATTCGAACGTTATGCCGATCCGGTCCCCGGAGCGGTGAAAGGATATGAATGATGGCGACTCCGCAACTTCCCTCTCTGACACCGGAAGGCAATCTGTCCCGGTATCTGCAGGACATCCGCAAGTTTCCGATGCTGAAACCGGAAGAAGAGTTCATGCTCGCCAAGCGCTGGGAAGAGCACGGAGATGTCGATGCGGCCCATCGGATGGTGACGAGCCATCTTCGTCTCGTGGCCAAAATCGCGATGGGATATCGCGGTTACGGCCTGCCGGTGACCGAGCTCATTTCCGAAGGCAATGTCGGCCTGATGCAGGCGGTCAAGAAATTCGATGCCGACAAGGGCTTCCGTCTCTCGACCTATGCCATGTGGTGGATCCGGGCCTCGATTCAGGAATACATCCTGCACTCCTGGAGCCTCGTCAAAATGGGAACCACGGCCGCCCAGAAGAAACTGTTCTTCAATTTGCGCCGCATGAAGGGTCAGCTCAAGGCGTTTGATGAGGGAGACCTTCCGCCCGAACAGGTCGAATTTATCGCCAAGGAACTCAAGGTTTCAGAGAATGACGTCGTTCAGATGAACCGACGCCTTGCTGGTCCGGACGGCTCACTCAACGCGCCGCTGCGCAAGGATGGCGACGGTGACAGTGAATGGATGGACTGGCTTGTCGACGATTCCGTGTCTCAGGAAATCGAACTGGTCGAACAGGACGAACTTGAAAAGCGCCGCGGCCTTCTGACTCAGGCCATGGAGGCGCTCAACGAACGCGAACGTCATATCCTGACCGAGCGTCGTCTCAAGGAGAATCCGGTGACGCTGGAAGACCTGTCGCAGGAATACAACATCAGCCGGGAACGCGTGCGTCAGATTGAAGTGCGTGCCTTTGAGAAACTCCAAAAGGCCATGAAGAACCTGACCATCGAACAGCAGGTCGCCGCCAACGAGATCGCAACCAGCTAGGCCGGGCTCGCGCCAGCTTTTGCGGAGCCGTTTTGACGCGGCAATGGGGCTTCCGTCACACCTTCCCCCCACTCCTCGACCAGGCGACATTGTTCGCGTTGCATGGTCTGTGCCTTTGCATCATTGCTGACACTGATATAGACCGCTGCCACCTTCGGCATGCCGAGCACAAGCGCCCAGCCGATGGCCGCTGTCCCGTACATGACTGCGAGCACAAAGACGTCATTGATCATGCCAATGGCGCGCGCCATCGTGGCACCGGTCATCAGCAGTTCCATCACAAAAGGTGCGACGCCCGAAAGGTTGATTGCGGTGACAGCAATTGTTGCGTTGCGGCCAGGTTCCCGATCAACCACGGCAGCGACAAGAGAGGGAATCACCCCCACGGCAAACACAACGAATGCCGGTGTCGCAAAAACCACCAACCCCAGCACGACAAGCGCCAGAATCGAGAGCACATACGTGTTCCCCAGGGACTGCCTTCCTGATGGTCGACCGACATTGCCTGCGGTATTTTTGACCTTACCCTTGGCCATGCATCACCCCGCCCGCACAATGACGAGAGCCGCAAGAACCATAATCCCAATCACACAGGCGATATTGGCAGCGAACTGCTGCCCCAGACGTGTCGCCTGGCGTTTGGCGGTGCTTTTGTCGGTTTTAATCCTGGACAGTTCCTGGTCCAGACGCCGGTAACGCCGACGCGCCAGATCGAACCCTTTCTCGTCCCAGCTTTTGTTTTTCTTATTGTCGAGAATACGCACGAGATCGCCTAAATTGCCCCGCGAAGCGGCCTTGCGTGCGGCGCGCTGCAACTTTTGGCGCATCGCCGCGTTGTGATAGTCCTCGAGGACCGGCTGCAGATGCTTGAGAAACATGGCGTAGAGTTTCTTCGCCACAGTCGAACTGTTTTTGCTCTGCACATAAGCCAGCAGACGAAGCTGGCCGATCCGCTCACCAGACTGATCCTTTGCATTTGCAATATCGTTAAGCTCGCTGTCGACACTGCCAGGTACCCGCGCGCCTAAAAAAGCTGCGATGTGACGATCGTACAGGAACTCCCCCTCCCCGGCCTGTATCTCCATCGTTTCGATCAATTCGCGCACCTGAAGCGGCGTTGCACCATTCAGCAAAGGGCTTTGGCACGGGAGTGCCGGGTTGAACTCATAGGCGCAGCGTTCAATCGAAAACCCCGACGCCGTCTGCGCCATAATGACCGACGCCTTTTCGGTCACTTCCGTCGCGGTCAGCATCCAGGTTTCCGGCCAGGGTTGTGCCTCATGCCAGAAACTCATCATTTTTCCGGCGATCATCTCGGCGAAATCAGCAACCAGCGAACGATCCCGCAAGGCACTGACTGTGACCGTCGCAATTCCATCCGGGATCACCCGCAATCCTCGGAAACAGATCGGTCCAGTCGGATCGAGAAGCGTGATCACCCTCGACAATAAGATATCAGGGGTCACCTGTTTGGGGCCCTTCGGACCAGGATCACCGCATTCGGAAACCAATTTGGCCAACTCGCGATTTTTCAAGCTGCGGTCGATCCAGAGTTCGATTTCTCTGGTCGTCACGAGCTCGGCAGCCTTGCTCCAATTGTTCGCGAGGACACTGGCAAGTTCACGCGCTGTAAAGATATGGCGATCCTCAAACTCAAATGGTCGATCGGCGCGCACGCCAGGCGTGGGCTGTGAAGGATTAATCCGAGAACTACTGACCCAGTTGGAGATATCCGAAATCGACCACCGTTCGTTTGCGTCATCACGCATCAACGATCGAACAACCGAGGCAAGTTCCGAGGGAATCTTGTTGGGCCCAAGCAAAGCATTGTAGCTCCCGACCTCAAGGCGACGCCGAAGCAGTTGTTCGTCATCGATATGGGCGACCGGATTTCGCCCCAGAGCGAGGATCATAAGCGTGACCCCGATGGCAAAGAGGTCATCGCTCATATTGTCGACCCCACGCCCCATGGGAAGACAACGCGCCCGGTCTATCGGCTCGAAAATGGAAGGCTGATCATATCCCGGTGGGGCGCTGTAAACTTGTCCTGACGTCACCGTTCCATCGCTTGTGTTGCGAAACAGGTTTGTCGGTCGAATGTTTCGATGGGTCACACGTTCGTCGTGCATCCGCCGAACTATATCCAGAATCGGGGTCAGGAAATCACGTTTGAGTTCCCGAACCATCCAGGGCTGAAATTTTGCATCCATGCTGGACATCAATGGTGGCCCTGCCGGTTGCGACAGGACAATGACGACCTCCTCGCGACCAGTTTCGTCCCAAACAACCCGCCCCCAACGAACTGGCTTGACCAAAGATTCGTGGATAATTCCTTTCGCATTCACGATCGCGCTCTGTCTGGCAGGAACATGACGATCGAGCACCAGCGCATAGAGATTTTTGCTGGGGTCATCTGAATCGATGACCGTGTAGGCCTTGGCAGATGACGTGCAAAGATGCGGCAAAATTACACCGGGCTGGATACGATATCGGCTGGCAAACAGGACTTCGTCACCCGTCACCACAGGCTCAAAATCGGCAGGCGTCATGGTGGCGAGCACCTCACCGTCCATTTCCTGGATTTCTGGCTCAACTGATGCTTCGCTCATGGCCCTTATCCAAGCTGTCGCCAGACATGAATGCCCGTCGTCGGGCCATGACATTAGTTCTGAGGATGTAACGGATGGTTAACGGCCTGCACCGTTATTCGGGCACGACCAAGTCAAACCAAAACTCAGGCGTGGGCGAAATCAGTCCGCGAAAGGATCACGGACGAGAATGGTGTCGAGCCGCTCGGGACTGGTGGAAAGAAGCGCAACTGGCGCGCCGATGAGCTCCTCGATCCGGCGCACATACTTGATAGCCGT
>Ga0182090_1042171_pt1 | contig 14457 bp, 11 predicted proteins | sample 041ome_24_FD_127767 | JGI IMG/M metagenome (GOLD analysis project Ga0182090, IMG submission 127767) | Metatranscriptome of coastal salt marsh microbial communities from the Groves Creek Marsh, Georgia, USA - 041408BS metaT (Metagenome... | ecosystem: Environmental > Aquatic > Marine > Intertidal... | reverse complement strand
GTGCGTGTGCGTGCGCGCGTCGACGTGTGCCGTCGACGTGCGGCGCACGCGTGGAGAGCACGCACCACAGCGCGCCATCCGTCAGTAGCGAGCCTCGACCGACTAAACCCTAAGGGTTTAAGCCATTTACACGGTCGAGCCACGAGTGCGCGAGGACCCACGTGCGAGGGGTCTGGGGGTGGGGTGACGCCAGCGCGCGACGCGTGGAACGTGACGTAGAGACGGCGTAGAGACAGAGTGTAACACTAACACGGTGCACGGTGATGATGCACTGCGCGCGAGTAGGGGCGACGACGACGACGACGACGACGACGCGACGGTGGGCGAACGATGGGGTGACGAGGACGAGGGTGGGACGGGCGATGGGGCGCACGCGCGCGGGTGCGAGGGAAAACGATGCACGCGACGACGACGACGACGACGACGACAATAGTAGAGAGTTGAAGATGACGACGACGAAGATTATGTACGATGGTACGGTGGTGTTTCACGTGTACGACACGTTGGAGGCGCCGACGCCAATCTTTAAAGGGTTTCTCGAAGGCGCGTTGCACGTGGTTGAAGTCGCGCGGGCGCACCCAAATTTCGTGAGCTCTCATTTTCACTACGCCTTGCGTGACGCCGAGCAGCGAATTGATTCCAAAGAAGGAAACTCGTGCTTCAACTACGTGCTGTTTGATGACGTTCGTGCGGAAGATGTTTGGGACGCATTCGAGGATTTGGGCGACTCGATTGAAATGGGGCACTTGAACCAAACCGAGCACGCGTTGGCGTGTCGAGAAATCGCAACGTACGCGCCGAGTAACACCGACACGCGATCGTCACTCGCACAAACGTATGTCAAGAGGCAAGAAATAGTGTCTAGTGGTAAGGAGGCGCCGGTTTTTGGATTTGACGAATCAAACGTGGTGATGTTTATCGGCGTGAAGATGACAAACGCGCCGAGCGTCGACGCGTGGATGGATACCCTTGGTATCACAAACGCTGAAGCAATCGTAGGCTCTGGGTCTTTCCAAGATGCATCTTTATTCGAGGTCGCGACATGTTCGAAGCGCGATGAGACTGAGCACAGATTTACGCACATCGCTCGCGTGAGTTTGGGGCCGTGCGCGTCGGATGTCTCCAAGGTGCAAGCGGCGGAAGATACCATTCGCAAGGCGTGTGAAATAGTCGATGCGAGCGCGCTCGTTGCGCCGTATGCGTGTGTATATAACATTGGTAAGACTGGTACGCCACCTGGTGCTCTTCCAGCCGTGCGCGAAATGGCAAAAAAGAAGAAGGAAGCGGAATCGCAAGGATACGCTTCGGCGGCGACGTAACGTAAGTGTCGCGCGCCATCGCACATTATTTTTAATAGACAGACATTCTTTTCAACCAACGCACTGAATAATATTACATATACACATATGGTGAAGTTAATAGGTGTTGTAAGCGTTCGGTCGCGCTGGCTGCTGCAAATACCCCGCCAGAGGGTCTTGAAGCGCAGGCATGGCGTTGAAACCGACCGGTCCTCGCGACGCGCTCTCGTCGTACGATTGTTGGCGCATATCAGCTCTCGATCGCAAGTGGTCGGTATTGTGCGTTCCGATAGTATTATCGTTCAAGCCGAAATGCGCGCGTGCTTGCAAGCGCGCGCTATCGCCAGACGCTTGGACGTTATTGTTTTTCCCGTTGAACATTTGTGGCATGCCCGGGAGCGTCCCACCCATGCCGAGCGACGCGCCAGCATCCAAATGTTGGGGATTCGTGGGATCATTCGAGCCTTGGTGTTCGAGAAGGACATGGTTTTCGGCGTCGCGCATGGCCTTCTCCATGGGAGAAAGCTCGGGCTCAGGTGGACCCTCGATACCGGGGAGATCTGGACACACTTCTTCGGGCGACTTGACGCGAGCCGAGCCACTAGACTCGCTGCCGCGCGCAGTGATGTAGTCGCTCGCAGGCTTTTGGAAAAGGGTCATCAATTCATCTTCAACTGAGTTGCGACCGACAACTAATGTAAAATCAGTAGGGCCAAGTGCGAAACGCGCGCGCAATGCGTGCGCAACTGCAGCCAAAAGGCGCGTCGGGTGCTTTGCTCGACAGTTCAACGCCAACACGAGCGACGTCCCTCCGACGTTGTCATCCTTGTCAAATTTTTCGACTGGTGCGATTTGACTCATGACAACCTTCTTAAGTCGCTGGGCAACGCGCCCGATACGAATCTGCTCCGCGTTACTCTCTTCCGCATTGAGAGCTTTGATGACCTCGCCGCGCGCTTCTTTCGTCGCCTCGAGATGTTCCATGACTTCATGCACACGACGACGAACGTAATAGTTTCCAATGCACTGGCGGAGTTCTTCGCCTCTTCCTCCAAATTTGATGTCATACGCCTTGACCACGCGCGCAGTTTTCGTGCGAAGCGCGAGTAAAGAATGCGGGGACTCTGACTCTGTCTCAGAAGCAGTCATGAAGTCCACGATGGCTTCGCGAACTTCCTCCACGACGTGATTCCAAATCGTATACACCGCCAGCGGACCAGCGCGGCCGCATACTTCTTCGTCTTCAGTGAAACTCGCCGCGCCTTCGAGTTCATGCGCCTTACGCGCCTTTTCAAGCCACAACTTTTGTTTATCGCTAGACTCCATCTTCAACTCTTTGAGACGGAACGCGACGACATCCGCAAAGGAAATCTCCGTATTTTCGTCTTCAGCTTGTTCTTTCGCCGTTTCTTCGAAAGTCGCATCGGCGTCTTGCACTTCTTGTATGCCCGCGGCGTCGGTGACCGTGGAGTCTGAATCATCTACCATGGTGGTCGCGGTCGTCGTCGACATCGGTCGCGCCTGTTCACTCATTTCTCCACCACCAATCGTCGCCGCCGTCGTCATTGATGCTGTCGAAAACGAAGACGCCGTCGTATCTAACGACGATGCAGGATTCATCATCATGCGATCAACAGTATTGGCGTCTGCGTTGCCGCCGTCCGCCGTCAAGCGTTCGCCGAACTCGGTTGGCCTCGTCGACGACGCCGAATCCATCGTCGAAATCATCGACCGCGTCATCGGCGTCGCCGCGACTTGGTCCACCATTCGATCGCCATACGTCGATCTGGGTGCATAGGTCGACGTCGAGCCCCCCATCGCACCAGTCCCCATCGCACTCTGCATCAACACCCTAGCCCCGTGCGCGCCCGGAACTCCATCGGTGCTCGCCACGAACACCGCGACGACGGCGATGGCGGCGGAGACAGCAGACGCGGACCGTGCGGTCGATCGCTGTCGTCGGCCTCGTCGTTGTCCGTGTGGTCGTTGACGTGTCGTCATCGTCGTCGTCGTCATCGTCGTCGTCCAGCAGCGCCGATACCAGCGTCCGCGTGTGTCGTGCGCGCGTGTCGTCATCACAGCAGACAGGTCTCCCGCTCCCGTCGTCGCCCTGGCGCATCCACACTGCGCTGGCGGGGCTCCATTGCGGTCGTGATTGGTCACCGTGATACACATTGTACATAGACAAACATGGTGCTGAATACGACAATCCTAAGCCCTAGGGTGTCGTCCACGTGTGCGTGTTTGGTTGTCATTCAGTTACTCCTGCGTTCGCGCATCGGAGGCGAGCGCGCCGCACTCGTAGGACGACGACGACGACGACGACGACGACGACGATGACGATGACGAGCGGGGCTGGGGACACAGATGACGCACCGAAAAAAAAGTCAACGTCAACCACAGGGTCGTACGACCGCGTGGTGAGCAAGGCGTTTAAGTTTAAAGATGGTTCGACGTTGCGCGGAGCAGGCAAGAAGAAGAAGAGTGGGAAAAAAGACAAGAAGGACAAGAAGGACAAGGACGGTGGCGATGGCGATACATACGCGAAGCAGTTTCCGTACGAAGCCGCGCGACAGGCACAAGGACGCGGACGCACGGTGAGCTTTGGGACAAACTACCGTGCGGCTCCAGACACGCTGCACGGCTACAATTCGTCTTGGAAGGACAAAAAGACCAACGAGATGAGTTACGAAGAGCGATTGGATTTGCGTGCGGCGACCAAGGCGGACAAGTTTTGCAAATAGTTGCCCTGTGTGTTTTAGAGCATTTTAGAAGAGTGTAGCGATGGCGCGTGAATAGCACAAGCCACGACGCTTAGCGAGCGAGCGCGCAAGTTAAGCACGGCAAAGCGAGCAAAGCGAAAACATAAAACATGAAAACATTTGGTGGTGTTCAACTAGTACTAGTACGGTGATATCATTATTTGTCTAATAAGTAGCTAATCGATAGTCAGAAAATTCGACGTCAGTCGGCCGCGCGTTCATGACGACACCAATGGCGGCGGCGAGAGTGGGACTGTATGCGGTGCCTTGTCCTCGACGTTCTGAAACGTCGCCGCGACAAAGGCTTTCTGCTCCACAGCCAAAGGATCGCGCGCATCGCGCATTTGCGGGCCAGTAGGAGCCTGTTCATTCATACCGCCGTTGTCACGTCGCCGGTCCACGGTTTGCGTGACAGCGAACAACTTTAACACGGCGCTCGCTAGCTTGTACGGCGTCGTGTAAAATTTCGTGGGTTCGAGCGCCAGCTCGCAAATTCTCTGAATCGTAAACGGCGCATCGTCCTCAAACGCATCTAAACATTCGCCGCATACGCGTTGGATATCTCTCTCAAACGCCTCACACATGTGCGCCGTGCGTGGACTCTGTTGTCCTTCTTGGCGCCGCTGCGCGCGTCGAGACGCCGCCGACGGCGTCGTCGTCTCCGTCGTCTCCGTCGTCTCTGTCGGCGTCGACGGCCCATCCGTAGCCATTGCGTCGGCGGCATCTACGTCTACATCCTTTCCACGCATCACAACACCCACGCGTTCGCCATCCTCGTCCTCCTCGGCTGCACGCGCGCCAAAGAATTTCAGCCCCATGGCGCGCGCCTCGTTGCGAAACACATCTCGCACCGCCGGTCGCAGGGTGTCGCGCCAATACGCCGCACTCTCCACATCACCCGTCGCCGCGCATCGTCGCACGATATCCTCCATCGTCGTCGTCGTCGCGCACCGTCGCGCACTGTCGCGCGCTCGCGTCCCACGAGCGCGGTTTAGGCGCATTCGTGGTTTCATTTTCATTTTCAAAACGCGAACAAACCCATTTTACGCCGACGGACACGGGACATCTTATCATCGTCACGACACACGACGGCGTGCGTGCGGCGAATGAACACGACGACGACGACGACGACGACGACGACGACGACGACGATCAACATCAACGTCAAAGACGACATCGCAGAGGAGGACGTTTCAGGCGATTGCACGCACTACACCGCACCGACGACGACGAGGACGACCACGGAGGACGAGGACACCATGGCGTCGAGCGCCGAAACACCGCTGCGACCGACGAAACACGTGCGTTCGCAATCTCTGGCAGAGCTGACGTTCAAAGATATCGCGTTAGATGCGACAGAAGAAGAGTGCTCGACGGATTTCGCAGGCGTGCGGGCGATGTGCGCGAAGATCGTGCGAGGATGGGGCTCGAACACGACGCTGGATGTGTCTCGCGTGAGCGGTGGGATCACAAACGCGTTGTTTAAAGTAAGGCGTCGCGAGCACGACGACCAAGTCGAGCAAATGGCATCGACGAAGGAAGGTATTCCAAAGGCTGTCGTCGTTCGCGTGTTCGGCCCGGGCACGGATTGCTTCATCACGCATAGAGCAGTACAAGGGGAAACGTCCTACTTCTTGAATGAGCACGGCTTTGGCGCAAAGGTGTTGGGTGTTTTCGCAAACGGACTCGTTGAAGAGTTCATCGAAGCCACGGGGGTTTCTCCCGCGGAATTGGCAAACGGCGGGGCGTTGTTGAAGAGAGTTGCCCGGGATTTGGCGCGACTTCACCGTGATGTGGTTCCCGATCTCGCGCCGCGCGCCAAGGATGTCGACGTCGGCGTGGCTCGCGACAACGCCATTTGGGACACGTTGCGCTTGTGGTTTGATATGGCGTACGACATCGCGAACGATCCAGCGAGCTCCTCGAGCGATGAGTCTAAGCGCGCCATGTTGGCGTCGTGTCAGATAGATGACAAGTGTCGTGAAACGTTGTTTGGCGTCGTGCGGGAGAGATGCGACCGCGCTGGCAGCAGAACGGTCTACTGCCACAACGACATTCACGCCGGTAACTTTCTGTTCGATCGCAAGAACGACGTGCTGACGTTGATTGACTATGAATATGCGGATTATGGTCCTCGGGCGTTCGACATGGCGAATATGTTTTGCGAATTTGCGGGCTTCGAGTGCGATTACACGAGATATCCGACGGCTGGATTACGTCGCGAGTTCTACAACGCGTACTCGATGGAACCTGAGGAAGCGTTAGCGTTGGAAAATGAAGTCGCCGCGTGGACGCCAGTCACACATGTCTTCTGGGCTTTATGGGCAATCATACAGTCCAAATTCAGCAGTATTGACTTTGACTTTGTCGGCTTCGCCGCCATTCGCATGCGGGCCTTTAGAGCCGCCGCGGGGGATGCTGAAAAATGGGTGCCGACGAACGAGGCGGTGGCGAACTCGGACTAGACCGAGAGACCGCGAGGGAGGGGAGTTTTTAGCAGAGATATAATAGGTTAATTTACTTTATTTTCTCAGAGACAACAGCAATAACACAGGACAGTGCTCGTAAACGTGTTCTATCGAATCGCGCCCTTTGCTCTGCGCAACGCGACAAATTCTAAACATTGAAAAAACACGCTCTCGCTGAGTAGCACGAAGAGCGCAACTGTGGTCCACGCATTCGATGACTTGTATTCGTACAGACTCATCATTTGTTCGTTAGAACCATAGATACTCGTTGCAATTTGTTCCATCGCCCACGCCATGGGCGACACGTAGATTAAAAACTTTAGAAACGTTCCCGAGGCTCGAGAAATGAAAAAGTTGTTGAAGAGAATGGTCCCCAACAAAAAGGGCATAGCAGTCTGTAAGGCTGTGTCACCACTTCGCGCAATTTGGGCGATGACGCGCAAATAACTTGTCACGACGCAGAACGAAAGAAGAGACCAAAGATATAACGTTCCAAAGTGTTTCCAAGGCATACAACTAAACGCAAACAGAATGAACGTCGTCAAAAAATTGCCCGAAATCGCCAACGTATTGTTCACCAGCGCGTTGACGCACGTGCACGCGACTTCGCCAAACAAGCCGTCTGATATTTCAAGCTTGTACACAAAACGAGCATTGATCAGCTTTGGAAGAATAGCCATGTTGGCAATCGTCCCCATCTGCAAAATCATAAACATGAACGAAAGTTGTAAAATCGGCTCTCTTGACGCGATGTTATAAAATGCGCATCCAACGATTATTCCTTGCATCATCGCCGTGCCGTATCGAACGCGTAACGCAGATTTGTTACGCTTAGTCATCGTCAACTCCCGGGAAAGTAACGTGTAAAACTGATTTGAAAATGTTGCGGCGATGGGCGATTCGTGCAAAGCACTCGTCGCGAAACCTTGAATGGCGTATGCGTTTTTGAGAACTTCAAACGCCGTTTTCTTTGGTGCCGAGAGAGCTGCGGCGACACGAGCTTCAACATCTTGATACTGCACATCAACATATCGCTGTGCAAAGTAGTTGCTCTGCTCACCAAAAGCGCCAGGGGTGATGATATCCAGTAGAAAATCTGCTGGGTTACAAGTGTTTGGCGCGGGATATCCAGCTTTGGCAAAATACTTCGCAGCGCCGTCAAAAGGTCCGTTGTACACCATGCGTCCGGGTGACGAAGTGAGTAAAAGTAGCGTGTCAAACATGTTTGCCACTTCGGCCCGCGGTTGATGAATGACGGTGACGAATAGGACCCCCAACTTTTTCGCCGCGACGCACATCGCTCGAACAACCGTCTCGGCGTCCGTCGATGACAACCCAGATGTCGGTTCATCCGCAAAGACAATTTGTGAACCACCAATCAAACCACGAGCTAATGTCAAACGTCGTTTTTGTCCCCCCGAAATCCCGCGTTCGTGTTCGTCACCAATCAATTCATTCTCAATTGCGTCGATACCTAGTAAGGACAAGCAGCCGGACACGGCGGCGCCGCGGTCAGCTTCAGTCATGTTTCCCTCTACTCTTAACTGATGAACAAACTTCAAGGCCTCGCCCACCGTGAGATACGCGGGTAAGATATCACTTTGTGGTACGTATGACGTCAGACGTGGAAACAACGTGTCTCGCGGCAACCCGTTGAGAAACACGTCGCCACCGTACTGCGCCGTCTTCTTGTCCGCGAGCATGTCGAGCAGCGTCGTCTTCCCGCACCCACTGGGGCCCATGATGGCGCACATCTCTCCGGGCTCAAACACCCCACTACATGGTGATAATATGAGTTTTTCCACCCCCTCGCGTAGGATGGAAAACGTCAAATCCTTAAACACCAAGCGACTTTGCCCGAATGCCGCGTCCGAGCGTTTCGTCTCGCGCGGGTCAACAATCCTTTCGAGCGCCGCCGTGTTCACCACGGCGGTGTGGGCGACGCCGACGCCCGATGCGTCGCGCGCCCGTGTGTCTTGGTTGTTGGACATCGTCTACTACGTCTCCCGTCGCCAGCCGTGCGGTGTGCGTGCGAGGCGCGGCGCGGCACCGGTACCGGCACCGGCACCGTTACGTTGCGCCGCGTTGTCCAGCTCGTGTGCTGGTGCCGCGGTGCCGTCTTGACCAACCAGTGGCGTTCATGTGAACGTGAACGTGCACGTGAACACCACACCCCCGACGGCGACACACGGCGACACGCTGCGGGGGATAACACCAGGCGAACACCGCGCCGCGCGATGATGATTGGGCGTGCGACGACACGCGACGACGAAGGCGTCGCGCGTCGAACGTCGTCACGGCGCGACGGCGTCCTCGGCTGCGCGCGCGCGACGATGACGATGACGTTGATTATAATCTCGTCGTTTTTCTTGGCGCTCGTACCGGCGACGTATGCGAATGGATTCAAGATTGAAGTGGCCAAGTTGAAAATAAACACACCTGAAAACGTGCGCGGGACGTACGACGTGGCCATCGCGAACTTTGGCCGCACGCTTTATGGAGGTTCGCTGTCGGGTACGCTGACGTACCCAGCCAACACGGCAAACTCGAGACAAGGATGTGATGCGAGTGCGGTGGCGATTCCGGACAGCGCGCGTCAGTCGCGCGGCGCGGTCATTCTTATGTTAGATCGCGGTAGTTGCGCGTTTACGATGAAAGTGTGGAACGCACAACTCGCTGGGGCGGATGCGGTTATCATAGTCGACGACCGCGACGAGGACCTCGTCACCATGGACTCTGGCGCAGACGCCGATACGGGGTCTTACGTGTCGAATATCACCATACCCGCAGTTTTGGCGCGAATGGTTGATGGTAATTCGTTCGATCAGGCGATCACAAGGTACGGTCACGTCGTAGGCACGCTCGATTGGCACGACGTGCTTCCACACCCCGACTCGCGCGTGGAATGGGAGCTCTGGAGCGAGAGTAACGACGAATGCGGGTACAAGTGCGAACAGCAGAACGCCTTCATCGTGGATTTCGCGCCAATCGCGAAGCAGCTCGATCAAGATGGCTACACGCAGTTCACACCGCATTACATTACTTGGATGTGCGCCCAAAATCCAGACTCACGCGAATGTAAAGCGCAGTGCATTAACCGAGGCCGCTATTGCGCTCCCGATCCCGACGATGACCTTTCGCATGGATACAGTGGCGCAGACGTTGTCATCGACAACTTGCGCGCGCTGTGCGTCTTCGATGCGGCAAACAAGACTGGTACGCCATGGCTGTGGTGGGACTTTGTCTCGCAGTTTACGAGCGCGTGCTCCATGGATAGCGGTAGATTTGCGGCAAAGTCATGCGCGGAAGATGTGGTAAGAAAAGTCGGTGTTGATTTAGCAAAAGTAAATGCTTGCATCGGTGATACGAATGCGGACATCACGAACAGCATACTCGAAGCGCAAATCAGCGCGCAGTCGCCGCCGCCGGGTAGCTCTCGCCCCGATGTGCGATTGCTGCCTACGATTTTGATCAACGAAGAGCGCTACAGCGGCAAAGTTGCGCGAGGAGACGTTCTTTCGGCTATTTGCTCTGGTTTTGAATCGCATTCGATCCCAACCATCTGCAATGATGCTGGTTTGATGCATGCGATGTGCGTGCGTGGACAGGATGGTGATCGCGCGTGCGCCGCAAACTCAAACGGCGACGATAAGACGGCGTGTCAAGAGACGAGCACGTATCCGTGGTACGAGTGCGTGTGTCCGACGGGCACAAAACCAGTAGTTGACAACAGTGGTAAGTCCACATGTGTTAAACCGACGTGCAAAAGCAAGTGTCTCGATCCAAACGCGAAATGCACAGAGACAACGGAAGGCTTGACGTGCACGTGTAAATCCGGTTACGTGACCAATTACATGCCGGACGTCGACGACTGGGTATGCCTGAATCAAAAGCGCGGTGGTGCGGGCTTGGTGTTGACGTCCGTGTTGATGTCCTTGCTCGTACTCGTGGCGGTGGCGTACGCATTTTACCAGTACCGCGCTCGTCGTTTCATGGATGCTGAAATTAGAAACATTATGAGCCAATACATGCCGCTCGACCAAGAGCCAATGGACGACGGCGCGTACGAACAACCTCCGCGAACGCCTCGCGAGGATCCTCATGGACGAATTCTCCCCATGAGCGTACCACTGTCGGATAAGTTTTGAGGTTCTATAGTCGCAGCGTTGTAATTCATTCATGATTGTTAGCCTATTTCCCTAAGCGTCGCCTAAAATTTCGACTTCTTGAGTTATAATTGCATGAAATACAATATTTCATGCTTTACATGAAATACCCTAAAAATTAGGGCTTTAGGAAGCTCGAACGCGACGTGCTATATAAAATTTCAACACTCTACGAGTTGTCTACGCACGAATTCTAGCGCATCATCACGCCTGAGGCGCGTGTTTCTTCCCATTGTGTTTTCCAGACGTGCTCGAACGCGACACACACGCACGCACGCAGATGGACCGCGAAGCACCGCGCGAATGCGACGACGACGAAGCCGAGGACGGCGGCGGTGACGATACTCTCAAAGACACCTCCGAGACGTCATCGGACGCGTCGTGGGATGCGTGCGCGCGCCGCGCTGACGCGCGCGTGCGCGCGTGCATGGTGGGTGCTATTTTTAGAAACACGTCAACGGCGACGACGGAGGAAAACATTTGCGGGTCATCATGTCATGACGACCACGTGTGCACCGATTGCGACATTCCCGCGACTACTGACGCCACCTTCGCCGCCGCCGCCGCCGAGAACGACGACGAGGCTATCGAGGACGCCGACGCCGCAAGTCAACACGATGATATGAAACGCCATTTTGCAGAAGAAGGAGAGGAAGCGCCCTCGTCAGAAGAGACGGCGAATTGTATTGAGCGCGAGATGATTGTTCACCTCGAAAGTGTGTTATCGTGTGAACGTGACGCGCGAAAAGATTTGGAGAGAGAGTTGGCTGCGAGAGACGACGCGCTCGTACAACTTGAGGCAAAGACGCGTCGATTGGAGTCGGAAGCGATTTCAGAGGCGCGTAAATTACAGAGCGAAGTCAACCGCGTGGAAACGGTGACGAGACAAGAAGAGAATGTTACGCGCCTGAGGCTTGAGGCCGAACACGAAGTTAGGGTCGGAAGGCTCGCGACGGAATTAGACAGAGTTCGCGGGCAACTCGAAGCGCGCGAAACTGAGCTTGAAAACGAACGACAAAAGGCTAAAAGGGCGAGCGACGAGCTCAATCGCGTGCGCGAAGAACTCATCGTAAAGTTGAACTCGGAGTCAAATGCATTCATGGAAACTATATCGTCGATTAATGAGGCCATCGCAGCGTGCGGTGAAAATCTTCAACCAGACCACCCCCCGCCCATCCCGCGCATGTCACAAAGCGTACCGTCACACCGCGATCGCGCCTCAATAGGCATCGCGCAGACTGCGCCGGTGCCTTTACTGTCATCAACAAAAACTGCGAACCACGTAGAGCCAACATCTCTTTCCTCGCGCGTCGGTCAACGTACGAACGCGCACCAGCCGCCAAGAGCGCGGTTTCACATGGTTCACGCGCAACCTCAAAACAGGCGCATGAAACCCGTATCTTCACAGAAAGGTGTCGTTGGCTACGCCAACATTTACGCCGAAGAACGTTTAGCCAAGCGTGCGATTGCATGATTTTGTGTGCTCTGCTAATAACAATATGTACGCGTTACGCGGCGCCGTCACTCGATGGCGCAGCGATTCCCACTTCAAATGAATTCCGCATCTTCTTCATCGAGCTTCCAGTAGTGCGCCAATTCGCTGGCGTCGCATCAATGCTAAGTACATATAGTACGCCATCGAGAACTGATGCAGAAATCAAAAAGATGTGTTCCGGATACAAGCAGCCGATGGCGCTCGAGCACGATGCTGAAGGCGGCGATGCGATGAGTTCCCAGTCATAGTAAACCTGATTGTTCTTATCCACGCGCTTCGCCGCACCGAGCATATCAGCGCGCCTGTAAAAGTCATCTCCATCGAGGCCTAAGACTTTTGCCACCGAAATATCTTCAGGCTTACCCAAATCCACGATGGATTTCACCCCAAAGTTTTGTGTCGCGAACACAAGAGCGCCTCTCGCCGCCTCGCCATTTACTGGGTCAATGATTTCTCCCCATTCCGTGCTCAAACCATTCGTCGTCGCCTCCCCAACTCGCCATAAATTACTAATCTCGAACGCACACGCCTTGACGCCATCTGTTGCGTTCGATTGTAAACCTACTTGTTTCACGAACACTTGCTCGCCGCTTTGCCTTTCCATCACCGCTCGCATCTGCGCTTCAATCGCCTCCTGCGACGCGTCGTCATCGGTATCATCGCTAGTGAGCGCGAAAGCGGCACCGGGCACGCGCTGTGCCACACATACCGCGGCCAATGCGCGCGTCATCGTCATCAACACTGCGCGTCGACGCACCACTTCACGGTCTACGTCATCGACGCTCTTCGACACTACGCGCGTGCGCGTCGAGCGCTGTTGACGTACAACGCCGACACCGGCGGTCGACGACGACGCAGCATGCGATGACGAACGCACCGTCAGTGGCGGCGGCGGTGGCGGCGCACGCGCATGGCGCGCAACGTGATGGCACGGTTGTGCGCGAAGCATCGCTTTTTACTACGCGCGACGATGTGTGGCGCGCGGCTGCACACCACCGGGCGTCACAACGCGTCGTCATGGTGGGTGTAAACGACGCCAGCGACGCCGGCGCTAGCGACGTCGACGTCGACGTCGACGATGGATTCGAAGTTCTCGCTCTCGGTTTAGGTGCGTAGAAAGCCTCAGGCGAACGCGTCGTGGCGCTCGTCGCGCCTCGGATTATTTCGTTGGAGAGTACATTCAAGTCGTTGTAAAACAACGACGACGAAGGACTGACACACGTGTGTGTATGTAGTGCGTAGTGTGAGGACAGAACTAACGACGTCGTATGCGTCGTCGAGTAAGGGAACGAAGCGCTTGTGCGCGGTGCTGGCGTCGGCGTACGCGGCTCACGCGCTCTTTGCCAATGCCGACTCGCTCTTCGCGTTGCAAGCGTACGCGGTGATGACGCATCCTTGGGTTTTAGTGACGAGTGGCTATTATGAAATGACTTTTGCAGCGCTATGTTTCGATGTGTGTGGCCTATTGTACATCGGGAAGTCTCTCGAACCGATTTGGGGAGCGACAGAGCTCTTGCGTTTTGTCGTCGGCGTCAACATCGCGGTGGCAACAATGTCATGGATTTCGATGTTTCTCTTGTACGTAATCAGCGCGGGAGATGAGTTTTATTTATTTGCAAAGTTTGGTGGTTTTCACGGCGTGCTCGCAGCGTTGTTGTTGGCTTTACGGCAAGTGCTTCCAGAAGAGCCAGTATTTGCCGAAGGTGCGCTTCTTCGTGCATTGCGAAACAAGCACTTAATCGGTGCGTACTTGACTTTTACCGCGATGTATGCATTCATGAGTGGTGGTAGGCATCATCATGTTGGTTTGTACTTGTTTGATATTTGGGGCGCATACGCCGCATGGGTGTACTTGCGCTACTTTCAGCCGCATGGGGCTGGCATGCCGAGAGGCGACGCCTCGGCTGATTTTGCGTTTGCCGCGCTGTTTCCGCCACAAGCGCGCCCTGTGATTGCGCGTGTGTCCGCGCCACTTCATGCCGTAGCTACCAAATTCGCTAGTCGCAGCGTCGTGCAGGCGCCTCCGGATGTTGAAGCGGCATCGCCAAAGCTTTCATCCACCATGGGCGCGCACGACGCCGTCGTTCGCGCAAAAATGGAAAATAACGAAGACGAAGATGACGATTCAACGCATGCGAAGCGCGAAGCGCGAAAGGAGCGCGCGCGAAAGCTGCTCGAAGCGCGCGAAGAATTAGTCACTGATGGAATGAACGATAACGCGACGGCGTAACTTGTAATACGAATATCCTTCAATTAGTGCGATATTAG
>Ga0182090_1372024_pt1 | contig 14522 bp, 10 predicted proteins | sample 041ome_24_FD_127767 | JGI IMG/M metagenome (GOLD analysis project Ga0182090, IMG submission 127767) | Metatranscriptome of coastal salt marsh microbial communities from the Groves Creek Marsh, Georgia, USA - 041408BS metaT (Metagenome... | ecosystem: Environmental > Aquatic > Marine > Intertidal... | reverse complement strand
GGGGAACCTATGCCGAGCGGGACCGGGAGCTCGCCGAGGGGTTTTCCCAAGCGGCAAAGGAAGCGGGCGTCGAGCGGATTCTCTACCTCGGCGGCCTCGGCGAGATGGGGGAAGACCTCAGCGAACACCTCGCCTCCCGTAGACAGGTGGAAGAGACGCTGGAGGCCTCTGGTGTTCCGGTCACCACCTTTCGCGCCGCAATGATCATTGGTGCGGGCTCCGCCTCGTTTGAGATTCTGCGGTATCTCGTCGAGCGGCTCCCGATCATGGTCACTCCCAAGTGGGTCACCACCGAGTGTCAACCGGTAGCGATTGCAGATGTCCTGTACTGGCTCACACGGTGTCTTGAGGTTCCCGAAACGACTGGAAAAACACTCGAGATCGGCGGTTCGGACGTGATGCCTTACCGCGAACTGATGGAGGTGATGGCGGAGGAACTGGGGATTTCCAAGAGGATCATCATCCCTGTTCCGGTACTCACACCGCGACTGAGTTCGCTCTGGATCAACCTGGTGACGCCTGTCTCATACCGCATCGCTCGGCCACTTGCCGAGGGGCTGAAGAACCGGGTTGTCGTCACCGATGACACCACCCAGCGGCTCATGCCGCATCAGCCGCTGGGAGCTCGAGAAGCAATCCATCGCGCCCTTGCGAAGATCCAGCAGCATGCGGTGGAAACCCGGTGGAGTGTGGCTGGCCCGGTGCCGGGTGATCCCTCGTGGGCTGGCGGCACGGTGTTTCAAGATGAACGAACAGTCGATATCGAAGCGACCACCAGCAGCGTCTATGCAGCCGTCTGTCGCATCGGTGGAGGCAACGGCTGGTATGCCGGCGACGTGCTCTGGCGTCTCCGTGGCTGGCTCGACACCCTGGTTGGCGGACCGGGATTGCGACGCGGCAGGCGGCATCCTGAGATGGTGGAGTTCGGTGAAACGCTCGACTTCTGGCGGGTGGTGGGCATCGATCGCGACCGCTCGCTGTCGCTCCGCGCAGAGATGAAGTTGCCCGGTGAGGCTCAGCTCGATTTTCGCATCGAGTCGCTCGACCAAAGTGAGCAGCATCCGCTTTCTCGCCTCGTCATGACAGCCCGCTTCAGGCCGCGTGGCTTGTTTGGATTGCTCTACTGGTATGCCGTCGTCCCGCTGCATGAGCTGGTGTTTGGCGGGATGCTGCGGGGGATTCGCAAAACCGCTGAAGCCCTGCAGCGAGCAGCGACTGCAGCACCCGCTGCCTCACCCACGGACGAGGGTGTGCCGGGCTATGGCCGTGCTCGTCTGTGGCTTGGCATGTCGGCTGTCGGCAGCTTTGTGCTCATCGCAGCGGTGGGCCTGATCTGGCAGCTGCCTGCTCGCCTCCAGCCGCCAGCCGATGCAGCCCTCGCGAGCCACTTGCGAAGCCTCTTGAGCGTTGCCGCGATCTACGCTGTCGTCCATGCGCCGTTCGACCTGTTTGGTGGCTATCTTCTACCGCGATGGTATCGCCGCCAGCGGCCCTCCCTCGTTGCGTTCTTGGTGGCACTCGCGCGGGGAGTCCTTATCCACACCACCATCTGGTTTTCACTGGCAAGCCTCTACCTGTTCGCTGGACGTACCGCGGGGGTGGTTGGTGTCATCGTTGCTGCGAGTGTGAGCATGCTCGTCTTGCTTCGTGGTCGGGTCGCCATCGCGACGGCAGAAGCGCCACTTGAGCTCACCCCGAGTTCTCCTCACTTCCAGCACGATGTCCCGGGGCCGGTACTGCCCACCTATGTTGTGGAATCGGGGGATGAGGGCTTTACCGGCTCGGTGGCTGGCGTTGTGCGTCCACGACTGATGCTGCTGCCGATGCGTTGGCGAGAGACGCTCGACACTGAAGCCTTCGAGACAGCTGTCCGCCGCCGGCAGCAGGCGGTCAGCACCGGTGGCTGGCTCCGTGGACGGCTCGTCGCCCTCGGGTTCACACTCATTGGCGTGGTTTTCTCAGCAGCCCTCATCGGCTCACCGCGACTCGCGACGTCGGAGGGGATCGTGAGCATGAGCCTGCTGTTCACGCTCTGGTCGTTCATCGGACTGCTCATCCTGCCCACCCCGAGTCGACGTGGGGTGGCCGACATTGACCGGAGCCTGCTGGCGACCGGCTGGAGCCGCCGCGCGCTGGAGAGGACGATCCACCTGCTTGACGACCTGCAGGATCGTGAACGTGAACGTCCACCGGTGGTTGAGGCGATCTTTCACCCGGTTCCGAGCGTACAGTCGCGGCTGCGTGGCCCGCATGTGCCGGGCATTCGCGGTGCCTGGGATGCCGCCCGCACCGCTGTCTACCTCAGTCCCACTGGCCTTGGCCTTCTCAGCCGAGCAGTTCACTGCAACTGCGGCCGCCCCGCACTCTGGGCATTTCTCCCGAGCGACTAAAGTGCTTCCCATCAGACATCATTTCATGCACGCCACGCCTAACGAGCGACACAGCCTAGGCATCGCCCGCAGGCGATAGACTCTAAAGCAAGCATCGTGCCCACTGTTCCCCCCCAGGCCACTCAAGGAGCGGTTCCATGCATCTCCGCTACGTCCTTCTGCTTTGTCTCGCCAGCCTTCCCTGGACCGCGGCGGCAGAAGATCGACTGCTGTTCAGCTTCGACACCCCCGAGGCAGCCCAAGGCTGGCAGGCGGTCAATGACGGCGTGATGGGAGGCCGCTCCGACGGCCGCTTTCGGATGACCGATGGGGGGTTGATGGAGTTCTTCGGCACCCTCTCGCTGGAAAACAACGGGGGGTTTGCCTCAGTCCGCACGATGGGCCGCCCCTTGGGGCTCAAAGCGGGCGACGTGATCGTGGCTCGTGTCCGCGGCGATGGCCGGGAATACACCTTCAATGTCTACGCGGGCGGCAATCGCAACGGCTACTCATACCGCCAGTCGTTCACCACGAAAAAAGACGAGTGGATTGATGTCGTCTTTCCAATGGACCTCTTCACCGCCACCTGGCGTGGCCGCGTGTTTCCCAATGAGAAACTCAAGCCAGCCGCCGTCACCGGCATGGGTTTCCTGCTCGGCGACAAAAAGCCTGGTCCCTTCAAACTCGAAGTGGACTCGATCCGCGTCGGCACGCCCCAGGCTGAAACGCAACGAGACCTCTCGCTCCGAAACGGCAAGTCTTCGTAGCGGTCAACTTCAGGGCCTTCATTGGCCCCAACGGCAATCTCGACGCACGGGCCGCTGCTTCCGACTCGGACACACGCGGCTCCATTCGATCACCTCATATCGCCATGCTCAACGACACCTCGCCAGTTCGACTCGGCCGCCGGGCCTGCCTTCGTGATGGCACGCTCGTGCTGACCGCCGCATCACTCAGCTCTCGCTATCTCCTGGCCGACGAACAGCCCGCAGCAGCAAGCCCTTCCGCTCCTGACGGCGTCCGCGTAGGACTGATGACCGATCTGCACTACGCCGACAAGCCTCCAGCGGGCACCCGTCACTATCGAGAGACGCTGGCAAAGTTTGCCGAGGCCGCTCAGCAGTTCGAGGCAGACAAGCCGGCGTTTGTCGTTGAACTTGGCGATTTCATCGATGCTGCCGACTCCGTCGACACCGAGCTTGGGTATCTCAGCACGATCAATCGCGAGTTCTCGCAGCTCACCAGCGACCGGCACTATGTGCTCGGCAACCACTGCGTCGACACGCTTACGAAAGAGGAGTTCCTCGGAGCGGTTGGACAGAAGCAGTCCTACGGCTCTTTTGACCGTGGCGGAATCCACTTTGTAATGCTCGACGCGTGCTTCCGCAGCGATGGCCAGCCGTATGGCCGCAGGAACTTCGAGTGGACCGATGCCAACATCCCAGCCGCTGAGTTGGACTGGCTTGCCGCCGACCTCCAGGCCACTTCCAAGCCCGTGGTCGTCTTCGCTCATCAACGTCTCGATGTCAGCACGAGCCACGGCGTGAAAAATAACGCCCAGGTGCGTGCGATTCTCGAGGCGGCCGGCAATGTGCTTGCCGTCTTCCAAGGCCACAGCCACCAGAATGATCTCAAAGAGATCGGTGGCATCCATTACTGCACACTTGTGGCGATGGTCGAGGGTGGCGGCGTTGACAACAACGGCTACGCTCGCCTCGACATCACCCCAGATGGCACACTCGAACTCACTGGCTTCCGCAGGCAGCAGAGCCGTCGCTGGAATCGCACTTAGGCCGTTCCTCAGCCCGCGCTAGTTGAGCGGGCGAAACATCACCTTCCGCCAGCGAACCGTGTAAGGGCCGGTGCCCTGTTTTATCCCGTGCACCTGAAAGCCGATGTGGCCCTCGGGATCATTCGCCTGCGTGAAGTCGGCGGTAGCAACACCATTCACCCAGCTGCGGTAGTGATCACCGTCAACGACGATCCGGTAGGCATTCCACTCCCCCTTCTTGAAGGCGGCCTTGGCTTCGTCCGTCCGCACCTCGCTCGTCTCGGTGAGTTCACTCCACCAGTTGGTACGACGGGCCTCATCCCAGAAGTCACCAGCCGTACCGTTAATCGCGATTTCACACTGTGGGCCAAACAGCCGCCCAGCAGGGAGAGGCCGATCCTTCTTGGATCCCTCTGGAGCCGCATCCCCTTCCTGGGACAGGTGGCTGCGAACCTGCACACCAGAGTTCAGCTCGTCATCGACCAGCACCTCAAACGTGAGCTCAAAGTCTGCCACCGGCTCGTTCGTGGCGAGAAAGGTGTTCGGGCTGCCATCGACGGTGGTGCCAACGAGCACCCCATCTTTCACCTCATAGGTCGCAGTGCCACTGACAACCTGAAAGCCATCGAGGCTGCCATCTCCAAACCAGTGGACCCATTCCGCAGCGAAACTTCTATTTGCCGCCACCGCCAGCACGCCGGCAGCCACCACCCAGATCCACTGACGAACCAGCATGTTGCGAAAAACCGTAGGCATCTTTGGGCATCCCCTGAGAAATAAGATTTTGCTCGGCATTAGCGTCGCCTCTCGACCCCGTCTTCGCAAGTCAGCCGCCATCGAGCACCATGACCGAGCTGGAGTCGACATAGGCAGACGAACATCCGATCTGGTCCACTGATATTTAGGAGCACCCTAGGAGGCTTGTGCCCGCAAAACTCCCGCGGTCTCCCAGAGCAGCCGTCCACCTCCGACGAGATTTTCTATGCGAGTGCCTCTCCGAATCATTCTCGCGGCCGCGTGTCTCTGCCTGCTCGCCTTGATGCTCTCGTTTGCCGGCGTGCAGGCCGATGAGCAAGCCGCGGACACGTCACCAAAACCGCTCGTCACCATCTCCGAAGCCACCACGTCCATCACACAGCCACTTCGCGAAGATGGCTATCCCGACTACATCGCTGCCTTGAATCAGGCAATCTCGGCGGGTGTCACCAACGAGAACAACGCGGCAATCCCGATGATGCAGGCGTTTGGCCCATCGATGCTGCTCGAAGCGATGCAGGAGCCTTTCTTCACGATGCTGGGGATTGATCCGCTTCCCGCGGATGGAACCTACCTGACCAGCTTCGACACTTTTCGAGACACCTCTCTCGCCAAGCCTGCCGACGTCGAGAAGGATGCGGCAGCCGATGCTGACGAGCGGGCACGCCTCGACGAGGCCTACAACCAGTCTCTGGAACGCCCCTGGTCTGCCGAAGAGTTTCCGTTGCTTGCGGAATGGCTCCGCGCCAACGAGGAACCGCTCCGGCTGATAACGGAAGCAACGGAGCGGCCCCGCTACTTTGCACCGCTCGTGGCGGCAGACGGCACGGATGACTCCGCGATGGTGATGTCGATTCTCCTGCCAGTGTTGCAGGAACTCCGCGAAGCCTCCCGTCTGCTCAAGGCACGTGCGCTGCTCCGCCTGCATGCGGGTGAGCTGGAGGCGGCCTGGCAGGATCTCTTCACATGTCACCGCCTCGGTCGCCTCGCCGCCCAAGATCCAACCCTGATTGGCGCCCTTGTCGGCATCGCGATCGACAGCGTTGCCATCACGGGAGACACTTTCCTGGCTGCCGACCCACGTCTCAGTGAAGACCTCGCTCGTCGGATACTGACAGACCTAAGAACGCTCGGACCTGCCGCCTCGATAGTTGAGAAACTCGACACCGCAGAGCGTTACATGTTTCTCGACAGTGTCTGTGCGGTCGCCGGTGGCCGCGTCGGGCTTAGCGATCTCACAGGTGACGGTTCCGATAGCAGCATGGGCTGGCTTGCCCGTCTGGCCGCCAGCGTGCTGGTGGACTGGAACGTGAGCCTGCGGATGGGCAACACCTGGTATGACCGGCTCGTCGCTGCTGCCAAGCTTCCCACGCATCCCGAGCGTCAAGCCGCCTTTGACGAGATCAACCGCGACACACAGAAAATGGCCGCCGAGGTGCGAGACGCAAAGAACGCTCTCTACGGCCTGTTCGCCCCACGCACCGTGATCTCGCGACAGATGGGCAATGTGTTTGTCGCGTTGCTTCTGCCAGCGGTCTCCGCGGCCATGGATGCCGAGAACCGTTCTACAACGCTCACCAAGCTCAATGAGCTGAGCTTTGTCCTTGCGGCCTACCGAGCCAAAGATGGCTCCTATCCCAAGAGCCTCGCCGACCTCGCGATCGACGACGACTCGATGCCGAAAGACCCCTTCAATGATAAAGACTTTCACTATGTCCGTAACGACGACGGCTACGTGATCTACAGCGTTGGCCCAAACCTGCGTGACGACGGTGGCAAGGTCTATTATCTCGACAAGGATGACGACGGCCGGACCGTCAACAAGGACCAGTGGGACGACTTTCGCATCCGCGTCCCGCCCACGCAGTAGGACCAACGATGTCGATCCGCATGCTGGCGTTGATGGGTGTCATGCTGCCAGGCTGCCTGGCAGTGGCATGTCTCGCAGATGCCGCTGACCTTCCTCCTGGCCAGCCTGCTCGGCCCAATGTGGTGATGCTCTGCATCGACGACCTCAACGACTGGACGGGATTTCTCGGCGGCCATCCGCAAGCCCAAACGCCCCACATGGATGCCCTCGCCAGGCGTGGCACGAGCTTTACCAACGCCCACTGTGCTGTGCCGGTCTGCTCGGCCTCGCGGATCAGTGTGATGTCGGGGGTGGCAGCGACTACCCACGGCAGCTACGAGCTCGGCCCCTCCTACCAGCAGCTTCCGGCACTCGAAGGCATCCCCACACTGCAGCGAACCTTCAAAGATCATGGCTACCTGACGATCGCTGGCGGAAAAGTCCTCCATCACAACTTCAGTGATCACCTCGCAGCAGACATCGACCGCTCTCTGGGCCGCACGAACAGCCCTCGCCCCCGTGGGCCCATGAATCGCCCAGACCACTGGAGTGCCGCATGGGACTGGGGCCCCTTTCCGCAAACCGATGCGGAGATGGCCGACTGGCAGCTGGCCGATGCAGCGGCGACCATGCTTCAAGAAGACTTCTCGCAGCCGTTCTTCATGTCGCTGGGCTTCTTCCGCCCTCATGTGCCGCTGTTTGTGCCACCGAAATGGTTTGAGCTCTACGCAGCAGACTCGCTGCGTCTTGCCGAGAGCCCAGCTTCGGATCTCACCGATCTGCCTCCAAACTTCCTCACGATCAACGACTACGCAGCTGCCCCAACGCATGCCGATGTTGTTGCCCACAGCAAGCAAGCCGGGCTCACCCAGGCCTACCTCGCCTCGATCAGCTTTGTCGACCACTGTGTCGGCAGGGTGCTCTCGGCACTCGCTGCCAGTCCGCATGCCGAGACCACGATTGTTGTGCTCTGGAGTGACCACGGATTTCATCTCGGCGAAAAGCATCACTGGGCGAAACGCACGCTCTGGGAGGAATCGACGCGTGTTCCGCTGCTGTTCGCCGGGCCGGGTGTGCAGCCGGCAGCGTCATGCAACGAGCCTGCGAGTCTGATCGACGTCTACCCGACACTGCTCGAACTCTGCCAGCTACCGGCATGCCCCCACACCGAAGGCATATCGCTCACCCCACAGCTGCATGACGCCTCCACGCCGCGTGAAACTCCTGCGGTCACGTCTTCCTACGAGGGCAACCACGCGATCCGCACCCGCGACTGGCGGCTGATTGTCTACAGCGACGGTGCAGAAGAGCTTTACGACCATCGCTCCGATGACCGAGAGTTCCACAACCTCGCCGCCCTGCCTGGCCACCAAGCCGAGAAGCAGCGGCTCCGGGCCTGGCTGCCACGCAACGCCGCAGCCGAGGTCAAGCCTCGCTCCGAGCGGAAGCAGCCTCGCTAGCCTCCCTTCTCCTGCCGATCTAAGACCGACGCCGCACGGCTGAGCCCAGCCCCACATCTCGGCGGCCCGTCACAACGTCGGCACGACTGACTCTCCGCCCGTTTTCAGCATCTGGTATCGTTGCAGGAGTCTTTGGCTCTTCGCGAGGTGGCGTCCGCGTGCCCACACCCGCGGCCCCAGTGTCTGTAGGCGTGCTATGTCTCTTCGTGCGTTGGTGATCGTTTCGGCGTGTCTGTTTTTTCACTCGGCTGCCGTTCTCGCAGCCACTGCCGACCATCGGCCCAATATCGTCGTCATCATCAGCGACGACCAAGGCTGGGCAGACATCGGCTACAACAACCCGCGGGTGTACAGCCCACACCTTGATCAGCTTGCCGCAGAAAGCGTCGTGTTCACTGAGCACTATGTGATGCCGCAGTGCACGCCCACGCGTGTGGCCCTGATGACCGGCCGCTATCCCGGCCGCTTTGGTGGCCCTGCACTTGCTGCTAGCAACGCCCCACCGCTGCCACACGGAACGCCCACGATCGCCAGCATGCTGCAGGCCGCCGGCTACACCACCTCGATGGCCGGCAAGTGGCACCTCGGCTCGGATCCGGCATTCGGCCCCAACGTATTTGGTTTTGACAGCAGCTACGGCTCACTCGCCGGAGCCGTTGGCATGTATGACCACCGCTACCGTACCGGTGAGTTTGAACACACCTGGCATCGCGATCAGGCCTTGATCGCAGGGGCTGAGAATGGCCGGCATGCAACCGAACTTGTCACCGACGAGGCCGTTCGCGTGATCGAGCAGGATCACCAGCAGCCGTTTTTTCTCTACGTTCCCTTTCATTCGGTCCACACGCCACTCGATGAGCGTGGGCAGTTCCCAGGCCGTCCCACACAACTCGATCCAGACAACCCCGCCCGCTGGCTCAACGAGTCGGAGATCAGGTGGTTTAACGACCCCGAGGGAAAAATCCAAAGCGAGCACGATCCTGAGAAGCGTCTGCTCCTCGCGGCGGTCTATCATCTCGACCACGCCATCGGCCGCATTGTGCAGGCGCTTGACGACACCGGTCTTCGCAAAGACACGCTGATCCTGTTCTCGTCTGACAATGGCCCTCAAGGCTCGTGGGCTGGGAGCGCCTATCCTGACGACCTCAAGCTCACCGACTTCAATCAGCCTCTGCCGTTTCGTGGCAAGAAGGTTGATGTCTGGGAGGGTGGCATCCATGTGCCTGGCTTTGCCAACTGGCCCGGTCGTCTGCAGCCTCGAGAGGATGCGACACCGGTCCATATCGTCGACTGGTTCCCCACGCTGACCACCATCGCCCAGGCCAGCGAGACGCCCGAAGTTGAATGGGACGGCGTCGACCTCAGTCCGCTGCTGTTTGACAACACGCCACCTGCCAAGCGCGACCTCTACTGGACGTGGAGTTCACCCGTCAATCGTTGGGCACTGCGATATGGCGACTGGAAAATCGTTACGTACGGCCGCCGAGTTCCGCAGGCTGCCAGCGACTGGCAGCTCTTCAACCTTCAGGCTGATCCGGACGAATCAGACAACGTGGCTGAGGCCCACCCTGGGGTGTGCCAGGAACTCCATGACCTGTTTGTGCAACAGCGGAAGAAGGACCGTCAATGAACACTCTGTCCCGCCGAATCTGCCACACCCAACGCGGTCGCCTGCCACTGAGACCTCAGCTGTCCGCGTGTGCCCGTGTCAGCTCGCTCCTGATGGCGTATGCCACAGCCTGCCTGCTGATCGCGGCCCCGGCAGGTGCTGCAGCGCCGCCTGACGACACCACCACCACCCGAGTTTTCATCTTCGCTGGCCAATCGAACATGGTTGGCTCTGACTCCAAGGTGGACGACATCAAGCGGTTTCCGCCTTTTGCCGGTCTCGAAGCACCCCAAGACGACGTGCTGTTTTCCTACTGCCTTGGCCGCGAACAGAAAAATATCTCCGCAGGCTGGGAGGCGTTGCGGCCTCTCAACAACACCGTTGGCCCGGAGCTGAGTTTTGCCGCCACCGTGACAGACACCATCGACGCCCCGATTGCCATCATCAAGGTGGCCGCTGGTGGCACCCACTTAGGCGGTGACTGGAACCCCGACCATCCCGACGGATTCCAGATGTATCCCCTCGCCCTCAAGCAGGTCCGTGAGGCGCTTGCATCGCTCAAAGACCGCGGCGTCAGCTATCGGCTCGAGGGCTTCATGTGGCATCAGGGCGAGAACGACATGTTCAATCCTGACTACATGGCGAACTACGGTAAGAATCTCAAGAACTTTCTCGCCTGCTGGCGTCGCGACCTTGGCGAGCCCAACCTGCGATTTTTCATCGGTGAGCTCTGCACCAAAACGATCTGGGGCATGGACTTGCGTCCACGGATGTACGCAATCAGCCTTGGCCAGAAGGCGGTCACAGACGCCGATCCGCTAGCCGACTATGTGCCCACCTCACATGTCGGCGTCGAAATTGGTGGTGGCGTTGGCCTGCACTACCACTACGGCACGCTCGGGCAGCTCGAGCATGGGGTCAACTACGCGGAGGCCTATCTCCGCGGACTCGGCCACGACACCTCGCGGCCACGCCCACTGACGAAATGGCCCTACACAAAAGGCTCCCCCGTCAAACTCTATGTGTTGGCAGGCCACCGCAACATGGAAGGCGAACGGGCATTTGTCCAAGACCTCGCTGCAGACACGCCACTGGCGAAGGCCCACCAGGACCTCTTGGCAGATAACCTCTCGATCGCCTACCGCTACAGCCTGGGTGGCGGGGTGAAAGAGTCCGCTGGCTGGGAATCGCTCGGCCCTGCCGGTCTCTACGACACCTTCGGGCCCGAGCTCAGTTTTGCGGCCACGCTCGCAGAGATGCCAGGCGATATCGCGATTGCCAAGTTCACGCACAGTGGATCACAGATCATCGACTGGACACCCGAAGGCAGCGAGGCCGTCAGTCGCAATCTCTACCCAGACTTCATCGCCTTCATCAAGGACACGATTGCCGACTTAGAGCAGAGAGGCCACACCGTGTCGCTTGAAGGCATCTTCTATCACGTCGGTGAAAACGACATGTCGTGGGGACCCTTCCGCAGCGGTGCAGCAAAGCGTGTGATGTCGCTGGTCAACGCCAGCCGCGTCGACCTCGACCGCCCTGCCTTGCGATGGACGATCAGCCAGCAGGCTCCCACAGACGACCCGTCTGTGAACACGATCGATGTCACGCGTCAGCTGGAAGAAGCCTTTGCAGCAGACGAGCATATCGTGCACATCAAAGCCTTCGCTCCACCGCCTCAGCCGAAGCAACTTGTGCTCGACACCGCCGGGATCATCTGGCTTGGCGAGCAGCTCGGCGAGAGTGTCCTGCCGGCGAAATGATGCCCCTGGCTTATCGGGTGGTGGCTTCTCTGAACCCCAAGGCCTCTTTCAACACAGGAGCGAACACCTCTGCCTGCCGCATGAAGCCGAGGTCGCTCGCATGCGAACCGTCGGTGGCCCCATCGCTGTCGTCTCCGTAGAGGTGGTCGCCCTCGATGTAATACAAGCCCTCCACACCCTGGTCTCGGAGGGCTTTGAACGCGGTCTGCAGGGCTTCGTGATTGGCGGTGTGATGCGCATCACGATTGGGCAGGATCCAGCTGTTTGTATTTCGGCGATCTTCCACCAGCACGATCGGGGTGTCGGGCTTGGCAGCACGGATCTGCTGAACGAGAGGCACGCATCGTTCGGAAACCAGGCCTGCATTCATGTTGGGCAGGCAGTCGATAACGTAGACCGCGGCATCAATCTGGATCAGATACTCACCGACCTCCGCATCCATCTTTCCGTTTCCAGAAAAACCGAGGTTCACAACCGGCATATCAAACTGCCTGCCGAGGATGGCCGTGTGAACCATGCCCGGACGACTCGCGCACGCGCCGTGGGTGATGCTCGTTCCGTAAAACACGATGGGCTGATCCCGCGGGGGCAGTGGCTCAAAGTGGCTTTCAGCCGCGACGCCGAGGCTGAGAAACTCCACACCGTTGTAAAGGGGCAGGTAGACCGCATATTCACGCATGCCAGGTTTCAGGCCGGTCACGAGTTCCACCTTCATTTCCTGCTTGGAAGGTCGCGTGACCTGCACCCACCGCCACGTTCCCTCGTCGTCGCGGGCGTAGAGATCCACGCCGCTGACGCCGGTGGCTGGCATGTGCGGCATCGCGAGATTGCCGCTCGTGAGCATGTAGTGGACGTGAATGGCTGTGGCGTCGGTCTGGAAACGCGCCATCATGCCCGCCGAATGCCGGCTGAGGTTCCAGACGTTCTTGGTGACATGCCCATCTGCACTCTTGGGAAACCGATCAAACCAACTCGCTCGCGGTTGATCGGGCAGGATTCTCCCTTCGACCCCCCAATCCCTCACCGGGTACCAGGCGAGGCCGTCGTCCGCCTGCTTGCGGTCGGCCATCTCGGGATCGAGGTTGCCGATTTTGTTGGGCTTCTTGTCTTCGGCAAACGCCATGCCGCCGAAGAGGATGGCCAAGGCACAAAGAGCGAGTCGTGTTTGCTGGGTGCGCATGTCTTTGAGAAAAAGTGTGGGAGAAAAACTTCGGCCAGGGTGCAGCGCTCCGCGCGTCAACTGCACTGAGCATGAACTGCACTGAGCATGACCCCATCCGCGTAGTCTACAGGAGGGGCAACGGATGGTGCCCACTCCAGTGGCTCATCGCCTGTTCACAAGCATGTCCATCTTCTCGTTCAACGTGTGGCCTGTCGCAGACTCTGGTGCCGCAGAGTCAGTGGTCCACCGGACTCGGAGAGAATCCACACACAAGTCAGAAAACCGCCACGTCGGAGGGGGCAGGCGGGCTCGAAAAGGCGTGGACCAAGTCAGGAGACAGGAGCACGCGGCTCACGACGACACCCCAAGATCTGAGAGCAGCGTCAGCACCTTCCGCTCAATCAAGTCACGCACCGCGCGAAACTCTTCCGGCGACATCTCGCGGGGATCGGGGATCTGCCAGTCTTCCCTGCGAGACGCCCGCACCAGAGGGCAGTTGTCACCGCAGCCCATCGTGACGGCCACGTCAACATCTGTGCCGTTAAAGTCTTCCAGTCCCTTTGAGCCGTGCGACGTCAGGTCGTAGCCAACCTCCTGCATCGCAGTCACGGCCCTGGGATTGATGCGTCCCGAGGGACGCGATCCCGCGCTTGCCGCGTCAACGCCCTCTCCCCCATGCATCCGGGCAAATGCCTCGGCCATCTGGCTGCGATTGGAGTTCTCCACGCACACAAACAAGACACGTTTCATCGAGGCTCCCTCTGACAAGAATGCAAACGCTTCCAGCGGCCTCATTGCCCATGGCTCTTCCCCGCCCAGCTGCTTGTGGGCTGCGGGGGTTTGCTGATGCCGTGAAAACTCCTCTATCTTACGGAGTCTCGACATGCCCATCCGTCGTGCAGTGCGTGGCGGAGAACAGCCGCAGCACGAAGGGAACGACGTATGCCCGCATCCATCAGGCTTGTGACACCTCTCACGGCGGCTCTGCTGATCGCCGTGTCATTCCCGAGGCAGCTGACAGCCGACGACTGGCCGCAGTTTCTCGGGCCACTGCGAAACGGAATATCGGCGGAAACCGGGCTGATCGCTAGTTTCCCGGAGAGCGGCCCAGACACGCTCTGGCGGAAGCCGCTCGGCGTGGGCATGTCGTCTGTTGCGGTGACGAACGGGCTGGCGGTCACGCTGTTTCAGGATGAGACCAGCCAGTATGTAGTTGCGTTGGCGGTAGAGACTGGTGAGCGGCAGTGGCAAACGGCAGTCGCACCGGCCTTTGAAAACACCATGGGCAACGGCCCGCGAGCAACGCCGACGGTTGTCGACGGGTTCGTGTATGTCTTCACTGGCGAAGGCATCCTAGCGCAGCTGAGCCTCGCAGACGGCACACTCAACTGGTCAGTAGATGTTCCCAAAACGCTCGGTGGGAAGCCGGCGGAGTATGGCGTCGCCTGTTCACCGGTCGTCAGCGATGGCCTGGTGATGGTGCAGGCCGGCTGCCCTCAGGCGGCGACAGCGGCCTGGAATATTCAGACAGGCGAACTCGCCTGGAAAGCCGGCCAAGGAAACGCGGGCTATGCAACTCCATTGCTGACGACGCTCGCTGATCGCAAGCAACTGGTGGTCTTCAATGCGGCAGGCGCCAGTGGCATCGATCCGCAGACGGGTGAAGAGTTGTGGGACTTTCCTTTTCCCACTGATTACGACTGCAACATCGCCACCCCCGTTCAACTCGGCGACAACTACGTGCTGGTTTCTGCTGGTGAAAACCATGGCTCGGTGGTGCTGC
>Ga0182090_1045311_pt1 | contig 14526 bp, 7 predicted proteins | sample 041ome_24_FD_127767 | JGI IMG/M metagenome (GOLD analysis project Ga0182090, IMG submission 127767) | Metatranscriptome of coastal salt marsh microbial communities from the Groves Creek Marsh, Georgia, USA - 041408BS metaT (Metagenome... | ecosystem: Environmental > Aquatic > Marine > Intertidal... | reverse complement strand
CTCGTACGGCTTCCATGTCCGCCCCCGCCGCCTCCACCGTAGCCGCCTCCACCGTAGCCGCCTCCACCGTAGCCGCCTCCACCGCCGCCTCCGCCGCCATGGTTACGATAATCTCTCCCCCCATATTTGCTACCACCACCCGAGCGACCTTTAGATCGACCGCCATAGGAAGATCTGGACGCAAAACCGCCGAGAAAGGATGGAACTTCTTGTCCAGCTTCGGACATGACGTCCATGAGAGCTCTGGCAATGCCTGCATCCTTATCCCCAAACAAAGCAGTCGCTTGACCTTTCTTACCAGCGCGTCCAGTTCTACCAATTCTGTGGACGTAATCGTCGATATCTGTCGGTAAATCAAAGTTCACGACGTGCGTGACGTGAGGAATGTCCAAGCCTCTCGCCGCGACATCCGTGGCAACCAAGATTGGAGTTCTCCCGGCTCTGAACGACTTCAACGCAGCTTCTCTCTCTTGTTGCGTGCGGTCACCGTGAATGGATGTCGCCGGTTTACCTTGCTCGCACAAAAAGTCCTCCAATTGATCGGCGCCTCTCTTCGTTTCAACAAACACAAGCGTCAAACCCGGGACAGCTTCCGTCAAATCCAAAAGCATTTGAGTCTTGTCGTAATACGATGGGACATAGCAGACCGTTTGATTGATGAGTTCGGTAGAAGAACCAACGCGACCAACGGTTAAGAAAACGTAATCGTGTAAGAAATCAGATGCCATTCTTTGAATCTCCTTTGGAAACGTCGCAGAGAAGAGCATCGTTTGACGCTCGCCCGTGCGAGGCATGTCTCTTTGCTCCACCAACTGTCGAATTTGCGGTTCAAAACCCATATCCAACATCCTGTCCGCCTCATCTAATGCCAAGTATTCGCACTTGGCCAATCCGACTTTGGCTCGGTCGATTAAATCAATCAATCTCCCTGGTGTCGCGATGAGAATGTCGCATCCGCGCTCCATTTCTCGAAACTGTTCGGCAGCTGGAGCGCCACCATAGACAACCACCGCTCTGCATCCCGTCTTGTACGCAAACTTTCTCGCTTCTTCGTGAATTTGAATAGCCAACTCGCGCGTTGGTGATAACACGAGCGCTAATGGCAACGTTTTTCTGCCTCTCTGTCCGCCGCCTCCAGTCAAGAGGCCGCGATTGAGAATGCCGCAAATGATTGGAAAGCAAAACGCCGCCGTCTTACCGGAACCAGTCTGCGCGCATGCCATTAAATCCCGACCGGCGAGAGATATCGGAATTGCGTAACGCTGCACCGGAGTCGGCTTTTTGAATTTACATCTTTCGATATTGGCGTTGATTTCTTTCCCAAAGTCCACGTCCTTGAAGAATTCGATCGGTTTCGGCGGGTCGTTACCAGACACTTCCACTGGAATGTCTTCATACGCATCAAAATTTAAACCGTGGTTCTCAGTTTGGAACATCTCTGTTTCTGCATCCGCACCTTCCGCTCTGGCTTTGTCCTCAGCTTCCATTTGAGCGAATGGATCAGATTCGCGAAAGCGAGACGACCTCCCGGTATCCCATCCGCCTCGTCTTCCACCATCATCTCTTCTTCTGTCATCGTCTCGTCTCCCAAACGACGAGTTCGAGTAATCTAAATCCTCTCTATTTCCCCGGGATGAACCACCCCATCCTGCGCCGCGAAATGAACCGCCACCTCTGTCATCTGTTTTTATGAAGGAAGAAATCAATAAATCAATAAAATATTTTGATATCGTTTAGCATTGTATTTGATCGATCGATCGATCGATCGAGCTCGCAGAGAGAAGAGCGAATGCGATAGCGTGGGAACGTTTCTCCCGCGAACGTTGCGGAGCAATAAAATGCCTCTCTTTCTTTCATTCTTTCTTTCACATTCTGCGGTGGTATTAAAAAAGTTGAAGCGCCGTCACGAGCACACGTTGTGTCGATTGATTTAAATTTTTTCAACAACTGCGCGCGCTCAAACGGCGGACTCTCGCGATCGTTATGCATCCATTGCGATGCGCGAATTCCACGCAAAACTATGCGCTTTATTCGTTTCGAACGAAAAAAATCACGTTTTATTTCTCTGAAAAGAACCTACCTCGATAATCTCGTCTGCCGCCACCACCGCCATAATCTCGTCGGTCTCCTCCTCTTTCAGTGTTCCCTCCGCCTTGCCGATTTCTCAAGTGCGGTGGAACGTACGAAGACGTTTTTCCTGCACTCGCTGCAGGAGTGCTCGTTGTTTTTGTCGATTCATCTTTACTCAAAGTTCCCAACGGTGGTAACTCTTCGGTATCGTCAGCCCAGTTATTCGCCATATATTCGCGTCGCTTTCTGGCGAACAACTCGTCTTCCGATTTTTTTTCTTTTGCGCGCGAAAGGATTCATGCATTCTTTTTCGCTCAGTTTGGTCTTTCTTGGAAAAGAGAAGAGCTCCTTTCTTTCTGAGTGATTGAACAACCGACCCCACACTTTCTTTTACGAGTAGAAGGAAGGCAGGGACACGCGCAAATACACACACACAAACACGTAAAAGAGAGACACAGATTTAGAATAGAAATGGACTTGGAAGGGTCAGGCGGTGGATCGCTCTCACCGCCGCTCTCCATGAACAACAACAACAACAACAACGGAAAAGGAGGAGGAGCCGACACCACCCTTTCAACCGACAACGACGCAAAAGAGATTCATCCAATAATTCCCCCATCGAGACCGATGCACGCGGCGATGTCGAATCCATTCGTCGATGGTACTGGTGGTGGTGGTAATGATAATGAGTACGTCGCCGCCCCGGGAGCATCGATGCAGAACTCCGTATATACCACGCGGAGGTTTGCGCAAAGAGCAACAGATTCCTCGTCAACGATAAATCAACAACAACAACAACAACAACAAAACCAGCAGAACGCGGAGAAAGGAGGAGGCAAAAATACGCAAAACAACAGAGCTAAACCGTCCATATCGGCGGCAGATTCCAACGGTACCCGAGGTAATACGAACGATGAGAACACAGACGACGACGAAGATAACGACAAGGACGGCGATGGAGACAACGAGGACAAAGCAAATGATAATAACAATAAGAAGAACAAAGCGAGAACAACGAGAAGTAGCGGTAGTTTGCACTCCGAAGAAGTAGAAGGAGGCGGCGCTCCTAAAGCGGGAAGCTTGAATGGAACGGAAGATGCAAACACCGACGGTAGACCTGAAGTAGAATCTAAAGAGAAGAAAGCAGTAAGACAACAAAGACGGCAACGTCATGTTGGTAGCACGAATAATAATAATAACGAAGATGGAATGGACACCTCCGAGGAAGCTGCGGCGGTTGTAAACGAAACCGCTCCGCTCCCTCCGACGAGTGAGTACGAATACAAAGAACCATGGGATATTCCCTCGGCAGAGTTGATTCCAGCGGCAAGAAGTCTGAAACTCACCGCTGATGCGTATCAAAACGAAGGGCGATTTGATAACGCCGAGAGAACATACGGTATGGCGTTGCGTTTTATCGAGCACGAGTCTCTCTTCGCCTCGAACCCGGTTGATGAGAACGTAGAGAAACAAATAACAGACGCGAAAGGAAGTAATCCAGATCTGCAACTCGTTTCAAAGAGTGAACTTACCGTTGCGTGTTTGATTGAAGCTTCCGTGTGTGCTTTGAAGCGTGGAGATCCTTCAAGAGCGGGTGACTTAGCCTCGAGGGCGTTAAACAACTCGAAAAATAATACTTCGGCTCTAAAAGCGCGAGCGCAGGCTCGCTTAGCCGAAGGCGATTTCCAAAACGCGCTCGCAGATTGCGACGAGGCTTTAAAAATCGAGGAACAAGCGGATACGAAAGCTGATTTTGAACTTTTACGGAAAGAAATTGAAACGCGTTCCGAGCAATTATTGCCCATGCGCGGAAAACAGCAACAGCATGAGTTTGATTACGGCATCCAAAATGCTGCGGTGGTGCGAAACGCGTTTGCGGCGAATGATGCCGCAGGTAACGAGGCACCAGTTGGAATGAACGCGACGACAGTGCGAACGACAACTTGGCAAGCTGAAGTAGAAGGCGAATCCGAAGGCGGTAGGAATACGATGGATACGGAACCCGGTGCCGCGTTCGGAGGCATCGTGCGAGAAAAAATTACAGAAGGCTACGATAGAGATCACGGTCAAACGTTGTTAAACGCAGACGTCGAGAAGAAGAGTAATCCGAACGGAACAGCAGGTGCAACGACAGAAGTCGGGGATACGACCGCACAACTAAATAAAACGCACCTTCCAACGCAACAAACGACAACGCACGAACAACCTTTGCGTTCGCAAGATGGCGGGATACAAGGATCTCTGTTAATAGGTTCGGTCGGTGGAGGTGGAGGTAATCGCAGACCTCGGATGTCGCTAGACAGCGACGAAGTGCAAGCTGTATTAATTTCAAATTCGACCCAGCGAGCGTTAGGCGGCACTTACTCGATTCAGAAAGACCATCGTCCGACGGATGCGCTCGTTGAGAGCTACGAGAGCGACGAAGAAGGCGAAGAAGTTTGCGGGGGTAAATAAAAACACAACACAAGGCTATAAACTATAAGTAGAATTACATTTTGCGAAATAGCACTGAGAAATAATTTAATTGACTTCTAGATCATCACAGCACGGTGCATTCTATGCATACCCATTCATCCTTCTCGTAAACTTCAAACTCTGCGCAGCCTTCCGAAGAATATTTTTCAATTACTTCCTCCGCTTGTTTTCCGGCTAATATACCAGACAATCCTATTTTCCCTCCTTTTCGAGTCATTTTAACAAACTTGGACGACAGTTCTAGATTTGGCGTTATCAGAATATTTGCTACGAGTACGTCCACGTCTTTTGGTTCCTCGGCGTCAGGTTCCATCCCGTCGCCGAGCACAGCTTTGAATCTGTCTTGGACGCCGTTGATGAGCGCGTTGGACTTGGCCGATTCAACCGCTATAGCATCAATGTCTACTCCATACGCTTTCGCGGCACCTAACTTAAGAGCACCAATCGCGAGAATTCCCGTTCCACAACCAAAATCAACGACCTCATCGCTTGCTTTGATGTGTCTTTTCAGAAACTGCAAACACAAAAGCGTCGTCGGGTGATCCCCTGTGCCAAAGGCCACGCCTGGCGTCAGTACTATTTCCGTTTTGTATGTTTTGTTCTTCTGTTTCTGATTTTCATCGCTAGACTTCATGCATCGTATGATAAATTCGTCGTCTACGACGATGTCTTTGTAGGAGTCCAATATCACACTCTGCCAATTGTTCGCGTCAACATTGTCGTAAACAGCGTTCAGCGGTCCTAAATAGGTTTCGAGTTGTTTAACTGCTTTTCTCACGTCTCTCACCAGAACTTCTTTGCTAAAATACAACTGTACGTTATTAAACGACCATTTTTTGTGGATCCAATCGTTCCCTTTCGAATCTCTGGAGTAGAAAATCTCTTCTTCGTCATCGGTACCTTTGAGCGCGTCGTCATTCACTTGCGCAAAGTCTGTGTAGCCAAGTTCTTCCAATATCTCTGCGATTCGTTCGGTCTCTTCTTTTGGAACTCGATTCAAAGTCACTCTAGGAACAGTTGTTTCTTCTTGTGAAGAAGAAGAAGAAAAAGAAAAAGAAGGAAGAGAACGTAAAGAGGAGAGTATTCGTCGGCAATGCGTTCGAGCGAAAACGGAATACGGCGAGGACGGAGCGAGCGCCTTCCTAAAGGCGCTGCACCGCATGCCAAATTTTATGACGAGGAAAAATCTTCTTCTTCTTTTTATTACACCTCAAGACCTCATGACCTCAACTCTGATCTCTCTCTCTCTCTCTCTCTCTCTCTTTCGCATAACGCTCCCAAAAAAGTCCGCTAATCGGAGGAAGGAGCTTGTTGCTCAGCTGCTGCCGCTGCTGCTGCTGCTGGAGGAGGCGTTTGTTTCATTTGTTGTTGTTGTTGTTGTTGTTGTTGTTGCTGCGGCGGTTGAAAATTTTGCCTCTGTTGATAGTGTTGTTGATGTTGATGTTGTTGGAAACCTCCTCTTTGGTATCCTCCACCACCCATGTGTGGCATTCCTCCGAATTGCCCGCCTCTGTGCATTTGTGGTGCGTATTGCATCATCGGGTTCTGGTACGGAGCACCAGGGCCCATGCCATACCCCATCATCATGTTCATCTGCGCCATTTGCGCCTGGTAGTTCATAATCGCCGCTCGTTGCGCGGCGCTAATGGCGTCCTGCGCTTGCATTGGCGGTGCAGCAACGGCTGCAGCGGGCTTCTTTGTCGGGACGAACGCAGAAGCTTTTGCCGACAAAGAAAATGCAGGCGCGTTTGCGGATAATTTCGAACCAGTCGCCGCTTTTTTCGCTTCCGCCGCCGGAGCGGCGGGAGCTTGTTGAGCTGCTACTGCTGCCGTAGATTCCGTCGCCGTCTTCTTCGCGTCCGCCATGGATGCCACACTAGCAGGAACTTTACCAGCTGTTGATCCCCACGCCGGCTTCGACGGTGGTGGGGCTGCTTTGAAGCCTTCACTACCCGGCGCTCTGGACACGGAGGAATACTTCGCCTCTTCGTCGTCGTCAAAGTCCGAGATGAGTTTTTGGTTTCTCTCCTCCGCGACGTGCGGATTCGAAGACACTTTACCTTCAATTTCTCTCGCGATTCGTGCGGCTTCTTGTTCGGAGATGCGGATTTTGGACTTGTCGATTTGTGTCGTGTACACGGACTCGTCGAATTTGGTTTCCACCCCGAACAGTTGTTTGTTCGCGGCGAACTGATCCCATTGTCCGGGCGGTGCCTTCCTTCCCCACGCGCCGCCTTTGGTATCAAATCTTCCACTCGACCGTCCTCCTCCTTGCCCATCTTCCAAACCTCCAACGTTAGCCGAGGTGTCGTCGTCACCGGGCGTCCAAGCGACCAGCGTTCGATTTTGCCCCGTCGCGCCTTTGGAAATCCCCACGTCAGTGAAGTCGTTCATGTCGTTCATTCGAGACGGCCCCAAGGCCAAGTCGGACATGCCGACGTTGAACGCTTGAATCCACGCGATGTCTTCCAACGGAACTTTCTTTAACTTTTCCGGTTTCTTTCTCGGCGCTTTCTTCGGTTCTTCTCCATTCGGTCCTCGAGGTGTAAGAAATCGAGTCCACGCGTACGCTAAAACGATGTGTTTTTCAATCTCTCGGGTGTCGGCTAAGACACCGTTGAGTAAGACTCCGGACGTGAGCTGCACGTCGACCGAGTAGCCTTTCAAGGCGGACAGCGTGAAGATCAATCGGTCTTTCGCCGTGACGGTCATATTTTATATTTGGATAGTCTTCTCTGACTCAGAGTAAATATATAATATTAGATGCAAGCGCGTGGGGACGACGAATTCGATCACACGAGACCAGAGGAGACGCCACCTCTACCAAATTCCTTCTTTCTTTCTCGTTCTGCCTTTAATAGGGGAGAAGAAGTTTAGGTGTTTGATGCGTTGGTGTTTTGACAAGTTCGTAAGGCAGCGTGAATAAGCGCGAAAACTCTCTCTCTCTCTCACACACACGCGCGGCGCTCTTCCAGGAGGAGTCGAGCAGCCGGGGCGAGTTTCGACTTCCCCCGCGAAGTTGTAAAGAATTAGTTTTAGCATCGTCAGAGAAAGAACGACTCTTTTTTTCATTTTTGGTTTTTCGCTAAAATGTCGGACTATTTGAACTCTGTTATAAATCTGACTACTACATCTAGAAAACTAAAGACTATCAATGCTCTAACTACATAATCTAGAAACGCTACGCATCCTTCGTTCCATCATTACTTTTCTTCTTGTTGTTGTTGTTGTTAACGAGGGACATCAAGTTCACCGCTGGCGCTACCTTTTGCGAGGTTGTTCTTCGGTCGTAAGTGCCTTTTTGCATCGCAGATGAGTGACCCATGTACATAGCCAACGCCTCTAACTCGTTATCAGAAGCCACGCCTTGACCTCTGACGTGGGTAATGATCATATCTCGCACCAAGTGCGGGTTAACTTTTTGGCCAGTCACGCGCAAAGCGCATCTGGAGAATGCTCGGGAAAGTTCCGACGCCGTGTACGGTTCACCGTTTGGTCTCGTAAAGACTAAATTGTGTCTTGGATTGAACGCTGCGCGGTACTCGTTCAACCAAAGCTCCAAAGCTGGATATACACGCGAGTCGAGCACTAAATTCGGACGCGTGCCATACACGTTCCCGGTTTTATAATCGGCGGCGTTATGCTTAATAAACCACGTTTTCGTGGCCGAATCGTAAAACAACGTTCGGTTAAGTTCCAACTCGCGCAACGTTCGTTGACGATCGGGTATGCACGCCAAAACTGCGAACATGAGGTAAAGCTGTATGCTTCTCGCAATGTCCGCTTTATTCCTAGGCTTACCGCGCTTATCAAAGCCGGCGCACTCGAGCTTCAAACACTCAACGAGAATGAGATATTTTGGCCAATCTAACCATTTCTTAGCTTCATCTGCTGCTCTCGGGGCCACTCGCGCGCGCGCTCTAGCACCGCGTTGCAATCGCATAAGTTCCTTCACGACATCTGTGTTAACTTCTTCACCAGCACTTGATAGTAAAGAAGATGAAGACGCCGCCGAAGAGTTCTTCTTTTTACCAGATCCCGAGGATAGTGATGATGCCGATGCCGATGATAATTTCATCAACGGCGGATAAAGCCATTTTGCAATGGCAATGAGCGAACGAACGTAAGCATCTTCCGTAGAGCTTAGTATCCCGCGCGTTTCAACCATCCATTGCATGTATTCGATAGCGTACTGCGCACCTTCTGAATCTGAAGATGGGAACGCGTCCTTCAAGCTATAGTTTTCAGCGTTCTCATTCAAACCTTTTACATTCACCAAATACCCACAAAAAGCTCGAGCGACATCGCGATGATTCTTCACCGTCTGCGCGCGAACTGGCACGCCTTCTTGCCCGACGCGTCGCGTCGTCAAATCTCGAACGAATTTATCGAGCTCTTTCTCGAGGGTTTTAGGTAGACTTTTCTCGCTGATTGCGTAATCCGGCAAACGTCGACGCGAGGTCACGCGTTGCTCGCTCAAAGGTACGTCGTCCGGTCGTCTGTTCGTTCTGTACTCTGTCGATAATTTCCTGTGAGAATCTTTACTATCGTCACTGACGGTATTGTGCTCTTCAAAGTATAATCTCGACTGTAAAGGCACGCGGGCATCGAGCGGAATATCACCTCCAATCCATCCTTCGATGTGTTCGAATTTCTTGTATGAAACTACGGTATCTATATCTTTTTCTTCTTCTTCTTCTTCCTCATTATAATCATCATGAACTGCTTCCGTTGAGTTCATCGAGCGCGCCAGCACCGCATTGTACAACTTCATCGGTAATCTCATCGCAATCCACTCTTCTGGTTTCACTAAAACGGTCCCGTCCTCGAGCGATATCAAAGCGTCGATATCGTCGAACCAGTTTTCTCTCAATATTTCAACCACTTTCTCCGCTTCTTTCGGCGGTCGGTTGATGTCCACGAAACATTTTTGCAGAGTTGAGAGCAAAATATCATCTCTTTCTTCGTCTTCTTCTTCCTCTACTACTTCCTCTCGTTCCTTTCCCTGCCGACGCGCTCCTGCGATACACTTCGTTCTTCTTCCTCTTCTTCCACTCGCGCTCTTCTCTTTTGCTTCTTCTTTTCCCGAAATTCTTAGCGACGACGATTTACTGTGCAACGTCGTCATCATCATCGCTCGGAGAGAAGTTCGGAGAGAAGTGCACGTCATCTTTCTCCTGCGTCTCTTATTCCATCGCACCTTTCATTCACGCGTGTGTTTCCGTCCGTCTGTCGTGGGTTTTTTATGTGTGTTTTGTAGAACTGTTTTTTGTGTTGTTGTGTGTTGTTTGTCATTCTTTGTGAATTCAAAAATTTTGGAGGCAAGTTTCGTATCACTCAAAAACAATTTCTTCAAACATCATCATCATCATCATTGATCGTTAATTCCGCCGTTGCGCGCGTGAAAAGCACGCATCTCCCTCCCTCCCTCTCCCCCCTCTCTCTTTCTGAGTGTTTCTGTGTTTCTGTGTGCGAACGATAGGGTGGGGCGCATAACCAAAAAGGAGAAGAGGAGGCACTTTTCATCAACAAAAATGGCGAAGAAATCTTCGAAAAAGGAGATGATGAAGACGAAGGCGAAGAAGAAGAAGAAGAACAGCGACAAGAACAAAGAGAGGACGATGAAGCAAAAGCCAACGAATGCGGTATTAAGAAAGCTCGTGAGTGAAGCCCGAGTAAAGGAAACTTCTCTTGATGGTAATGAAGAGACTGCCGGAGCAAATCAGAAGAAAATTCAAAATCATCACCAGGAACACAAGAAACAGAAGAAGAAGAAGAAGAAGAAGAAGAAGAAGAAGGCGGATGAAAATAATAATAATTCTAGCAGTGATGGTGATGATTACGCGTCTCTTTCGAACGACAACGACGACGACGACGACAATAACTACGACAACAATACCAGTATTGGACTAAGAGAAGAGAAACCGTTCGACACGAATCGGAAGAAAAAGATCAAGGATATGGTTGAATACACAGGCGGCGTGGAAAAGTCCACCAAAGAACAGCTGTTGAGGATCTTCAGTCTACACATAGATAGAGACGCGGACGATTTGTTTCGACGCATCGGTACAAAGATGAAAATAGAAGAGCTAGAGAAGATGGATCTTGAGCCATTGAAAACGATGTATAAGGTGGTCTACGATCATTTGGACAGTAAAGAAGAGGGGATTGCATACGCGAAGAAGCATTTGTTTGTGCCAACGTCCCCGAAAGAGAACAGAATGTCGGCGCCAATAGTGTACATCTCGCCCGACAAAAATGAGCACTCTGATTTGTTCCCCAAAAGATACGGAAGAAATCCGAACAAGAAGAAGCGGCAAATCGACGAAGGTGTTGCGTCGATGATAGACACGAAGAAAAAAACGAAGAACGAGAATACCGCCGAGACATTTAAAGCGACGAAAGCGGCATCAACAGTCTGCGCGCGCAAGAAAAAGGAACACGTTTTGATAGAGAAGAACGACGCGCGAGTATCCAGAAAGAACAGCTCCAAATCCGATCTTGCTTTAGCTCTACCTTCTACGGATAGAAATAATAAGCAACAGAAACTCCCGGTAGGGGTGTGGAACAAGAAGAAGTTTTATAAAAAAGTGAAAGTTGAAGACGAAGTGTTCAAAGTCGGCGACGATGTTTACGTGTGTACTCCCGAAACGGTTGATTTGACCGAGGACGTCGACCACATCTGCGAGCTTTGCAAAAAAACGGGCGTCGAAGAAGGCGCCGATGGCAAAGAAGTCGAAACAGAAATGCTCGAGTGCGATTATTGCGTGAGATCATGGCATCTTCGGTGTTTGAAATTAGATCACGTGCCGGACGAAACATTTTGGAGTTGCCCAATGTGCGTCGCTGCGCCTTCCGGTATCGCCGCGCCGCAAAATTTCCACGAGAGACGTACGCCTTGCGGTGAATTTCTGGCGGGGAGACTTTGTTTGGCTAGAATCGAGAGCATCTGGGCAAACGTAGATGAACTCAACGACAGAGATCCAAAAGTTCGAGAAGAAGCGTTTAAGTTCATCGCTCGCTTATACGTGCTACCGGAACATACTCACACGGGAAGGCAACGTCATCACATTCGCCGAGAGGTGTTTCTTACGAACATCAAAGAAGAGGAAAATTGCGCCGCGATTCTCATGGGCGCAAAAGTCCTCGAGCCTGCCGCATTTCGCTCGTCCGGCGGTAATGACGACGTCTACATGTGCGAGTATTCGTACGACCAAAATTTTTCTCGCTTTCGACGGAGAACAGAATGGGAGGACTCTGATTTCTCGGAAGATGAATGTGACATCGAGGCTAAAAATATCCTGTGGAGCGAAACTGAAAGTTCAGACGATGACGACGACGATTACGATCACCGCAAAGAGAAGCGAAAAGCGGAAAAGAGAGCGCACGTGCGACAAACGAAAGCAGATATTGCCGCCTCAAAGAAAGCTGCGGCTTCTAAAAAAGGAGCTAACGCTTCGTCAGAATGGAAAGAAGCCATTGGCTTGGGTAAATCAGGCATTTTGGCCATAGACTCTGCTCAAAATAATGGGTCGCGCACTGCTATTGAGCGCGCGAGAAAAGCGTTACAGCTGAGTTCCATCCCGGCAAAGCTAGAGTGTCGGGAAAAGGAGCGCGAGAAGATCATGCAATTCACAAAAAACGCGATCGGTGCGTACGGTGGTGCGTCTTCATGTCTTGGCAACTCGCTTTACATTTCAGGCGTTCCCGGTACTGGGAAAACGGCAACAGTTCGCGAAGTCATACGAACGTTGCGCCAAGAAGCCGCGAATAAAAAAGTTCCAAAGTTTAATCACATCGAAATGAATGGTTTAAGGCTACAAACGCCGCAACACGCGTACAGTTTAATAGCAGAGGAACTCACGGGTAGAAGATTTTCACCGAGTCGCGCGGCAGAATGGCTCGAGAAACGGTTCAAGGAAGGCAAAGAGTCGGATGGAAGAGTGCTCGTTCTCGTCGTGGACGAGCTCGACGTTCTCGTCACGCAAACGCAATCTGTTTTGTATAACATTTTTGATTGGCCGACGTACAAAGCGAGTAATATTGCAGTCATTGGTATTGCGAATACCATGGATTTACCGGAGCGTTTGTTACCGAAAATTGCTTCTCGCCTGGGCTCGGGTCGGGTGACGTTTAATCCATACAACACATCCGAACTGATAAAAATTATTGAAGCGCGCTTACGCTCGACCGGTGATTACATCAGTGACGGTAAATACGACGCGATCACGCAAAACGCGGTGCAGCTGGCGAGTATGAAAGTCGCGCAAATTTCAGGCGATGCCCGACGAGCTCTAGAGTTGTGCCGGAGAGGCATTGAAATCGCCGAGGCGAGGATCGCGCGCGAACGCGATTCTGGAGAACTGAATTGTGTCTCTCGATGTGGTCCGAACGATATATCTAAGGCGCAGAATGAAATGTTTTCGGCGACTTACATGAAGATGTTGAAAGGACTTTCAAAACACGAGCGCATTTTCCTCGCCGCTTTACTTCTGCGCACGAGACAACTCGGCTATAAAGAAGTGTACGTCTCCGACGTTCTCGAAGTTCACGAGAAGCTGTGCATGAACCATTCCGTGCAAACGCTTCCGACGGGTTTCGAAACAACGATAGTGTGTCGTTTACATTCCATGCGCTTGGTATTGGCCGACCCTGGATACATGCGTCGGTTACAAAAAGTAAGCTTGAACATTCCGCAGGAGCAAGCGATGTACTCTCTCAAAGACGATATGCTGTGTGCGGACATGCGGTGGATTAAAAATGCGCTGTAATATACTACTAGAATTCCAAACTAAATGCTTTACTACTATTTATGCTCCATTCACCCTCGCGAAGCTTGCTCGAGCTCCGCCAATCGCGCTTTCAAAAGTCGAATTTCGTATTCTTCTTGAGATATTGAAGCGACAGCTTTTTGTCTAGACTTTGCCGCCTGTTTCTCACTTCTTTTCGAGCGTAGTTGTTGTTGTTGTTGTTGTTGTCGTTTTTGTTTCCCAATCTCTTCCATCATCATTTGCTGCGAACTCTGCACAAAATCGTAAAATTCCGCATCGTTCATATCCGCTGGATTGACATTTACCTCTTTTCCATCGTGCTGGTGGTGGTTTTGATGACCTCTCGCTCGATGTCTCGATTTCGTCGACGGCGAAAAGAACACTACGACGTCCATCGAGAACGAAAATATAAAAGTGATGTATGTCCACAGAATTTGTATGAAATGCACGATAAAATTCGCTCCCGGTGGTCGCTTACCTCTCGGTCTTTTCATTTTCTTGTTTGGATCGTCGTTATCATCGTCTTTATCATCTTCTTTAGCGTCGTCGTCGTTTTCATTTTCTCCTTTTCTTCCTCGTCGTCGTCGCATACCTCCTTCTCCTTTCTTTTGTTTTTTTTCCTCCTCCTCATCAACAAACTTCTTCTTTTCCCTTGTCCCTTTTTCTTTTTCTTCTGTACTGTCATCCTGGTCTAATAAACTCGTCGTTGTTGTTGCTGTTGTTTCTTTTGTTGTTGTTGTCGTCCTTTTCGCGGCTGTGGTAGCTTGCTCGGGTGCATCCGCGTGAGCGCGCGCTGGTGATGATGATGATGTTGTTACCTTTTTTACTTGACCCACTTCGTCCTCCTCGCTTTCGCTTTTGATTTCTTCTTCTTCAGCCGCCGGCGACGCGTACTTCTCCTCCTCCGCCGCCTCTTCTTCTTTCGATGGAGAAGACATTTTGTGCGCGTCGTCGTCCTCGTCGTCGTTCTCGATCATCTCCTTCGACATCGTCGATTTGCGTCGTAGGTTGTCTCGTTTTCGTTTGTGTGTGTTTGTGTGGTGTGTTTTTTTGTGTTTTTGTTCTGTTTTTGTTGTTCTTTTGTGGAAAGCAAAAAACAGAAAAAGAGAGCTCAAAAGAAAAGATTTTGATGTTTTGACGCATCTCCAAAAACTTTCTGAGAAAGGCACACCAGAGGAGACCTGTTGTCCTTTCTCTTACCACTCTTCTT
>Ga0182090_1760295_pt1 | contig 14585 bp, 16 predicted proteins | sample 041ome_24_FD_127767 | JGI IMG/M metagenome (GOLD analysis project Ga0182090, IMG submission 127767) | Metatranscriptome of coastal salt marsh microbial communities from the Groves Creek Marsh, Georgia, USA - 041408BS metaT (Metagenome... | ecosystem: Environmental > Aquatic > Marine > Intertidal... | reverse complement strand
TTATCTCGGTCAGATTTAGCGGGTAATTGCTCAGCATCCACCTCAGCGGTTATCAGACTTTCATCCCCCAGACCCTGCTGATAGGCAATGAAGGCTAGTGCCGCTCTGTTGCGCACGCCATCTACATCGAGCGCCATCCAGCCCATTGGCCTCTTTAGTCGCGGCAACCATATTTCGACAACAGGCGTCTTGTCAGTCACAAGTGGAAATCCCACAAGCTACCGGCGAAAAGCTGCCAATGCCAGACAACCCTGAACAATTAACTGGCATCGGTGGGAGGTCTCAGATCTATCTTTCTAGCCTGCTCGGGGCTCACCAAAGTTTTAAGCCGATTGAGCAATTGTGTTGCAAAACCCGCGAATTTTTGGTCTGAGCTCGGATCCTGCTCATCTAACACGCGAGCAAATCGAAGCCACTCGAAAGCCGGCTCAACTTCTTTATTAAAATAGTGAGCGAGTCCTAGATAGTAGTGTAACTCGGCGTCTAATGCTCCAAAGAACTGGCCGCACGTATAAACTTTGATGGCTGAACTATAACGCTCAAGACCCAGGTAGCTAGCCCCCAGGCCCTTATAATACCCAAGGTGGCGCGGCTTCAACTGAATCAACCGTGTGTACAGAGCTACCGCAGCATCAAAATTTTCCTGCCGGTAGTAACGGTTTGCTAATTCATCTAACGAATCAAAGTAAGTCTGCGAAAGACCAATGGCATCCCCCGGCTGGACCATATTCTCAGCACCCAGTAGGACCAACTCCTCGATGCGTTCCGCTAAAAGCTGGCTTTCAGCTGGCGTAAGATTATCAGTGGGATCAACAGCTCCATGTGGGTCGAAATCGAGTAATGACATATGTTATTTCCTACGTTTTCTGAGCTGCTGCTCAGCCGAACATCTCTGATTGCCGACTAGTGTTCCCTTGAAACTCTAAAGCGATTTGCCCATCTACTGTGGCATCCAACATGGCTTGCATCTCGAAGATTTGTTGCACGAACTCAGCGTCTGCATCCATTAGCGACTGTAGGTACTGGAGCATTGCTTTGAGGCTCTCGACTTCAGCACTGGCCATAGCACTTTCGTATTGGGCAAGTCCAGCCGCAATTTGTGTACCTCCTTGTGCCACCTGGACTGCTCCATCCGTTAACCGAACCGCCGATTCCAACCTTCCTCCTCCGATACCCGGCATATAAGGTCTAATCGCAGCATCCCATTTAGCAAACTTGTTCACAACCGCAGCATCCCATCTAGCGGTGCTTTCAGCAGTGTCTGCAGCGGCGTTACCTGCAGTCCCTGCCACCTCGTCGGTGGCTCCACCTGCAGCCTTGGCGGCACTGGCTACCGCATCATCGGCCGAATTTGCAGCCTTGATAACAGCTTGTTCTATCGCTTCTTCAGCAATCTCTTCGGCCGCATCAACGGCCGCGGTAGCGGCATCATCCGCAGACGATGCCGCCACTTGGAGCGCGTCATCGGCGGCAGCTTTAGCCGCGTTGGCCGCTGTATTAGCTGCCGCTGCAGCAACATCGTCTACTGTTTGTGCCGCCGCTTGTGCAGCCCCCTTACCTACCCCAGCTGCCGCACCCATAGCGGCATTTTGTGCCGCGCCAGCCGCTGCATAGTAGCCAACACCCACAGTCAGGATGATTTGGAGAGCAATCAGAATGCCCATAGCGGCGAGATCCGCTTCCTCTTCGTCCATGCCCAGCGATTGCAAACCCTTGGAAATTCCTTCGGTAGCCAAGTCCATTATCGACTGATCGTCGTCGTTGACCTTTACCTCTGTCATCAACAGCATAGCGCCCATTATCGCCAGCATTGCAGCACCAGCAACGCCACCCGTAGCGATTGCCATAATGACTCCGAGGCCCACGACAGCCCACTTGACCACATCCATTATTGCCTGCAGTCTCTCAGCTTTTAAGGTCGCCTCTTTCACCGTATCCAGCTCTTTAGCAGTGGCCGTTTTATTTGATTCTATTGTTGCCCGCTGAGCCTCAATTGACTCCCTCGTGGTTTCGATTAGCGCAGCGGTTGTTTTTCTCTGCTCAATTCTAAGTAGTTGCAACAAGTCAGCGGTCGAGAGCGAGCCCAGATCGGACTCCGACTGCACGTCAGGTAAGGAAATCGCGGTGGCACCAAGCTCGTTGCCGCGCGCAACCATGCCCGTATTGAAGTCGGCCAATATTTGTAGATACTCCCGCAGCTGGGCTTCGTCTAATGCCGGCGCCACCGTGGTTGCCCCGACCTGCTCGTTCCCACTGCCGGTATATTGCGCACGAAAAAAATCTGCGAGACCTTGTAGATTAGTCGTGGTAGCTGCATCCATTAGTTTTCCCTCCACCGGGCGTATTTTTTCGTGCGTCAGTTCAAAGTGGCTGTATCAGAGTTCTTCAGCCGGCAGGATTCATTGCAGCCAGCTCTTCAGCTAGCGCCATAGTCGTCGCTTGCCGCTCTGATGAGTTTGCGTGCTGATTCATTGCAAGCACCCCAACAGCGGCGGTAAAGCCATCTTTCAATGCCAATGCTGTTCGAGTGACTTCGTGTGCCAAATCGTAATTGGGCCTCAGGTGCAACGCATGCGCCCATGCATCAAGTGCTTCACGAAAATTACCCTCGCGGGAAAAGCAATTCCCAAGTAAAGCCCAAGCATCAAAAGAATGTGTATCCAAAATCACTAGGTAGATGCACGACTGCTTCGCCTGCTCGTACTGCTTGGACTCATAATGTCCTTGCGCGATAGCGTATAAAGCTTTAGCCAGCCCTTCGGGCAAATTCAAATGCTCTACGAGCGACTTGCCAGCGAGTAACGCTTGCTTGACTTCGTCAAGATCAAGTTCTTTCGTCGTTTCAGTCATTTTGCCCTTCCGTATTTGAGTTTAGTTGCGGCAACACTAAATCGGTAAGCAAATGTTGCCCGCTAGCAAGCAGCGGCGAGTTTCGATAAGACCTATCTGCATTGGCCAGTGTAAGGAAGTCTCGTAGCGCCGCTGCCGCTTGGGCGAGCCTACGAAGAAAAATAAAGCATTGCCCTATGTAGAGGTGGACCTCGATGTCAGACAGCCCCAGCAAAACCGAACGCTTATAATTCGTTATCGCATCGGCATACTCTGTCTGGGCATGTTTGGCCTTACCCAATGAGAAGTAGGTATCGGCTCGATTCGACCGATGCCGCAACAAGAATTCCAGCAAACAGACGCTGTCGCTGTACATTCCGTGGCTGTAGTACCGAATAGCCATTCTCTGCATCGCGTCCAAAACCTCCGCACTTATGGCATGACTTTCTGACCCGTCAGTGCTGCTTACTGCTTTTTCATCGCTCGACATACCGCCTAGCGTTAGCCCTCAACTGCGCTGTCAAAATCACTGCGCAGCGCATCACGGCTGCCTTCGGGCATCTCACGCCATTTTGCGATCACAGGGCCATCATCCGGATCATCGCTGATAGCCGTATAAGATTGAGAACCATCCTTTGGTTGATCCTGCTGAGAGGACTGATCTTGCTGTGTGCCGGACTCTTGCGAGTGGGACGAATCTCCGTCACTGAGACCTGATGCCATGCTAGACTCCAAGGGCTTCTGTGGTCCGGTATTCATCAACACTTCTGAAGCCAGCTCCCAGCGCAGTCCAGGCGCCTCCTTTGCCATTGCAGTCACCAAGTCATGCCCGTGGGAACTAAAGAATGTTTGCACGTCGGCCGACTCTGTATGTAGACCCACCAATACCTGTTGTGTCTGAAGATCGCCCGCGCGCGCCGATACGGCAGGCACAGGCTGGAAGGTGATGCTTGTCTTTGGGAGGAGCGATTCATCTAGGTAAAGCACAACTTTACGGCCCATACTCAGAGCTTCAAGATCGCGGTGTGCAAGGGTACGCGTCACATCTTTAACAATTTGCGCAACCGCAGCGTAATCCTTGCTTGAAGTTTCGGCAGGCGGTTGATTCAGCTGGGTGCTCATCTCACCCAAAGTAGTAGCCGGCAAGCTACTTTGATGCATAACACTTGCGCCCGTCGCCGGTGAGCTCAACTCCGAATGAACGATAAGCGGTACCTCATCAGCTCGCACAGTATCCACCAGCAAAGCGCCTTCCCTGTCTTCGCTCGACAAATCCTTCTTGGCACCGGCAAGGGGATTGGACATTGAGAATGCTAAGCTGTCTGCCTGTGGGTTCGCTCCAGCCTCTGGGATGACGGGAAGCGGCATTGCCGGTGTGTCTAACGCCGGCTTGTCGGTGTTGGACGCAGCTAGGCTGGCGGGAAGCGGCATTGCCGGTGTGTCTAACGCCGGCTTGTCGGTGTTGGACGCAGCTAGGTTCTGTGTAATCGGCAGCGGCGCTTCGCCTGCCTCGTGCACCTGCGATAGCGCGGCTTCAAACGACTGAACATCTCCCGCAGGTATTTGACTAGCGCCTACATAACCACGTTGAGAGCTTGATGGCTGGGGGGGTTTCTCACCGCTGATTGCGCCAGAGTTGGCAGTTCTAATACTTAACTCTGAAGGACTGGACTCAAGGCTCCCGCCACCACCAAGAGTATCGCTTTTAAAAGCTGGTAAATAGTTATCAGTCATGGCTTCAGTCGCTCCTTCATTGGATCAAAGGCAAGAAAATTTCTCGCCGGCCCATCAGTAGATCAACGCCATCTGATTTCACTTCCAGTAATTTGGCGACGCCATACATGGCATCGCCGGCCAGGAAAGTTTGCGTGCTACCGTACTGAATCATGGTTGCCAGTGAGGCTTGCCCACCCTGACTAAGACTTACGACGTTGAAATTAATCTTTTCATCGATTTGAAGATCGATAGTCAGCTTCAATCGGTTCTCAAAATTTTTCTTGATAGCTTCCAAAGCCTGACGTGTGTCTTCCTCAACCGAGGCAGCGACAATACCTCGAATATGTCCACCATCGTCCTCTGCGCTAAAACGCAGACCTCTTGTTGTAGCAGCGACATTTAACTCTGCTTCAATTTCTGCCCCTATTTTTTCAGCGGTAACCAATTGAAAATCAATGGTGAAATTTCGAGGGACGACTCGGCTGGACAGTCTTTCCAACTGCGCACGTATTCGGTCCATTTTTTCTGCATCAATAACAATACCGACGACGGTTAATCGAACCTCATCCGTCGTCACATCAAGCCGAGAGGACAAGGGGTATCCCGTTAATTGATCTTCCACAAGGGCTAACAGTCGGCTAGATGTCATGGCATCCATCCGCACGTTGCCCCGTGAATTGACATCCTCTTGCCTTACTTGTTCGGCTAATTGCCTGTAAGACTCTTCTGATTCGATAAAACCGGTCAACGCCAAGGCGCCATCTGGCCGTTCTGTCAGAGTCACTGAACCATAATTAGCTGGGTCGGATTCGATTAGCCGATTCAAAACAGCCTCAGATAGGTCAATAGCTACGGCTGACGGATGGACGACTTCGCGGCTTCCCCAAAAAACATCGGTCACCACGAATGCGATGACAATGATTGTCGCCGCGGCCATCGTCCAAGCAGTCATTCTAGCCGAGTGGATCGCGCGCGCGCGTGGGGTCATTAGAGGCGGATGGAATTCAGTACCATGCTCATCATTGTTAGCATTTATGTCTTCGTGAGTAGCGTTATCTACAGCTGTTGTGACGGCCTCTTCAGACTGCAACGCATCCTGCCAAACGGGTGCGCTTGGCCAATTAGCACCCTTTTGGCCATACGAGAGATGAGTATCAGGTCCGAAGCTCATTGTGCTGAGGGGCTGCCAATCAAAAGGGAACTTAGTTGCCGCTTCTCCATCGATCCAGATTTTTTCTGCGGCAGACAAGACGGTGATACTGCCTTCGAGAAAGATCATTTCTACATGACCAGGCACGACTCCGACGTCCGCCAAATAAACATCATCATTGTCACCAGCACCCACGCTCAGTCGCGCGGAGCTTAGCTCAAATCCGACGTGATCTGGGTTTGGCTGCCCGAGAATAACAAGCATATGCGGTGCATTAGACACCTTTATTGATGCTGAATTAGTCGTGAAACCTTGTGCTAGATCATTCATCGTCGCAGTTGCGCTCAGTTAAGAATGAGCACATCACCAGTGCTCAGATCCGTTAGGATATTTAATGGTACGTGCCACCTTGCTGCTTCAAGCGGCAGTGCTATCGGCATACGCGCTAGCGGCGATGGCAGGCGACGTTTGGCCGATTCGCCAAAACAGAGCAACAAACTCTGCAGCGCTAAGGCCTCGTCACCCCAAAGCTGTAGTTCGTGTCCACTGGCTTCTTTTGTTCCAACATGGCGGCCGCTCCAGACTCCGAGAGGAATTAAGTTGGCATCGCCGGCTTGCAGCGATGATTTTGTTAAAGCGACCTGGTTTAAGACCAAACCCGTGGGAAGCATCGGCGCGAGCCTAGCCTGCCCCAATAAATCCAAAGCGGCCTCGCCCAACTGCTCCACGCTCTGATCGGCAAGGGACTGAGTGAAGAGCTCGGCCAATGCTGCACTACCACCCGCCAACAGCGTTGCTCCATTCCAAACGAAGTGCAGCCAGACAGCAGGCACAGCAGTGTCGCCGGTTGAAGCGGTAGAGCGCGTAAAAAAAATCTCGGCGCCACCAAGATCAAATACGGCGCCTCCTAAAGTCTTTAGATGCGCATTCCGACGCAATACATCCGCAGCATCCAAGGCGGTTAGTGCATCTAGGCCTATGGCTATACCTGACGCGCCTTCAGGGCCAGATGTCATAGTTGCTCTGCCGCGAGTCGAGCCATCAGATCATCGCCCAATGTGTGAGGCATCTTAGGCGCCCGACTTTCGCCCGATGCATTTATTTGTTGTTGCTCTATATTTTTGCGGTGGCTCTGCGCTCGTGAGCGTTCAAACTCACATCGCCGATGTAGGCGGCCCAATAAAGCCACTTCCATTGGAATTAGGGGACGCTTTCTTAGTTTTTCTACAAGCTCTCCAGCTAAGTCTAATTGGCCCATGCGTATCAGGCAGTAAACGCGCCCAACCGTCATATCCGTGCGCTCTGGGCAAACATCTTCTAGCAACTTAAAAATGATATTGGCATCATGAAATTCAGCCATACGCATTTTTGATACGGCATGCCAATACAGAAAGTCTGTTAGTTGCGCGTCCAATAATGAGGTCATAGTAAACTCACGAAAAAAAGTGCTCCAAGCGCCGCTCCAGTAAATAACCCCTCAGCACCAAATCGCGCTCTAGAATTCCAACGGTGTTGGACGCGGCTTCGGACACCGATGTTTCAGTTAGCAAACTCAGGGCAGCTTTGGCACGATGGATAGCAGGCTCATAAAGGTGCCCCGTGGGCAGACGATTAGAGGGCGCGACCCCCGACTCCAAATGGTTCATCACCAAGGCATCCATGGGCACGACCGAGAATCGTCCCTGTGCATCCTCGACATCGTTTAGGGTCGATAAGAAATAAGCCTGGTAAGCCCAGGCCTCTGCTTTCTTGAGGAAGATGTCACCATCAAAACGCGGATCTTCACGCAAAAGCGCCTGAGCAGTTTCTGAAATGTCAGAAACTGCTCCGAACGAAAGCATCTGATCGAGATCGACCGATTGCATACGGCTTGTTTCCTAGGATTAAGAGTTAGTCATTCATCACAGCTTCTGCGTGATCGATTTGGCCGTATCCTCTAAAGACTTAACAACTGAGCTTTGAACCTGAAGCGCAATGCTGTAGTTAGCTAACGCCACTTGCATCTCGATCATCGTGCTGGGATCACCAGGATTTTGCGATGAAGCCGTAATGGAATCATTCACGTTCTGGGCAGCCGCATTGGTTTGCGTGGAAAACGCCTCGATGATCTGCTCACCAATGGCACCGGTGCCGCTGTTAATTGCTATGGGTGTAATAGTAGTTGGCATTGTCTATTCCCTTAATATTTTTAAACTAGTCACTAAAGTTCTAGCTGTTGAATAACTGTCATCTATCAACAGACGTTAACGTTCATCTCGCTCGCCTCCTTGCTGATAAAGTTCGTTACGGCGATAAAAATAGTTGCAAAGATTTCACTGTGGCGTTGGCATACTGCAGCGCTGTAATTCGTCGGCTAGCGTAAGCATATTCGGACTCGGACATCCCCTTACTCATTGCCGCCTTCACACGAAACTCCTCCTCGGTCAAAGCTTTGGTAAGCAACTTCAAGTTGCCCTCGCCCTGAGAACCTACTAGCAGACGCCCCAAGTCCGTTAGGGGTTCTGGTGTTATCAAACCGGTATTCATGGCGTCAACATCTCCTGTAGGTAAAGTAATTGGGTACCATTGGCTTATTCTAGGTTCCGCGCCGCAATTTGATTTACAGCACTCACTCCACTGTAGAAATTTGACATGCCCTCGAGCATATTCATGCGTTCGTTTTGACGAGCCTGAACCCGCAAGCGCTTGACATCGTTTTCGGTATTCACGCTGTCAAATAGCGACTGGATTTCAAGCATGGTTTCAGCGTAATCCGTTTCCGATAGGGCTTCGGCAATCTCTGCGGCAGTTCCTGCGGCGAGTAACTGACTGTTACTCCCCCTGAACTGCAAACCCAGTTCCCGTAGTCTCTGTAAGCTCAAGCCTGCTTCATCCGCAAAATCTTTGAATTGGGTAATGCTGTCGAAGATTGGATCTGACTCAAAAGTGGCGTCAGTGTCTGATTGGCCACGCTGCCATTTCATATTCGACAAAATAGACAGCAGCTGCCGCGCCAAACTGGTGTTGGCCAACATGGTGTTCAAATCTGTCTCTAGGGCTTTGTCCAAACCATTTAGATTGCCCATTCGAATCGCCATAACCATTTCAGCGAGGGTGAAGTCTTGTCCGTTTACAAACCAGTGGCCCCTCGCGTGCTGCACACCCCCGCCCTCACCCGGCGCTAGCATCGAGCTCAAACGGGCCACATGTTTCATTAACGCCGCCTCAGCGTTAGACCATTGCCCGAGAGTAAGCGCGCCGTACGCAGGCATATCTACATAGCTAAGCTCATCTTCAGCCCTAAAAGGCACACCAAGAACTTGAGCAAATATAGCTGCCAACTCATTGTTGGCGCTGGGGCTAGCAGACGCTAAACCTAACAGAGCACTATCGGGTTCAAATGACTCTCTACCAGATGAGCGCGCCATACCTAACGCATCCCGGATCGCTTGTGCCGCGGTTTCTGCCAATAACCGGTTACCCCGCAACTGCTCGGATTCTTCGGTCGATAAGCGCACGCCGAGCACTTGCTCTGCGTAAAGACCTGAACGCATAGTGGCTGAGGGAGATGACATGGCCATACGTTATCCGCTCCGCTACTGGTTTCTAGACAGAGTAGAGCCAGTGGTCTGCTGGCCGCGGAGGAAGGTGCTCAAGCCTTCAATTAAATTAGAGCGACTGTTGAACAACGTCTCGTTGCGCAGTTGTGCTATTTGGTTATCAGTTGCAAACGCGCCAATAATCGTCTCTACCTCGTCGATCATGGCTCGAAAGTCCTCTTTCTGTAGTCCCTTCGAGAGACCAGTTCCACTCGGCTGGGGTTCAGTGCTGCCAAGACCATCCATTTTGGCGATTAACGAGTTGGGACCTATGTACTTGTCGGCCAAATCGCGCAGCTGGTTGAAGCTCACCGCGTACTCTAATGCAGCCACCAGATCGTTGGGGTATCGCTCGCTACCATCCGTCCAAACGTTACGCCCCCCAACCGGGACCGCGGACCCCTGATCCGTAATACCAACTGAGTCTACCCAGCTCTTGCTGACGTACTGGGTGCCTTCTCCGTCCCACTGATTTTCGTTGTACTTTTTAAACAGCCGCTCCATCAAGTTCGTTAACGCCTTGGCCATTTCGTTGTTGGCCGCAATCACGTTAAGCGACTGAGCGGTCATTTTGTCGATTTCTGCAAGCGTATTGACTCGGTTAGCCGTGAACAATTCTGACAGGCTCCACGCCTGGCCATTGACGTACCACACACCACCTATGTTACGAGTACCACCGCCCGCTCCGGGCGGCAGCATTGAGGCCGCAGCAGCGGCCCAGTGATCGAGCCTACTGACTGCCTGAGACCATTGATCAAGACGAATCGGGCCGCCCGAATAAGCATGTCCCATGATAGTGGCAAACAAGTATTCGCGATCGGCATCAGACAAATCTGGTGGCAGCGTCAAAACCCTGTTATCCGCGGGATTAAACGCCTCTAGTCCCGATTCTCTGGCGACCGTCAAGGCGTTTCGAATCGCATCGCCTAAGGCAAGTGAAACTTCAACCTGACTGCGCACCGCCGTGGCGTCCGCCTTAGAAAAACCAACGCCCGTGAGAGGTGTGACATCGAAGCCATAGGTTCCCTTGTTGGCAACGGTAATGCTTGTCATCGCAAACTCTCCCAAGACAACGAAACGGTGCTTTGAAATAGTTTGGTCTCAAGCCGCACCAAAGGCATCACCCTAGATTCCTTGAAAACACACTGCCAGTCTGGGTTTGCGACTTGGCAAATGACGTCAAACCGTCAAGAACCTCGCTGCGACGGTTAGTCATTTGCTCAAGCTTTTGCTGCACGGTTTGGTTATCGGTGTCTTTACCATCGATAAATCCTTTAACAGTATCGATCTGACTGTCGAACTTTTTGAACCCCGTCCTCGTCCAAGCCCCCCCGTCCCAGGTTGCTGAGTCCTGATGAAACGTCGCGATTGGATCAAGGTCCCACTTATCAACAAACGCTTGAATCTCTGCGGCTGTTATGGTCCCGGGGACATCGTCCGCGGCCGGCTTCTTCGCACGTAGAAGAGCAAGCCACTCATTAGCAGCCTTAATTAGCGTGTTGGTGGCGTTGAGTTCATTAATATAAATATTCAATGAATCGTCGAAGTTGGCTACCTGGTTGACCCTCACCGCCATATAAGCGTCGAGCAAGCTCACTTCTTGCCCATTGATAAACCAGTTGCCGTTTATAGCCTTGATTCCGCCGCCCTCGCCATCCGGGTCGCGCTTAGAAGCCTGCTGCGACGCGTGGTTCTGTAGCTCGGCAGCCACTCGACGCCATTCACCGAGCGACAGCTCGGTTGACGCCGATACTGCTTCATCGGTGACTCTACTGATGAATTCAGCCCAGTCATTGGCGTTGTCTTCTCTTGGGGTTTGAGCGTCGTTCAGATTGGTAAACTGGAACGCGTCGCCAAGATCAGCCAGTCGAAATGAGGTCCTTCCTTGAATCACCGAGCCACTGATCAGCTCAAGAAGAATAGCTGCAATGGTGGTATCGGCAGAGATATCGGCATTAACGGCCTGAAGCTGCTCCGCTGTCAGATCGGTGCCCTTCATATCTGACCATGCTACTGAAGCCAGACTGCCAAAACCCAATTCGTTGCTTATGTTAGGCATATGAGCCTCCAAACATTCAAGCGGGACAGCCGTATGCTAGTAAGTGCGATCATGCTGTCATCACCCCAGATTTCCTGCCATGCGATTGCCCGTCTGCGAAGTCTTGTTAGCAAATGACACCATTTCATCTATCGCCTCAGCCTGCCGATCTCCCTTGCGGGTCAACTCCAACTGCAATGTTTGGTTATCGGAATCCTTAAGATCGACATAGGCTTTAATATCATTAATCCATCGGTCGAAATCGAAGACCCTGGTGGGTACGTTAAACACCAAGGCGGGGGAGAGAGGGTCTAAGAAAATGACTGGATCAAAACCCCACTTGCTGACAAACGCGTCTCGATTACCACTCGGAATAGAGGCCGAGTTATCTCCAGTTGGCGATAAAGAGCGGATCATTGCTAACCACTCTTGCGCAGCACTCAGCAGCGAGCTGTTAGCTTTTATATCGTCGATGATCATCAATTGTTGCTCTTCTAGATTAACCACTCGGTTCACCCGAACGGCCGTGAAGAGGTCAAGCAAACTCAAAGATTGGCCGTTGACAAACCACTGTCCATTGCTATGCGTGACGGCAGCCCGGGTGTTCTCCGTAAGTGCACGTCGGGATGCTTGTAGGGCCGCATAACCTTGTAGGTCATCAGCCAACCGTCGCCAGGCGGCAAGGCTCATACTTTCTTCCATATCGGGGCCGTTGGGGAGCACACTCGCAAGAAATAACGCCCAGTCCGAGGCTGAGTCACTAGGTGATGTCGACTGCAACTGAGTTCGCTCGAGCAGTCCACGCTCGCCAAGCGCAGCCCCCTCCGCTAAGTCGGCAAGGGAAAACGCCTGCCAGCCTAAGTTAAAAGCGCCGTTGGCGGCTTCTAGCAAAGCTTCAGCAATGCTTGTGGCAGCGTCGACATCACCGTCAACTTGAGCAAGCTCAGATGGGCTAAGGTCGGTGCCGTTAAGGGGCGTCCAAGCAATGCCCGCTAACGCGCCCACACCCTCTTTATTCTCTATGACAGCCATCTTCAGCTACCTGTTTTTTAACTCATCATTCCCATGCCCATTCGATGGTTTGGTCATCGATACCCCATGAATTGGCTTCAAAAAGCATGTACTCTTGCTCTTCGCTCTAGACTATACTAACGTATAGTTTAAATGCAACACCAAAGTATAGCTTGATCCTGATGAGCTATCTCACGGTTAACGATCACTTAAGTTAGCACCCAGCGCCTGGTGCGAAGATTTGCTTGGGGCGCTCGTAACTACGGTTTGAAGTCAGGCCCGGGAGAAAATAATGAGCACAATGACCGCCTCCACTGTTGTCGCTGCGTCGGTAGCGCCCTATGTCAGTGATAATTTCACCGCCAAAGCCGCAAGCAGTGCCTTTCAGATACCAGAGGGCAATTTAGCGGCTTTCTCCGCCTGGAAAGAAGCCAATGCCAACGTACAGTGGTACACAAAGAAAGAAGGCAACACCGTCACGTTTTTGAGCGTAAATGCCAACTCGACAAAACCGACTGATGCTGTGCCCGTGGCCGACAGTGAGCTGCATATCGTGTACGCCAGTCTGGAAGCTTCATTACAGCAGTCGTTAGTGGACTGGGCCATGGGCAGAGCCCAAGATGAAATGCTGCAAAGGGCTGGCTATGACTCTGTTAACTATCTCCTAACCAAAATTCCCGAGGTCGATGTGAACGCTGATCTATCGTCACTGAGCCAAAGCGAGCTGCTGCAGCTGATCAAACAATTGGTGGGTGTAAGCCAGAGCTTGAAGCTGAACAATGCGTTTGGCGACGTACAAGACGCCCAAAGCAAGGCGCTGCAATTAGGCTTGTCAGCTAACCTCTTGGCACAGGGGCTAGCACTGCAAGCCACATTTGATGCAGAGACTGCAGCGCCGAAAACGGCAGAAGACACCGCATCGACGAAACCAAATCAGCCCGTGACGATTGATGTGTTAGCGAATGATATAGATCTATCACCCAGCAGCGATGGGCTGAATGCGAAGAGCGTGAAGATCACCTCTAGTCCATCGAACGGTAACCTGAAAGTAAACAATGACGGAACGGTCACCTACACGCCTAACGAAGATTACTCGGGTGCCGACAGTTTCAGCTACACGGTGGCGGATGAAAACGGTACCGAGTCGAATGAGGCAACTGTTAATCTTACGGTTAACAACAACTCCCAAGGCGGCGCTCAGAGCTCCACCAACACAGCGAGTGGCAGTACAGCACTCAACGATCTATTTGCTGCGGCAATCAATGAAATGGTGGGTGATTACCAGAATAATCTAGACGCAGCACAGCTAGCTTATGATGAGGTTGCCGCAGCCAAGTTATCGCAACAGGAACTGACGGATCTTACCAGCACCTCATTCAAGTCGTTTATTAAGTCGCTTAATAGTTCCGCCGACTTGGGTTTCCTAGCAACGTCAGTCGAGCTGAAATTTGGCGTGGTTCAGGAGACGGTTCAAACCTCAGATGGTTTTGTGCTCAATACCGCTGCCAGTAACTCCAGGGAAGCGCAGATTTTGGCTGTAGAGGCTCAACTTCGACAAGCGGTAAATGATCCAGCGCTGCAATCAAACTTCATGGACGCGCTCGCGGCCACCGCCGACAGCTTGGGCACTGCAGACATACCGCTGCCAGTACAAACCCAGCTATATCGAGAATTAACCAGCGCTATCATAAAATCGACACTTGATGATCCGTACCTTCTCAACAACATTGCCAGCTCGGCAGTCGAGTCAGGGACACGATTCCTAGATTTGCTCAGCAATGAGCTTGAGGGTGCAGCAAGAACAGAAAACGCCGAACAAGAGCAGTTCAGCTAGCGTTAGGCAGCGCTTATCGTAGCGCCTGCGACAGTCCAGCATGCAGATCTTTAAACGCCTTGATCAACGCCGTCATCGCTTCGGTATTATTCTGCAACTGGGCGGTTAAGGTTTGCAGCTTTGCCTGATCAAGCTCACCGTCGCGTACTTTGTTGCTGATCAGGGTATTACACAGCGCAGCGGCGTTCTCATACTTTTCATCAAACAGAAAAAACTCATCAGAGAAATCGGTAGCCGACCCTTGATAAGCAGCCGTAGTAGTGGATCCTCCTAAACTTATTCTTGCTTCGCCCAATCGCCAATCATTCCAATCGAAAAACCCCCAGATAGCGTCAGAAGTAGAGGAATCCTCTTCTTTAAAATCGCTTCTATAACACCAAAAGTACATTAGATTTTCTAATGTCCTCTCCTCCGGCACTACCCGGATGT
>Ga0182090_1068912_pt1 | contig 14619 bp, 9 predicted proteins | sample 041ome_24_FD_127767 | JGI IMG/M metagenome (GOLD analysis project Ga0182090, IMG submission 127767) | Metatranscriptome of coastal salt marsh microbial communities from the Groves Creek Marsh, Georgia, USA - 041408BS metaT (Metagenome... | ecosystem: Environmental > Aquatic > Marine > Intertidal... | reverse complement strand
TGTAACATTTCCTTTCTTTCTTTTCTCGTTCTTGCGTGTGAGTATGGAAAACGGCCGATGAGCGATCAAAACATAAATATACGCTAATCCGAGTTTCTTTTAATCGAGAAGCTGTGCGGAGAAATGTGAGCTAATACGCGAGGCTTTTCTTTTCATTCTTGAACAACTTCTTCGTTTGTTCATTTCAACATCTCTTTCATTGAAGCTCACCCCCTGGTTCCTCTTTTTTTAATTGTATTATATTTGCTTTAAATACCAATACAGAGACCGATGGGCGTCAAGATTGAAGCGCAGGATGTCGAAGGAAACAAGTTTAAAATGACTCTAGAAGGTTTCGAAGCTCGAGTCTTTCAGCACGAGTACGACCATTTAGACGGCGTTTTATTTCACGATCGAATGTCGAGCTCAGTAGTCGGGGACATTCGAAGCGATTTGGATAAGTTGATTGAAGATTTTAGCGACGATGAAAAAGCGATTTAATGACAAGATAGACGCATTGGATTACCTAGATGAATAAGTGTTTGTATGTGTTTTTCTTTCGTTAAAGTAACTTCTCAGTGTTGAAGTTTGTAAAGATCCTCCCTCGTAATCATGCCTTTGATGATATTCTTGGAATCGACTACGCACAAGTGACGCAAGCCCAATTGGCGGAATATCTCCCAAACTCGCTCCACGCTCTTTTGCTCTGTCACGCTTATTGGCGACAACATCATGAAATCGCTCAAAATGACGTGCGACTTCTTTTCATTTTCAGATAAGCCGATGGATTCGATATATTTTACGCCAAGCGCGAAGCGCTCGGTGAACAATTTTCTTTGATGAAATGTCCGCATGGCGATTTCCAGGTTCTCAAACGCTTCGCGTTGCTGCAAGGATCTGAATCTTAATTCTGACGGAAGCTCGCTGGAAGTAGAGACATCAAGAAGATGCGACTTTGACGAACCTGGGCGCAGCGGCGACGACGACATCGCACTTTCTTGGTCTTGGTCGCCCTCTTGTTCGTAAAAGATTATGTTTTCAATAAAGGCGCGCCGCGAGAGTAACGTCAGCAATTGCGATCTAAGCATAAGACCAATTAAACGCTTTTCACCGTACCCAACATTTTTAACGATGGGGAAGCCGTTATGAGTCGTCGTCTTCAAAATTTCTTCGATATTACCCACGCTTTCAATTTCTTGGAAAGTTACGGCGGGAGCAGCACAAATATCTCCGGCCGTTAATGTTTCCTCAGTTTCACTTACGCACGCTCCTTTCGGTGCCTCTACGTGCAGATACGGAATATTTCTTCTTTCCAGCTGACTTTCATAGAACGACGGTGAGATAAAGGAAGCGAACTTATTGGCCACGAACACGCAAAGAAGTAACGGGAGCAGAAAATTTAATTGGCCCGTCCCTTCTAAGATAATGACCACGAGCGATATCGAGCCTCGAAACACTCCTGCCAAAGCCGCGGCGGCGCCAACGAGCGCGTACGCTCCCCCGGAGAGCTTTGTTTTAAAAAGTATCTCCGATACCTTGGAAAAGATGTTCCCTAACATCGCGCCCCATGTAAGAGTTGGTAAGAACAATCCAGCCGGTAAGGCGCACTCTGCTGAGAAGACGATAGCAAAGAGCTGAAAAAGGAATGAGTAACTTAAGATCAAAATAGACGTAGCGTCCTTTGCTCTTCCTGAAAGCAAGTATTTTAAATTGTCGTCCCGTGACCCGAGTAATAGACTGGCCAAATCATTGTATGATTTTTCTTGATTACCAACGCCACATCTCATCGCGACTCTGATGGACCTGGGAAACGTTTTGCGAGTGTTCGTGGGATCGTCGTCTTCGTCGTCGTATTGAACACATCGACCGAGTAATATCGATAGAAGTATTTGCGTCAAGCAGATCATGAACGTAACTGCTGTCGCTTCGCTAACGCGCCCAAACTTAGAACTGAGACGATAACGCGCGAGTTTAGAAACTGCCAAGGTGACCATCGCACCTAGTATTCCTGATAAGATCCCGAGGAGGAGGAAAGGTCCGAGCTCAAAGAGCTCCCAGTGCTTCTCCTCCTCGGCAAAATCGAGTTGAAGTAGTCCGAACGGTTTCCCAATCGATCCATTCAGAGCCGCTAAGACAAACACGGCTAACGTCGAGCACAGGAGGGCTCTTTTGGTCGTATCGTGAGACCAAAAAGAGCTCGCTTCTTCGCTCGAAAACAATACTCCGCCGATCGGAGAACCGAAGGCGCTGGCGAGCCCTGCGGCCGCACCGGCGCTCACAATGTCTCGAAAGTCTGAGTCTCCCATAACTCTCCACTGATGTCTTCCAGAGGCACCACGGGCAAAAGCAGAGCCGATAATTGCACCGATGTGTACGAGTGGACCTTCCGGGCCTACCGCTAGGCCGCTCGATACCGAAAATATTGTCCCGATCATCTTGACAATCCCACTTTTCAAAGATATGGCTTTCGGAGAAGAGACGCCATTAAGCTCGGCGACGACGTACGAAACACCCGCTCCAGCTGCCGTTGGTTCAATCAAAGTTAATGAAGCGCTCGTGAAAGAGAACAATGCGCTCACGAAACAAAAGAAAACGACGCGAACAACGAAAGAAAACGCTGCATTCGTAAGAACTGTATCGACGCGCCATGTGTACAAAATATCGATCAACCTCATCATCGCGAATGCCACAGATCCTACGATGATCCCAATAAATGTCGAGTTTGACCATCGCTCTAGAGTAAGTACACCAGCTTTAGTCTGTTTAAAGTTTAATCGAGACCACTTGGAGTCAATCTTCGCGTAATCTAAACTTTCCCACATTTCTCTTCTTTGTTGTTGTTGTCCTCGTCGTCGTTCTTCTTCTTCTTCTTCTTCTTCTTCCTCTTGTTCTTCCTCCTCTTGCTCTTCCTCTCGTCTCTGAACGGCGTGCGATACGCCGAGAAATAGTGATGCTTTTCTTGGAATCAGTCGACGATATTGCCCTTTAATGAGCGGCGGCGAAGATGGCAACGGGGCAGTTGTTTCTCTCTCTTCTTCTTCTTCTTCTTCTTCTTCTTCTTCTTCTTCCTCTTCTTCTTCTTCCTCTGGAAGTATCGCTCCTCCTTTTCTCTCTCTTTCTTCTTCTTCTTCTTCCTCTTCTCGGAGCAGCAGCCGCTCTAAATCGCTCTCAAAGCTCACCCTGCGACGAGCGCCACCGCCGCCGCCGCCGGAGAAGGAGGCCATTCTCGTTTTATTAGCGCGTAGAAATGTTTATGAAAGGAAGGGTTCGCGCGCGAGTATTTTTGTATAGAGGTGTGAGAGATATAAAAGCAGATGAAAAAACATGAAAAAACACGCAAACACGCGTGCGCGGCAGCAGCAGCAGCAGGAGCAGCAGCAGCGGTTTAGAAACCTTGTTTACAAAAAATGCGAGTAGCAAACGTGATGTCTTCATTACAAACAGAATGTACTATCATTTAGAGAGAGGCAGAGAGAGTGAGACAGATTGGTATGTCCGTCGCTTTCGCGCGTTTTTCCTCCTTTTCTGCAAGATCTCTCTCTCCCTCTCTTCGCTTTCACATCGTTCTTTTCGGAATACACACACGCGCACATCATCGTCGTCGTCTAGTTACAAAATTAGTTCGTTTTTGTCATGCTCGAGTTCAACCCGGGCATAATTTCCGGTTTCATTCCTAAAACCGAGCGACGGATGAAGTGGTTTCTAAACTTTTCACCCTCTTTAAAGTCTTGCGCGGTTTCCGGAATCGCCGTCGCTCTTTTCGCTTTGCTCGCGGTAAAGCCCGGAGAAGTGGTCAACTGCCTCGTGCAGAAAAAGGCGCACAAACCGACGGCAGAACCTAACGCGGCGAAGATTGGGTAGACCTGTTTGTTGTATCACATATAAGAAGGAAGAGAGAAGAAATCAGTCAGAGAGAGATAAAGAAAAAGAGGAGAAGGAGGAGGGTAAACGTTCTTCAAAATTGGAAGGAAAAGAAGAAGAAGAAGAAGAAGAAGAAGAAAAATGTACGATTAACACGTATCGTCCGTTGTTGTTTCGAAAAACGAACTGCTTCTCGAATCGCTTACCTCTGGTCTGAGCCATCGTTGCGACCAAGAGACGGATGCTGCCATCTTTACTCTCTCTTCTTTCTTAATCAGCGTCCAAAAGTTTGACGAGGGAAAAGGGAAAAAATTTTCTCTCTTCTCTCTCCGGATCGACTCGAGAAAAAAATTCGATTCTTCTCTGTTCTGTCTGATCAAAAATCGCCCCACCTCTGCCCTGTTCCTTGCGCCAACCAGCAAAAGAGAACAATTTTTGTATTTTCTCAACTGCCTCATTAACTCACACGGACAAAAGCAAAGAAGTTGAAAAGAAAGAGTCAACATATGTATTTACGACGATCGGCGCAGCGCGTCGCCGCCTCGTGCTCTTCCTCTGTTTCTTCTTCTTCTTCTTCTTCGTGTACCACATCTTCTTCATCATCGTCATCATTAATAGGAGCAAGAGCAACGGCAGTGACAAAATCAATGTCAACGAAATCTTCCTCAAATCCACCGAAAGTGTTCGTCAACAAAGACACGAAAGTCGTTTGTCAAGGATTTACGGGGAAAAACGGAACGTTTCACTCGGAACAGGCTATTAAATACGGAACAAAGTTAGTCGGAGGCGTGACGCCAAAGAAAGGCGGGACCATGCACTTAAATTTACCGGTGTTTAACACGGTGAGAGAGGCGAAAGAGCAAACCGGCGCGAGCGCGACGAGTATATACGTCCCTCCACCGTTTGCCGCGAGTGCGATTTTGGAAGCCTTAGAGGCTGAGTTGGACTTAATCGTGTGCATTACAGAAGGTGTGCCTCAACACGATATGATCCGAGTAAAAGACGCACTAATGTCGCAGAGTAGATCTCGATTGATTGGTCCAAACTGTCCCGGAATTATCAAACCGGGCGAGTGTAAGATTGGTATCATGCCGGGATATATTCACAAGCCGGGAAAAATCGGCATCGTCTCGCGTTCCGGGACGCTTACTTACGAAGCGGTGTTTCAAACCACAGAGTATGGACTAGGACAATCAACAGTCGTTGGAATCGGCGGTGATCCTTTTAACGGGACGAATTTTGTGGACTGCTTAGAACGATTCGTTGAAGATGATGAAACGGAAGGGATTATCATGATTGGAGAAATTGGCGGCACGGCGGAGGAAGAGGCTGCGGAGTTTATCAAAGCTTCTGGAACGAACAAACCCGTGGTTGGATTTATTGCCGGTTTGACCGCTCCTCCGGGTCGACGGATGGGCCACGCGGGCGCAATTACACAAGGTAAGGCTGGAACGGCGATTGGTAAGATCGAAGCTTTGGAGCAGGCTTCTGTGAATGTGGTTCGGAGTCCGGCGAAAATGGGCGAAGCGATGCATAGAATGATGGTCGAACTGGGTAAAGCGTAAGTTCGTAAAGAGCGTGGGTTTATTTAATCAATACTAACACTAACACATAACATGAGCGAGAAAAAGAAAGTAAAGAATATATTGTAAGTTTAATGTGAGCATTTTACTACAGCGCAAAGAAACTCTTCATGTTCTCGTTGGTCATTCTATTTTGTTCAACACGCATCAAAATTACCAGCCATTCCTAACGCCAGTCGTTCGAGTACGGATCCGGAGCTATAAAATTCCAAATCGAACCGTGAGAAGATCCTTGGCGCGCTAAACCCATTGAACTACCACGTCTACCCATCCCTCTGCTACCACGCGCGCTTTGCCTCTCCAACTCATCCTCTAACTGCATTCGCATCGACCGTTCGTCTTCGAGCTCAACACGGAGTTGTTCTTCTACTCGTTTCGCTCTTTGCAGCTGCCTTCTCAACGCCGCGAGTTCCTCGTTCATGACTGAATTGCTACTGTTTTCTCTCGTTTGCATTTGAGTCGAATCGTTCTGCTGATTGAAGCGCTGCACGGAAGCTGTGTGTTGCATGTTGCTATTCGAACTGTTATTAGCATTATTGATGTTGTTGTTGTTCGACGCGTTCCGCGAAGGCGCCACCGGCGGTTTGCCGGCGCCCAACAAGTGGTCTTTTGATCCGCTTCGTTCAATCAGAAACTGAGGGTGTCTTGAAATGCTACAGTCGCCACGGTCTCGTACACCATCGTACCCTCCAAACGATACTAAAGCTGCAATTTCAGGGATAGCTATGCACGTGCCGCTCTCGGAGGCCACCGCCGAAGCCGGTGCCGCTCTACACGTTTCCGCCCACGCTGGCTCCGCGGAAAGAGGATCTCTAAGGGTCAAAGCCACAGTATCTACGCATCCGCCTTCGCTATTACCACCACCGACTACGTACCACATATCGCCTAAACGCGCAGAGGCCGCACCAGAACGAGGTTGCGGCATAAATCCACCCTCAGGATTGGTCTTTCGCCATCGACAGGCTTTCACATCTAAAGCGTACACTTCCGAGTTCACGCAGCCCGACGAGGTGCTCCCGCCAAAGACGTACACAAAGTGTGCGCCCGCGCTGTTTATGTACGCCGTCGCGCAGTGACCTCGTCGAGGCGACGGATACGTCCATCCTTTGCATCGAAGTTCTGTCCACGTCCTCGAGCTGACGTGATACAACCAACAATCTCCCAAACACTGACCGCTCGGCGTTTCGCCTCCAAAAATAACTATGTTTTCGCCACATCTCGACGCCGTATGCCCACCTCTCGCGCACGGACCTTTCCCGTTCGTGGTTATTTTCGTCCATTTTCCTAAGTTTGAATTTTGCGAAAGGTTTTGCGAAATGCCCGTTTGAAACGAGTTGGATAAGTCTAATATCCACATTTCAAACTCTGCGGGTTTTGTAGTTCCGTTTCTCCCAGCAGCTTTCGACGAAACATCTTTTGTAAACCCCCCACAAACGAGTAACTCGGTATGATTCTCTCCGCGTTCATCAGTAACGCACACGGCGTGACCGTGCCGAGGCGTAAAATTCGCGCCCGGCTGCACGCAAATACACTCCACCTGTTCCCATTGCAAGGTTTTGCAGTCTAAAGCTATGACGTCTGAACGCACCGTACCTGCGGTATTACCACCGATAACAATCATCTTATTCCCAATCGCATAGGCCGCGTGGCCGTGTCTCGCATGAGATCTCGATGAACGTGGCGTTAGCGCCGAGCCTAAAGTCGAAGTTCCTAAAGATGTCCAATTCCCATCCTCTCGAGCGGTTGCTATGCTCTCATGCGCCTCTTTCGTTTGCAAATACCACGGGCAAGTATCCCCATTGCCTCCTGCTACTACTAAACCTCCTCCTCCTCCTCCGTAAATTTGCAACTGTTGCTTATTCTCTTGCATGTTGTTCAAACCGCTACTCCCTCCGTTACTGCTTCTTCCACCGTCGCGCTGCTGCTGTTGATGGTGGAACACCTGGGAAGTCGACGCGGAAAGCATCGCGTTTTCGTTATTGTTGTGCATATCTCTATTATCGTTCGTGTTCATATTGTTCATGTTGTTATTCGTTGCGATGTATCCGTTTCTACCACCCATAACGCGTCCTGGCATCGGTGGAGATAAGGGCGGCGTGATATCCGCGCCGTTTCCTCCCACTCCTCCTCCTCCTCCTCCTTCTCCTCCTCGTTGGCTAGACATCGACGCTGGACTCAACAAACTCCGATCGGCACCCCAACCCATTTCCATCGTCCATCTTCTCGCGTTTTCTATCGCAACTTGCGTGTCTTCCGGATCTCCGTCGTTCGTGGAAAGCTGCCACCAGTTTTCATTCTCTTCCTCCATCGTGTGCACGTAAAGCGTCATCGCCTCCTTCGCATCCATCTCTCCTAAACTGGACCAGGCGTTCCATTTCGCTAGCTCTAGACTCGACCACCCCCACGGTTTCGGTTCGTAATTCGGTCCAACCATCACTTGTTGATACAAAGCGTACAACAATAATCTTGTTTCATCGGAGACTTGACGCGAGGATGGTGGCGGATCGGTCGCGAAAGCGATAGCCGCATAGAAGCGCTCTGGGAACGGCAAAGGACACTGTAAGTCCGCACCATTATCCTGATTGAGCTGAGAGGAAGACATTATACTTATTCTCGTTTACCCTTCCTCTTTCTCTTCTGCCCCCCTTCTTCTTCTTCTTCTTCTTCTTCTCTCTCTTTCTTTGATCGAAGAAACCTGAAACCACACCCACACACAAGAGCAGGAGAATAAAGCTCTCTCTCTCTCTTTCACTCTCTCGTCTCTCTCTCTCGCTCTTTCTCCTCCTCCTTTCTCTCTCTCTCCCTCTCTCTCTCTCTCTCTTCCCTTGCAAATATGCGCGTGTTTGCGCGAAGAAGAGGACAGAGTGAGCCTTGAGAGAGCGCGCTCAAGCACACACTATTTCCCTCTTCTATGAAGAGCGAGAGAGAGAGAGCAATCTTTTTTGTTTTCTTTCTTCTCCATTCGAACTCCAACTCCATTCGAATTTTAATCCACAAACAGCGAGTGAAAAATTTTTCCTTCTGCAAAACAACATCGCCCCCGACGAGAAAACACGATGCGCTCTTTCTCTTCTCACAAAAAGAAAAGAATAATGTTCGTGGCATCGAGAACGACGACGATGAGACATTTGATGGCATCATATACGCGCGTGATTTCTTCTGTTGCCAACGCTGAACGCACCGCTTTCGCCTCGTCCTCGTCGCCTTCAACTTTGGCGCCACGACAACAAGAGGAGATGTTGCGCAGTAAAACGAATAGTTTTAGAAGAAGTTTTTTAATGACGAGCAGTAGTTGCAACAACAAGGAGGATAAAGAGGTGAAGTGCGACGCGATCAGAGTGAGAAGAAGACGAAGAAAGACGACGACGATTCCAACGCGCGGGTTCGCGGCGAAATCTTCCGGTGAAGACCAAGAAGAACAAGAACAAGAACAAGAACAAGAAACGACGACAGATTTTGCAAAACTAGATGGCGATTCTGTCGGGAAATACGTGCTGGTGAGCAAATCGCAACTTCCTCTAGATCAGTGTAAAGCAATCGAGAGAGAGTTTGCGTTTACTGGTGCGAATGGTTTGCTGTATAGAAAGTGCGACGACGCGCTCAGAGAGGTCGTAGCTCGTCACGAGCAAGTGCACTTGAGAGGATACCGAGGAAGTGGTAAATCTGTCTCTCTCGCGATGCTCGTATTACGCGAACGCGCTTTAGGATCTTTAGTCGTTTATTTGCCTCGTGCATCACACTTGGTGACGAGAAGTTCGTACCAGAAACACGGAGAAGGGGAGCAAGAGGATCTTTGGGATACGCCAGACGCCGCTCGAGTGTTTCTCCACGCCGTCGCGGCTGAGCCAAACGAAACGCTCTTGGGGAAGATAAAAACGAGCGATGGTAAACAAACCTTACTCGAAATAGTTAAGTCTGGGTTAGAGAAAGGCGATCAGCACGTCACGCAGAATGCAATTGACGTCGTAGATGAGTTAGTGAAGCAAAAGGACGTTCGAGTCGTTTTCGCTTTTGACGAACACAATGCGTTATACGGGCCTTCGGATATGCACGAGGTGAAAGGCCCACGATCGAGGAAAAATATACACACCGACAGATTGCGGTTAGCGTTGAAGTTGCGCTCGTGCTTTCCAACGGCGAATGGTGGCAGATATATTGCGTGTGATAGCACCACAGATGTTGGGAGTTCGAATCCAGTCTTCAAGAGTGAGGATGAAAACGTTTTCGATTTTGAGATTCCAAAGTTCAACGTAGCCGAAACGTATGCTTTATTGAAACACTACGAGGAAGTTGGCAAATGCTCGCGAGGGATAAACAAGCAAATTGCACTCGAGTTTAAAGCACTCACGAATGGTAAGGTGAAGGAAATACAAGAGTATCTCATGTTTCAAAACGCTTGAATTAATTTTTAAAGAATAAGGTTGTAATTTTGACAAAGTAGTACAGGAATATATAAAAAAGAGGGGGGGCTTTTTACCATTGCTCGCCTACCGAGAGTATTCCTTTCTTTCGCCCGCGTCCATTTGTGGCAGGTCTCGCGAACCTCCCTGGGCTAAAGTGTTCGAGATTACAACTCGATTTACCATCCATGATCAATTCGGAAACGATTTGACCGGTAATAGGGGCCCATAGAATCCCCCAACAGTTGTGCGCGCTCGCCACGATTGCGTTCTCGACGTTCGGCAACTTACCGAGAAAAGGTAACGCGTCTGGAGCGCAAGGGCGCATACACGCTTGCGTTAAAATTGGAGGCGAGGAACCAACGGACGGGGACATGGACTTGAAAGAATCCCATGCCGCTTGCACTCGGCTGGGATCTGCCTTGATGAGATCAGCAGATTCACAATCGCCCCCCGGCGCTAATCTATCCTCGTCCACATAATCGCTCCCGCCAATCCCGCATAAATACACCGATCCGTCGACTCTGGGGTACACTTCCAAGTGTGTTTGGAATCGAGGGTCTTCGGCACAAAATAACGCCGCTGGATTGCTTTTCACCGCGTCTGAAGCTTCAAAAACTATCGAAGTTGATTTAATGCCAGTCATAGGAAAGTCGGCATCGGGAAACCAACTCGCCGCTCTCGTCGTCCACGGACCCATCGCAACGACGACGACGTCGCATTCGAGAGTGATCGATTGCGAGTCATCGCTTTTATTCTTCACGTGTACACCGTTCACAACGCTCCGCGCTTCGTCTTTAAAACTAATCCCCGTGCACTCCGTACTATATAAAGTCTTCAATCCATTTTTCGTCGCGGATTCGTGCAACTTACTCGAAAGCTCCGACGGAGTTACTTGCGCAGTATTCTCGTCCAAAACCGAGTTCTGCTGAATATCGCCGTCTAACCATTCTACCAACGGATCCGCTAATCCGCTCTCACCGGCTTGCACCGATAACGTTCGAATTTTACGAAACGACGTCACGTCCAAGTCTTTCGCCAACTTTTCGTGGAGTTCAAAACTCTTCGTGTGCAACTCTCGCGTTTGCTTATTACCCCAACCGCCCGGGGATAGAAATCCTCCCGCTTTCCCGGAAGCTGCTGGTGCCACCTTGTCGCACCGTTCCACCAACGTCACGTTCGTGCACCCTCTCTCGCTGCACAAGAAATACGCCGAAGCTAAGCCTTGCAAGCCGCCTCCAAGAATCACTATCTTTTTATCTTTTGTTTGGTCGTCTGATGATGATGAAGATGATTTCGTCGCTCCGCAGCGGACTCCTGCGTTGGCACGCATCTTCTTCTGTTGCTTTTTTAGGGCAAGGGTATCGGTTATTGAGCTGGCTGATGTTGTCGCAAAACTACTCGTTGTCGCTCTCATCGTGTCGTGCGCATATGTCGTGGATGTGCGCTTTTATTTTTCTTTCTTGTCTTTTTGGTGTGAAACCGAGTCAAACCGATCTCGCCCTCGTCTCGCGCGTCAAAAACAAAGGAGATACGAACGAAGGAAATGACTGCCGGCATGGGAAGAGGCCGTCCTTTTTTAAACGAAGAGGAAGAAGAGGCGACGAACACCACCACCACTACCGCTGCTCTTCCGCGCGATGTTCTTGTGGTGCGTGTCTTCGCTCGAAAGTGAATCCTATTTGTTCTCTTTTTTTACACGCTTAAACTCGCATCTCTCGCATGTGAATCTCTAAGCCCCTGAGCAAAAAAGTTTGACTCGTGTGCGCGTGTGTTCATCGACCAAACCTCTCACTCTTGCGCGCGCTTCCTTTGATATAAGTCGCGACCAATTAAACATATCTTTCTCTTTCCCTCTCTCTCTCCCTCTCTTTCGCGGGTGGAATATCAAAAACAGAAACGAATGTGCGAGAAGATTGCTCAGCTGACGAAAGTAGTCTCCAATTTGCACTCTGAAACCGAAGACGCTCGAGAGCGAGAAAAAGAAATGGAAGAAGAACACTCGAACACTATCGAACTGTGTCGAGCGGATGCGGCGAGGAAAGTTTTAGAGACGCACTCGAAATGGCGCGAAGAGGCTAATGAAAAAGAACAGTTCGAACGAATTGCAAACGAGTTGGAAGCGAAGACGCGTATAATGCAAAGCGGCGTGGATGAAGCGTTGCGCGAGATCATACGAGAAGCGGAATCGAAATCAGATGCTTTGAACGAAAAAATGGAAGAGCTCGAAATTTTGTTTAAACTGAGCGAACAGAAAGAACGAGAGCAGAAACAAACGATAGAACACACCGTGAGTGAGACGAACAAAAAGTTATTAAAAGAGATGGAACTTCGTCAATCATTGGAGGAAGAGAAGAGTAGAATTGAAAGAGAACGGCGGGCGTGGGAGACGAAGGCTGAACATCTAGAAGAGGTCGTGGAGGCGCGGCGAATAGAAGTTGAAAGCAAAGATGAAAAATTGAAATCGATGGAAATAAAATACGAAGAAATGTTGAATGAGTACAAAACTCTCGAGACGAAAGGAAAAGAAAGCGTACGAGCGCTCATGGAGGAGCACGAAAGTCAAACCGCTTTAAATGCCGAAAAGTTTAAGCGTGGATGTGAAAGCTTAGAGAGAAATTTCCAAAAGGAAAGCTTGTTTTACCGTGAAGAATGCAATAAAGAAGTCAATTCGGTTCGTGAAGCCTTGGAATCGCGTCTCCTTCGCCAAGTAGACGCGTGCGACGTTTTATCTCGAGAGGTTGAGGCTCTCAAGGAAAACGTAAAGAAGGAACAGTCTCTGAGTATAGACCTTCAGAAGAAACTTCAAAACGAAATAAGTTCGAGCGTGAAACTACGCAATATGAATGAAGAGCTTAATAAACAACTCGATATTGTTCATGCCTCCCGCGAAGATGGTATCAAAGTGAATACAGAACAGTCAAGTGTTATTGAAACGCTCGAACGACGCCTCGAAACAGCTTTGAGCGATAAAAGAGGAATTGCCGAGAATCTGCGTAAACTTGAAGATGCGAGACATGCGACACACCTCGCGCTAGAAAAAGAGAAGAAGGTGGCGCGCGACTTAGAGATTGCGAACGCGGACTTTGAGCAAAGACACGTTCAGACGCTCGAAAATTCTATGGCTATTTCGAAACAACACAAAGAGGAGCTTTTTGAACTCGACTCGAAACTTCGCAGGGAACATGAATCAGAAATTGAGATTTTACAAGAACAGCACAAGTGTGCGCTCGAGGATGCGTTGGCATCTCGACATGAGCACTTACAAACACAAAAAAGAGATTTTGAGAGAAAGGCTGTACTCGTAAACGAAGAAATGAAAGAGAAACTGCGTCAAGCAAAAGAAGAAAACAAAACGCTCGCGCAAGCGCTCCGAGAGCACGAGTCTCAAGCTTCAGATTTTGAATACACGATCCAAGAACTTCAGAATTCTCACGACGCTGAAACTACAAGGCGAGATGCCGAACGAAGAGCAATATCTCTCGAGGCTGAAGCCTCCCGGGCGCGAGAAACACGTTTGAGGGAGGAAATTCTCGGTTTACGTAAAGAAAATATGCGAGCAAACGAAGCAGCACGGGATGTGAAGGAAGAAATGAATACTCGACTTCGCGAAGTCCGCGAAATATTCAACGAAGAAAAAAGAGCTTTGTGTGTATCTTTCGAGCGATCTCACAAAAGTGCTCTCATGGATGCAGAAAAAGTGCTCGACTCGGAAAAGAGGAAAGCGGATCTCGCGTTTGAAAACAAGGCGCGTGCGATGAATGAAGATTTCGCGAGAAGACTATCGCGAGAAATAGATGAAGCCGTCGAAGCGACGAAAAACATTGACGACGCAGAGATGCAAGATATGATCAATGTATACGAGAAAAAGATGTTGGACATGGACGCGGAGAAGGAGAGAAGCATTCGTAAAATTGAATTAGAGAAAGAGGAAACTATCGCGCATCTGAACCGCTGCCATGAAGGAACAGTTTCCACCTTACGGAAAGAGATTGAAGAAAGGGCGAGAGCCAGCGAAACGAAAATTTCTGGCATGGAAGCCTATTTTCAAAGTCAAACGAAACAAATCACGACGAGCCATCAGAATAATCTGGAGAAATCGTTGCGTGCACTCGAGAACCGACTCGAAAACGTTCGCAAATCTGAGAACGAAGCGTGGGCGAAATCATTGGAAGAGGTAAAATTGGCACATCAATCGGACATCGACGAAAGTAATACTCGCGAAGCAACGCTTTTAAGCAAAATCCAAGCCTTTAACGACCAAATCAGCGCCGAGCGATCGGCGAATGCACTCGAGAAGGAAAAATTAAGCGCAAGTCACCGAGACTTTATTTCAAATCTACGAAAAGACCACAGAAATTACGTGGAGAACATGAAAGCTATTCACCGCGATACCATCGAAGAGGAGCGCTTAAACACGACGTCCGCGAATGCGAACTCCGAAAAATGGAAACGTAAATACAATGCGCGAGAATCTAGAGAGTGCGACGTGCTCAAGATTCGGGCGCTCGAGACGCAGCTTTCCAAAGCGACGGCAGAATACCTCGAATCCGAGAAAAAGCGGAAAGCCATGCAGGAAGAAGTGCTCAAGCGCGAGATTAGTTGCGCAAAAGGTATAAGTTTTGACATCCCGACGCTTCGTACGAAGGAAGGTATCGTCACGATTGACAGATCGAAGATGAAAGTAAAATTTTAATCATACGCTGACACGCAAATTCACACCTGTCCCTTTCTCTTCCTCTTTATTAGTGACTCAGTCAGTGAGAGAGTAATGTTTTTACATATTGACAATTCGC
>Ga0182090_1570142_pt1 | contig 14658 bp, 9 predicted proteins | sample 041ome_24_FD_127767 | JGI IMG/M metagenome (GOLD analysis project Ga0182090, IMG submission 127767) | Metatranscriptome of coastal salt marsh microbial communities from the Groves Creek Marsh, Georgia, USA - 041408BS metaT (Metagenome... | ecosystem: Environmental > Aquatic > Marine > Intertidal... | reverse complement strand
CTCTCGTGCTCTCGTGTGGCAGAAAACAAAGAGCGTTCAAAAGCGCTTTTAGATGTGCGCGCGTATTTGACTGCGCGAGTAGTGACTGCGGCACGTGCGGTGGTTTGACGTCACTTTCTCCGCCTTTGTCTCGTTTCTGATAGAAACACGACGAGCAGCACTTCTTCAGAAGAGAACGCACTCGCGCTTGCGAAAAAAGCGACGAGCTGTTGCGAGTAGCGCATCATCGTCGTCGAGAGAGAGAAGTGAAGCGCGTTTCACGAAGCACACACTGCGTAATCATGACGAAAACGACGGAGACGCAAATCCCGAAAACCGCGTTACCTCGAATCACGCTCGGGAACTCCACCATCGAAGTCACGAACGTGTGCCTCGGGACGATGACGTGGGGCGTGCAGAATACCGAGGAAGAAGCGTTCGAACAGCTCGATTACGCGATAAAAGTTCGCGGGGTGAACTTTATCGATACGGCGGAGTTGTATCCGGTGCCGTCGAGCTCTGCGTTGTGGGTGGCTGGGAACACGGAGAAAATCATCGGGAAATGGATCGAACGGAATAAAGAGTTGAGGAAAGAATTGATCGTGGCGACGAAAGTGGCTGGGTTTATAGAGGCGAGCGATATTCCGAAAATGAGGACAGAACCCGCTGGAAAGGAGAAGATGAGCACGAGGTTGGACAGAGAGAGCATTTTGAGCGCGTGCGATGCTTCTTTACGAAGGTTGAAAACGGATTACATAGACGTCTACCAGTTACACTGGCCGGATAGATACATCCCTTTGTTCGGGTCGTGCGAGTACGACAGAAGGAAAGAGAGGGACGGGAAGTTTGCGCCGGTCGCGTTCGAGGAGACGGTGTTAGCGTTGAAAGAGTTATTAGATGCCGGGAAGATTAAGAGTTACGGGTTGTCGAATGAAACGAGTTACGGCGTGTGCGAATTCGTGCGAGTCGCCGATAAGCTCGGCGTGCCGAGACCGGTGAGCATTCAAAACTCGTTTTGTTTGTTGCACAGATCGTACGAGACGGAGTTAGCGGAGACGTGCGCGCCGAGTCATCACAACATTTCTTTGTTGCCGTGGACGCCGTTAGCTGGTGGCGCTTTGAGTGGCAAGTATTTAAACGGCGCGAAACCGAAAAAAGCGCGCTTTACCGAATTCCCTACGTTTCAAGATCGATACATCAACGAAGCTTCACAAATCGCCACGAAGAAATACGCCGAGATTGCCGAAAAAGCCGGAGTGTCATTAACTGCCATGTCTTTGGCCTGGTGCGCGACGCGTCAGTACGTCGGAAGCACCATCATCGGCGCGACCACCATGGAACAGTTGAAGGAGGACATCGACGCCTTCGAACCGGGACGCGTTACGTTGAGCGAAGAGACGTTACGCGCGATTGACGACGTCCACATGCAATGCAGAGACCCGTGCATAAGAAACTATTAATGCTTCTCTCTGCTTATGAAAACACCGATTGCAACAAGAACACGCACTCATGCATGCCTAGTAACGACCGATACACCTTTTAATGTACACAGACATACCATTCAGTATTTATTCATTGAGTTATTCCAACCCCTAAAGTCCTTCACAAAAAAGAGTCCTACGACCCCACCATCATGCGACGAGAGCGACTCGATGATGATATTGCATCGTTATCTTCACGACGACGCATCGAGCATTTCTCTCGCGCGTTTATGAATCTAACCGCGGCGGCGAGTTCATCATCGAATTCGTCCTCGTCGTCAGAATCATCCGCGATACACGTGTTTGGAGCGATTGTTATGGATATCCAATGTCAAAGCGAAAGGAATACAAAGACGAACGCGACAGCGATGCAAAGAGGAACTTCGGTGAAAGGGTCGTGCGTGCACACTCCAGGAGGCGTTGGGAGGAACATATGCGAAACGGTTGGCGCTTTAGTTTCAATATGGATGTCTTCTTCCGCGGGGAGGAACAAGAACAGGTTGAGTGTCCACATGCACTCTCAAATAGGGGAGGATGACGTTGGGAGAAAAATGGTCGAACAGTTACAGCGGGAGTTACGCGTGGACGTGAAAGACGTGAAGATGGATTCTAGTTCGAGAACGTCCACGGTGGTGGCTCTGTTAGACGACCAGGATGGAGAGAGGGAGCTGTTCGCGTGCGTGGCAGACGTGGCGGATGTGGAGATACCTATCGGGAGAGTTCGGTCGTCGTCTCGAATCGGCGAGGGCCAAAGTCGCTTCGTGGTGTGCGATGCGAATCTGTCCGAGGAATCCCTAAGGAACGTCGTGAGTGGTAAGGATGAACAAAACGAGTATGTATTTTTCGAACCTACGAGCGTGAGTAAGTCGGTAAAGATTGCATCTATAGTGAACGTGGTGGACGCGACATCGCCGAACGCGAAAGAGCTTCGCGAGATGGCAAACGCTTTAAGAAGATCGTTGGCGCCCGGCTCGCCACCGTCGCCTTGTCCGTTTAATCCACATTTGAAGTTCGCTTCAGCGCAGGAGGCTTTAAACGTGTTAGCTGGAGATTTGCAAATTTTGCACTCGCACGGCGTGAAGGTTGTCTTTTTGACGCTCGGCGAACTAGGCTCGATTGTATCGTCTAGCTGTGGCGAGAGCGGTAAGACGAGATACGCGCACGTGAAAGCGGAGAGAGTGAACGGCACAAGCACTTACTCCGTGGTTGGCGCCGGAGACGCTTTTGTAGCCGGTGTGGTATTCAAACTCGCCTCCTCGTCAAAGGTCAAATTCAATTTCAAAGAAAACGTCGACGCCGCTGCGTTTGGCTCGAAAGTCGCCGCGTTGTGCGTGGAGACGACCAAAAATTCGCTCGGAAGCACTTCGGAGAACGTTAGGAAGTTGGAAAAAATAGTCAATAGTCAAAATAGCTCTAGAATAGTAGAATTGAAGCCGCTCATCGCCGCGTTTCCTTGACGTTATTACTACATTTGTTGTCTTAAGAAGGTATTGTTGCCGCAACCAAGTCATTCTTCTTTCTCGTCGGACGATAATAATCGTTAATTTTCGGTCGGAACGTGCACTCTTTCATTTCTCTTTTCATTTTTTCCCTTTCCAACTTTTCCGCCTTCTCTCTCAATCTTTGCGTCTGGTTTCGAGCAAAGTTGAACTCTTTCGGTTTCGTGATTTTATGTCGCACGTCTATTTGCGAGACGTTTTCTAAGAAGACTTTTTGCCTCCTGCTCTCTTTCTCAGCTTTCATTTTCGTCGCTTTTTCGACGTTATCGTAATACTTGTCGATGCCTTTGACGATCTCTTCCGCGGGGACGTGCGGATTCGTAATGCCGATTTCGGCTTTGATCTGTGGTGAAAACGTGCACGTCTTGCGCTCTTCAAACGCGTGTTCGCGTCTGGCTCGTTCCAAGTAATACTCGCGCGTTTCTTTTTCTGATTTCACGCGGTTCGTGATTGTATCTGCGTCGTATTTACCGTAACTGCCGGATTTCTTACTCACGGCGAGAAGAAAATCCGCGTCGTCTGTTTTCTGGTTCACGTGCGGGCTAAACGTGCACTCCTTCAACGTCTCCATTTCGTGTACTCGCTTTGAGGCTTCTCTCTCCAAATCTCTAGATTTGGAACTCGCGAGTTCGTCTAGATTCGTCGCGTTTGCTATGAAGTTCGATTTATTGTTTATTGTTGGTACGAACGTGAATTGTTCGTCGCGTTCTCGGCGCATATTTTCAGCGCGTTCGTGCATGTTTTGCGCCTCGGTAATCGCCAGTCGGCGGGCGCGTTCACTTTGCGTCTCGTAGTAGTGTTGGTGGTATTTCTCTGACGATGTCGACGACGAGTGTATCTTTGGAGAAAACGTGCATTCGTTTTCAAACAGTTGTTCGTCTAACGCATTTTTATCCGCTCGCTTCGCGCGAATTCTCGAGGCGAATTCGTATTGTCGCTCCAGGAAGCCTTCGCCTATTTTACCGTTTTGAATGTTTTTGCGCATAATTTTTTCCGAGTTTGCAGAGATGAAGAATTTCCCGCCGTTTTCGTATCTTTCCTCGCTTTCGATATCAACACTTGTTCTCGTCGCTTTCGGTTTCAGCGTTCCCGTATCGTCCTCTTTCTTTCGTCGATTCGCGAGCGCGGCTAATCTTTCACTCGTGCTTCGCATCTTTGACGGCTTGAATGTGTGCGCCTCTCGAAACGCCTCGTCGGCTTTCTTTGCCGCCTCGCGCATCACGCGTTCTCGTTTCTCGGACAACTCTTTCAATCGCTCGTGCATTGGCATCCCTGGAGAAGGAGAAGAGGCAGAACTCGTCGCTTTCCTCGCTGAAGCGCGTCGAAACTCTTCTTGAACTTCTTCTTCCTCGCGTTCGCGACGCTCTCGTAAACGTTCCTCTCGCACACGCGCTTCCACATACAACCGATCGCTCACGCTCACCACATCATCCGTATCTTTTACTTCTTCTTTCTTATTCTTCATTCCTAAAATTTTCGGTCGAAACGTGCACTCCTTCTCAAACGCCGCCTTCTCCGCCTCTCTCTTCGCCGCTTCTCTCGCGCGCACGATATCCAATCTCGATTGGAGCAACCGCTCCCGCCTCGCTTTTCTCCGTTCCACATCTTCCTCCGTAAATGCTTTCGCGATCGTTTCCGGACGAAACGTACACGTCGATTGTTTCTCTTCCACCGCTTTTCTCAGTATCTCCTCCAGCGAGTGTCTGTTGGTTTTGGTGGTCATCTCGTTCCCCAAAACGCGTGGTCTTTGTCGTCGTCTTATATCATTATTATTCACAGGATGTACGTCCGAAAACGCGCACTTCTTCTCGTCCAGCACCACTTCTCTCTCTCCTCGCTCGTTTGGTTTTCGGTACACCGTCGCGTTCGAGTTCATCCAGCGTCGTTGTTTTGGTCTTCTTCGTTCATCGTCGCGTCGTTTTCCATATCTTTCGTGTCGCAACAACGCTAACTCGCACCTCGTGATTTCCAAGTTTATCGCGTCCACTTCGAACAAAACATCATCATTGTTATTATTATCATCACCCTCGCTGTTGTTGTTGTTCTCGTTCGTATCGTCATCGAGAGTCGTCGTTCTCGTCGTCTGCGTCGTTCTCGTCGTCGACATTGTCTTTTCCTCTTCTTCTTCTCTCTAACGGCTTTTTTCTTTCGTTTTTCTGAAAGAACCGAGAAAAATGTTTAGGGTCTCCAACCCTAATAAGCGTTTTTGCGCTCTCTCTTTTGCTTTCATCCATCGTCTCATCACCAGCACTTTTAAAGCGCGCGTTTTATTATACACACACACACACACAAAATGACATCCGCGTTGGTATCCTCCTCCTCCCGCGCATCGACGACCGCGTGTTCACCACGTCGTCCTTTTCACCGAAAGAGCGGCGGCATAAAGACGACGAAAAGGTACGCACAAAAGATTTTGTCGAGGTTTGCTATTTTCTCTTTTTCTTTCTCTTCTCGTTTTCCCGCCAATATACAAACTGATGCAAATTTTCTCTCTCTCTTTTATTCTCTGATTAGTATTCACAGAAGAGTTAGCATCACTCCGCGCGCGGAGAATGAGGGCGATTCCGCGTCGACGACGACGCCTGCTGCTTCCGCGGCGCCGAAATTGGTCCCGTCCAACGCCGCTTCCATCAAGGTACACGAACGTATTCGATTGGAAAAGTTTTGTTTTTTCTGTTTTTCTCGATCAAAATCGTTCTTTTTTTTTTTGCCTCTCTCTCTCGGGGGAGATCGTGTCTCTCTCTCTTTCCTCCTCTCGCAATGTACAACAGTCGGACGACAAAAGTCCGACGAACGTCGTGATTTTTTGTGTAGGCAGCATAAGCGCTTTTTCGTGCGTACGCTTTTGTGCTTTTCGGCAAAAAGAGAAGGAAAATATTATTCTGAAAAACTTTTGCTCACTGTTTCTCTCGCTGCTCTTATTAAAAAAATATAGGTCATCGGAGTCGGCGGCGGCGGCTCGAACGCGGTGAACAGAATGGTGGAAACGGATATCCAAGGCGTGGAGTTTTGGGTGGTGAATACGGACGCGCAAGCGTTGACGTCGTCCACGGTTCCGAAATCGAACACGATTCAAATTGGCGAGACGTTGACGAGAGGTCTCGGCGCCGGGTCGAACCCGGAGATTGGACAGAAAGCGGCGGAAGAGTCGAGGAAGTCGATCGAGGACGCGTTGCAAGGTTCGGATATGGTATTCGTGACGGCCGGGATGGGTGGTGGTACCGGGTCTGGAGCGGCGCCGGTGGTTGCGAATGTCGCGAAGACGGCGGGGATTTTGACGGTTGGGATTGTGACCATGCCGTTTAAGTTTGAAGGGAGACAGAGGTATAATCAAGCGATGGAGGCGGTGGAGAGGTTGAGACAGAACGTGGATACGTTGATTGTAATTCCAAACGACCGATTGTTGTCCACGGTGGACGGCGCGTTACCGTTGCAAGATGCGTTTTTGTTGGCGGATGATATTTTGAGACAAGGAGTGAGAGGTATTTGTGATATCATCGTGTTACCGGGTTTGATCAACGTCGATTTTGCGGATGTGAGAGCGGTGATGGCGGATGCCGGGTCGTCTTTGATGGGTATTGGTCGAGCGACTGGTAAGAACAGAGCGAGAGATGCGGCAGCGGCTGCGATTTCGTCACCGTTGTTGGATTTGGGCATCGATCGAGCGACTGGCATTGTGTGGAACATTTCCGGCGGGAAGGATTTGACGTTGCACGAAGTCAACGAGGCGGCGGAGGTGATTTACGATTTAGTCGACGACTCCGCGCTGATTATCTTTGGGGCGGTGGTGAACCCGACCATGCAATTAGCGGACGGGGAGGTTGCTATCACGTTGATTGCGACGGGATTTTCGCCGTTTTCGCAATCGAACGCGGGCGAACAAAGAGTCCCGAGAGCCGCCGCGCCGCCGCCACCACAAATGCCGCCGCCGCAACAAAGACAACAACAACAACAACAACGAAGAGAAGAACCGCGACAAGAACAAGAGCCCTCTGGATGGGGGAATCAGCAAGCGCCGCCGCAACAGCAGCCGGAAGGTGGGCGATCGGCCATCCCAAGCTTTTTGCGAAAGAGAATGGGTCGTTAAGTTTTCAAAAAGAAAAAGATAAAAACAGATAAATATTGAGAAGCTATACAAAGAAAGAGTGAACAGAGATGCAGAGGTACGTGGAGTAGTGCGAATCGCGCGTGTGCCCGTGTGTGTGTGTGTGTGCGTGTATGTAAAAGAAGAAAGCATTTTTAATGAAAATACCTTAATCTAACAAATTTGATGATAATCAATGAAAGAAATTCACAAGAGGACCTTTACGCCTTCGCCTTCGATGACTCTTTTCGCGCGTCTGATGACCTCATCAGATGGCGGTTTCATCTGCTCCAACTTATAAGCTATATTCATCTCTTTGTACTTGAACGCGCCAAAGTTATGGTACGGTAAGATCTCGACTCCTTTGACGCACCTTTTGTGCATCTTTGCGAGAGCAGCCACGCCGAGTAACTCTTCTTCGCCGTCGGTAACGATATCTTGAAATTTTTCGTCATCAGAAGACATCAAGACAAATCTCAACCAAGTGGGCACTTTATATTCTTCCAGTTTCGCCAAAAACGCGAGCATGACGCCGAAGTTTTCTGGACGTCCTGTTATCTTTCCGTATCGAACGGGGTGAGAACTTTTACAACACAAGAGCACCATGTCGATGTGCGGCAAGACAAAGTCCCAAATCATATCGTTTCCGGCGGCGGCCGTATCGATGATGGAAGTCAAACCTCTCGCGCGCGCTTCTCGCGCCAACGCTACTACAAAACGATACTGTAACATGCATTCCCCTCCTGACATGGTGATTCCGCCTCCTGATTTTCGATAGTACGTCATTTTCGTTTCCAAAGCAGAGAAAACTTCTTCTGTTGCCATCTTCTTTCCAACGTTTTCCTCCAACGAATCTGGGTTGCAACAAAACGCGCATCTCTTTTGACACCCTTGGAAAAAAATCATCGCTCTCAGCCCTGGTCCGTCCACGCTCGTCATGCTGTCGATGGAATGAATCCAACCCCAATTCTTCGGAGAGAAGTCTACGCTCGTTTCCGTCTCGTCCCACTCGTTCTTTAACGTCACATCTTCGATGTCTGGGAGATGGCAAGAAAAGTGTTCACCGTGCGAACAAGGAACGTTGCCTCTGGAATGTTTCGCGCCGCCTTTCAACGCCAGCAGTTGTTGAGTTTGCGTCGTCGGTGGCGACAACAACAGACTATCCTCTTCGTCTTTGTCTTCTTCTTCTTTCATCATCAAAGTTGTGCTTTCCATTATTATTTGTTTATATCTCAGTAGTTTCCTTCGTGTATTTTTGAGAAGCATTTCAAGATACAAAATATTCCTCACTAAAAACCTTTTTAAAAGCGCGCGCGGAATGGGGTTCGACGATCCGACGAAAAAGCTCCCTCGAGAGATCCCAACTTCGCCTGATGCTGTACCCGTCGGAGACGGAGTCGCGAATTGGATCGCGAAAAACTACGACCCGTTCGACGGCACTTTCGTGCCTTCCTCGGCGACAGAGAAAACGAGAACTTTGTTAGAAGAAGTGGAGAGGAAACAAAACAAAGAAATCGCGTCTGGAGGCGTTCTGTGTTGCGATTCGAAAACGCCTTCGACGATTTTAGCACACGGGGTTGGGTACATCGCGGACGATTGTTTGCTCGATTCCGTCATCGTCGGCCTGCAAACGACGAAAATGCTGGAAAGGACGATGAAGATGAAAGGAGGCATTCGAATTGTCGAGAAAGCGTTGACAGAGCAAGGCGAACGCATGGATCCGTTCACGAAGAAGGTGTTTGAGCAAAACGTGCGTACGCACAACGAGTGCGTGTTTGATTTGTACACGCCTGAGATGAGGTTGGTACGATCGAGTCACGCGCTGACGGGTTTGCCGGATAGCTACGGACGCGGTCGCCTCATCGGAGACTATCGAAGAGTCGCGTTGTACGGGGTAGACCGGTTGATCGAGGAGAAGCAGAGAGACGCGGCGAGGTTGGATATCTCGAACGCGAACGAGGCGAACATGGAGAAGAAGGATAAAATTTCGATGCAAATCAGAGCTTTGCATTCGTTGGACGGGTTGGCGAAACTATACGGGAAAAATATCTCGAAACCGGCGACGACGGCTAAAGAAGCGGCGCAGGCGATCTATTTCGCGTACTTGGCGGTGGTGAAATCGAACGATGGAGCGGCGATATCTTTCGGAAGAGTCGATGCGTTTTTAGATATTTACTTTGAGCGCGATTTACGCACCGGGGTGCTCGCGAGCGAAGACGAAGCGCAAGAAATCATCGATAACTTGGTGCTCAAGCTGAGATTGGTTAGACACCTGCGCCCAAAGGCGTACGATGAGATTTTTGCGGGCGACCCGATTTGGGCGACAAACGCCATCGCCGGCGTTTTAGTCGACGCTAGCGGCTCGAAGAAGCACATGGTGACCAAAACTTCCTATCGTTTCTTGCAAACGCTTGTAAATTTAGGCGCCGCGCCGGAACCGAACATGACGGTTCTATTTGACGAGTGTTTACCCGAGCCGTTTAAGAAGTTTGCGACGGATATCTCGATCGCGAGTAGTAGCGTTCAATACATCAACGACAAACTCCTTCGCGAAAACTGGAGTTGCGATACGACCGTTTCGTGCTGCGTCAGTGGTATGCGACTCGGTAAAGACGCCCAATTTTTCGGCGCTCGATGCAACTTACCCAAGATTCTCTTGTACGCTCTCAATGACGGTAAAGATGAAATCTCTGGTAAACAAATCGCGCCCGTAGAACTCGCGCAGCTGTTTGACTCGCTCGCCGAGAAAGCCCAAACGGACGAAAATTTTATCCATCTCGATTACGAGGACGTGAAGAAACGTTTCGAGACATACATGGATTGGATCGCCGAGTTATACGTGTCAACCATGAACGTCATTCATTTTTCGCACGAAAAATACGCGTACGAAAGCTTGTTGTACGCTCTGATGGATTCTGAACCTGAATACAACATGGCTTTCGGCATCGCGGGCTTATCCGTGTTGGTTGATTCACTTTCGGCGATAAAATACGCAAAAGTTCGTCCGATATTCTCCGATGAAAAGGAAATGAAAGGGATAATTACATCGTTTGACATCAAAGGCGATTTTCCAAAGTACGGCAACGACTCGGACGATGCGGATGAACTCGCGAAGTGGGTTGTGCAAACATTCATCGAAAAGCTTCGCAAGACGCCCGCGTTCAAAAACGCCAAGCATACGCTGTCGATTCTCACCATCACGTCGAACGTCATGTACGGATCGAACACCGGGGCAACGCCAGATGGTCGAAGATTGGGTGAAGCATTTGCTCCGGGCGCAAATCCTATGCACGGTCGCGACAATACCGGTGCGTTAAACTCGCTTAATTCAGTCGCGAAAGTGCCGTACGGCGCGTGTTTGGACGGTATCTCGAATACTTTTTCAATAACCAAAGGTAGTTTGGGCAAAGACGACGCGAGTCGCACCGGAAATCTGGGTTCGCTTTTGGCCGGATACTTCGAGAAAGGAGCAATGCACTTGAACGTGAACGTTTTGTCGCGCGAAACGTTGAAGGATGCGCAGATTCATCCGGAAAAGTATCCAAATTTAACGATTCGAGTGTCCGGGTATGCGGTGAAGTTCATCAAACTCTCAAAAGCACACCAGGACGAGGTAATCAGTCGCACGTTCCATGAATTCATGTGAGCGCAGAAGAAGAGTATAAAGAGAGAGAGAGAGAGAGAGACAATACAAGGAAATAAATGTTCTTTGAATAAATACTTTTGTTAATACAAATTTGTTTCGTTGCTAAACTTTAAAGGTTATCTATTAGTATTCTCGTCGTTGTTCCAACGAAACTCACCGTTTCGCTTGGAATTTATACTTATATTTGGCGTCCGTCGCCGATTCCGACACCACTTGTTGACCGCTAATTATACTCTCCGTCATAGACTTTGATCCCGTTCCATAGCTATTGAATTTCGGTACAGCCACCGAAAAGAGGGCATCCTTCTCGCTATCGAGAATAGAATCAATTCCCGTGTTGCCGTTTTGTAACCGGACAATCACGATCAAAGAGGACCCCCACAATAACAAAAAGGCGCACGCCGCGATGAGCCACCCACCCCAAACTATGCTCATAGACTCCAACGCATCGTCCACGGAGTCTTCTAACTTTTCCAAAGCATCTGCAACCATCTTACACGTCGCTAACGCCATGATGTCCGACTCTTGATCCTTCAAAGTGATTATCACTTCCGAGTTCTTCACCATAGCGTCGAATAGGTTGGCCGGAATTTGCGCCGGTTCTTCCTTACCGCACTGCTCAACCAACGCAACTTGCGTTGAGTCGTATTGGCATCGAGAATACATAGTGCCAACTTCGTTAATCTTCACCTTATGGTTCCTTCCTGCAGTTTCGTTAAAATAACCTCTTTGCGTCTTGATGTACGTCTTCGTGTCAGACGGGATCAACGCGCGGCGATAAGCGTCGCAAAATGCGGTGTAATAATCATCCCCGGGTCTATCAAACGCGCAATACTTGGAAGCGGCTTCTGCGTCGCCATCGTATTCTTGATCGATGAGCGGTAAGGTTTTCCTCGGATCGTACATTTGAATGAAATCGTTGTACAGATATACGCCAGCGGCGATGGACATGCGCGCGGTGTTCATGAGTTGAACTACGTCTTTACCATCCATGCAAGGCAACGCGTTTTCTAAATCCGAATCGAAGGTGTAACCAAATTTTTGCGAGGCGGAGTAGTCTGCCGAAGCGTACTGAAAGTCTGCCAAGAACGTCGTCGTACCGGTGAGTACACCCCAGAACAACCACGAACCGACGAGCGAAAGCGTGAGAAATCCAGTCAAGTACGTAAACCATCGCCATTTGCCGACGAGAGAGGTAAGCGCGAGAATAATGCCACTCAAGCCCATCACCGCGGCTAAAATCAAAGCGACATCTGCGGTGACTAATCCAACTTCCGTGTACTCTTCCATCTTCCCGTCGATTTCGGAAATGTTCGCGATGGTGTCTGCCAAAGCCAAGGCTTCGGTTTCCGCCTCGTAGGTGAACATTTTCGCGTCGTCCAAAGCTTGGATAATTCGCACGCTTTGCGCGTTCATTTCCGCGGTGGAGTTGGAAATACTGTCCGCGATAACTTGAATATCCTGTTGCAACGCCATACCTTTGTTCCAAACGAGAAAGCAACCGAGACAGGCAATCAAGGCAAATAAAATCAACTGCGCGCGCGCAAAGAACAAACCAGTTCCGGAGAACGGCGTCCAGTTACACGCGTTTCGGCCAAAGCAAGATTCAAACCAGTGTCGTCGATGCCAGAAGACGAAAGAGAAGAACAAAACAAAAACGGCAACGGCAACGCCGGGAAGCGATTGTCCAACTAACATCATCGTGTAGTTGTCGTTTACACCAAACTCCAAGTCGTCGAAACCTTGCAAAGTGCGAGGATCGTATCTCGGGATACCGAAGAAACCATCGGATTCTTCCAAGTGGCTGACAATGGGTACGCACGAGGACAAATCGCTCGTGTCGTCGCAGCTGTAATGTTTGACGAACGCTTTTGTCCCGTTGTTGATAATGTCTTTCGTGTTCGCTTTCTTCGAGATGATGTCGAACCAACCGCGAATGTCTTGGTTGAAATTCGGGGCGTCGCAAAAGATGCGTTCCATGGTCGTTACCGCGCCAACTTTCCACTTGGAGATGTCTTGATTGAACACTCTGCTGTTTTCAAATTGGTGTGCCATGACTTTATTGTTCGAGACATCCCATTTGTCCAACGGCGAGTTGAAACTCGTGGCGTTGTAAAACATGTACTCGGTGGAAACGACGCCGCGCACGTCCCAAGAGTTGATGTTTTGGTTGAACATAAACGTGTCTCTGAACATGTAGTTCATGTATTTGACGTTTCTAGTGTCCAAAAAGTCCATAGGTTGATCGAAATCCCATGCGCCGTCAAACATTCTGTCCATATCCTTCACGTTCGTGGTGATCCAGTACGTCAACGGCGAGTTGAAGCTCTTCGCGCCTTTGAACATACCTTGCATGGAAGTCACCGCGGTTGTGTTCCAGTTGGACAAGTCGCCGTTGAACTGTTCGCGGTTGACGAAAGCGTTGCGCATGTCGGTGATTTTGGAAACATCCCACTGATCGATGGTCCCTTCTCCCGTGCGCTGCGAAAATTTGAAGCACTTGCCGTTCACCGGCGCCTCTTGCAAACACACTTGGATCTTTTGATAGAACTCGGCAACCGTTTTGATCGTTTTCACGTTCTTCTTCACGCCTTTGTACACTGGAAACGGTCTAGGTCCGGCCAATTCGCTCTCGTCTTCGTCCCCATCGGTCGTCGCCGTGAAGCCGCTCGAGTACTCCTCGAGCTGCATGCCGTTTTCATCCGTGTTCAAGTTCCCTCGACGCATTTTGTCCGTGAAGTTGGAGTAATCGTGCAACTTTGTCCACTTTGGCACGTACTTTTGCTTCTCGTATTCTGCAACGGTTGGTTTGAAACTCTTCGCTTCTTGTTGCATCTCCTTGAAAAGCTTCTCCTCTTCGTACGTCATCCCCGTTTTTGGGTTGACCTTCATCACCTTCGGATCAGCTTTCGCCACGCCTCCGTTTGCGTCGATCAAACTCACCTCATTCGGTCTCGGTCGTCCGTCACGCACCCACTTTTTGTACTCATCCGTCCCTGGCGTCGGCTCGATCCAGGTCGCGTCCATCGTCGTCGATTTACCTTCGTTCGCGATGACGTCGTACGCCTCCGGATTCTTCATCTTCTCACCCATCATCTCTTGGTACGCTTTCAACTGATCGTCCCAATCCGCGGTACCACTCGTGGCTATCTTGTGCATGTACTGTAACCTCTGCGCTTCAAACTTCTTGTACAACTCGTCGTCTTTCAAATCGCCAGATTTCTCCGCCGCCTCTTTGTTCATCTTCTTTGAAACCTCCGCGATGGCGACGTTCTGCGCATCTTTCGGATCAATCCCGACCGATTTCAGCAGCTCAATCTCCTCTTTGCTCATCTTTTGATTCCGAATCTTCGCTTTCGCTTTTTCAATCTTCATCCGCACTCGCTTCTCCTCCCTTAACTTTTCCTTCTCGATTTCCTTCTTCTGGTCCTCTTGCAAGTGGTACTTCCCCGGGTGCAGCGTCCGGTCCTTCAATTGCTCCGTCGTCAGCTCTCGGTCCGGATGCATCGCTTGGTAGTGCATGACTAACTGCTCGGTTTCGGGATAGTCCTCGACCTGTGTTTGTTTTGATGTTTTAAAAGTCGGCGGAAACGGTCAGTATTTTCGTAACATTTCGATCTCTTGGGAGAAAGCAAGCGAGCGCCCCATCATCATCATCAGTAAACGCGCGAAAGATCATCGAACGAACGACGTAAACGACAAACGATGGATAAAAAACGAAGAACGATGATCCCGTGCGCGCGAACAGAGAGAGACACTCGCAAATCGTTCTGAAAAAAGACGACCCCCGAAAGAGGAGGAGAGAAAAAACGCCAACACGGAGGTCACGAAAGCCCCCCGCGGTCCCAATTTTATATCTCTCCGACGATGATGTGAAACGTACGTTATGCGCGGGATGTTCCGCCAACACGTCCATTTTGTGTTCAATCGCGGCTAAATACGCGTCCATATCCGTGATGTGTCCAACTT
>Ga0182090_1172177_pt1 | contig 14664 bp, 17 predicted proteins | sample 041ome_24_FD_127767 | JGI IMG/M metagenome (GOLD analysis project Ga0182090, IMG submission 127767) | Metatranscriptome of coastal salt marsh microbial communities from the Groves Creek Marsh, Georgia, USA - 041408BS metaT (Metagenome... | ecosystem: Environmental > Aquatic > Marine > Intertidal... | reverse complement strand
GCATCATCCGAGGTGCTCATCATGCCGGTCGTTTCCAGATACCGCTGTCCTTTGGCAATATCGATCAGTTCCTGCGTCGCGACTGGCTTAGGCACAGGGTCTTCGCGATGTCCGTCAGACGGTCCAGGCTTTTGCGGAACATGGTCTTCAGCAAAAGGTCCATCATCATGACCTTGGGCAAGCCAAGATCATCAAGCCGCTTGGGTGAAGCAGGGATCATCGGGTTTGACGGCATCATGTTCATATCGCGCGGTCCATCGCTGGGAAACGTTCGGGTTTATCCCGAAGTATCCAAGCGATGGGGCGGATTTGTGGCCGATGCTCGGCGATTTTTCGCGATTTAGCCCATTGCGGCCATGCCGAGATAGATCAGCAAGGTTGCCGTCAGGGGCAGGCCCATGGGAAATTCGCGGGTACGCTGCCAGCTTTCCCAATCGGGGAAGGCTTTTTTCAAGTAAATGCGACCCGAAAGGCGATGCACCAAAATCGCAACCGGTCCCATAAGTGCCAGCATGATCAGAACAAATCCCACATCGGCGGGTGCGATGAAAAGGGCGCCCGCGGCCATGAACTTGGCGTCCCCAGCGCCCAACAGCTTGGCTGTCGACAAAAGGAACCCCGCGACCAGAGCGACGACGAGGCCGACAAACCGCCACAAGAACGCGTCCAGTGGCAAGACCAACAGGCCGACCACGATATAGACCGCGACCATCGCCAGAACCGTGACGTTCGGAATTTTCATATATTTCAGGTCGTTGAATGCGACGATCAAACAAACGGGTAACAATGTTACAAAGAACCACAGGTCGGGATTGGCTGTTTCAAACATGGTCAGTTGGTCACTTTGTTGTCCAGCGCACTCAGGCTACGCACGGCGGCCTCGAAATACTGGGGATGGCTGTTGATGGCTTCGCGCAATAGGCCCTTGCCGATATTGACGTCACCGTTTTTGATTGCGGTAAGAGCCAGCGTGTATAGCAGCTCGGCGCGTTCTGTCTGGGTCATCTGCATGACAGGCAGGTCGTATTTGCGCTGGGCACCTCGCGCCATCATCAGATTGTTTTTCGAGGTAAACAGCTTGCTGTTCTGGCGGACGGCCTCGAGAAACAGCATCTCGGCATCTGCATAGTTGCCACGGATCAGGTTGGAATAGCCCCAATTGTTCAGAATTGCGGCGGGTTGTGTGGTTAGACCAGATGCTGTCTCGTAAAACTCGTCGGCTTTGTCCCACTCCTCGTTGGCGTCAGCGACCATCGCTTCAAGCCGGTAGCGTTGATAGGTTTCAAAGGTCGGAGGGACCTGGTTCAGAACCTCCTTCGCCGCATCCCATTGCCCCGCGCGGATCAGGGCGTCGGCCAGATTGACCCGATCTGCATCAACCGCTTCGGGGTGTGCGACGACATCTGACCATACTGTCACGGCTTCGGCGGCGCGACCATCGCGAACCAAAGATAGCGCCAGCCCACGGCTGAATTCGATATTGTCGGGGCTGGTGTTGAGCTGACGGCGGAAATAGCCGACCGCTTCCGAAGCCTCAGCAATGGTCAGCATGATTTCGTTTAGGTTTTCCCCGTCCTCGCCTTTGACAGCGTTGACGGCGTCCGCAATCGGGTCTTTCGACAGTTGAAAGCCCTCTTCGCATGCCGACAGTGCAAGAACACTGCCCAGCATTGCGCTGACTATAATCGGAGATCGCATGACCTGTGCGCCTCTACTGCTCGGTTACCGGTTATTCCGAATTGGTGAGAAGAAAATCACCTTGCCCACGGTGTACCAGTTTGTATTCGTTTTGATTGACCGCATCATACGCAGGATTGTCAAGATTTGCGATAGCTAAGCGCAAGTTCTCGCGGATTTCGTTATTTGAGCCACCCGAAAGCACGAATGCACGGCGAAATACCTGTCTGGCTTCGGCGAAATTCCCCTGACTCATCAAGGCGACACCCAAATTATTCCAAGCCGGGGCCGAGGTTTCGTCTTTGGTAACAGCACGGCGCAACAGCTCTTCAGCCTGATTGATCCGCCCCAGTTGCAGGCTGGCGCTGCCCAGACCAGTCAGCACATCGGCGGTCATGCCGTGGGTTGCTGCTGCGCGGATGTAGGAGTCATAGGCCAGTTCGTACTCTTCGGCGGCCATCAGTCGGTCGCCGACGATCACCCCGTCCACGGCTTCTTTGCGCAAATCAAAAGCAGGGGCATGACGCCCATCACCGGAAACGCCAAGACCGCCTGTGGTGCAGGCGGTCAAAAGCAATCCCGAGATTAGAAGCAGGATGGTTCGAACCATCGTGGTCTCCTGTTAAATCTGCATCGATGTCATCATCGTGTAGATATCATAGACGGATGGCCCCACCAGCAAAATGATCAATGGTGGAACAGTTAACATCATAGTCGCGAGTGTCATTTTCGTCGGGATCTTGTTTGCCTTTTCTTCGGCGCGCATGACCCGCTTGTCGCGCATTTCGTCTGAATAGACCCGAAGCGCTTCCGAGATCGAGGTACCAAAGGTTTGCGACTGGATCAGAACGGTCACAAAGCTCGAGATATCCTGAACTCCGGTGCGCTCTGCCATGTCGCGCAGAACGGCAGCGCGTTCCTTGCCGGCTTTCATTTCATGGGCAACAATTTCGTATTCTTCCGCCAGTTCTGGAAAGGCCGAGCGCAATTCGCGGGCAACACGCAGAATGGTTTGGTCCAGCGACTGACTGGCCTCGACACAGATCAGCATCATATCAAGCGAGTCGGGAAATCCGTCGATGATCGCTTGCTGACGTGCGGCCTGACGCTTGTTGACCCAGAACTTCGGGAACATATAGCCACCCGCTCCAGGGCCCATAATGTACATGATCTGTTGTTGGGTGGTCAGATCTTCGGGTGAAATCGCGCCGTAAATGACGGCGTAGGCGGTTCCAGCAACAAGCCCTACAATTCCAAGTGCGAATTGCAAAAAGTGGAACATCCGCACCGCCCCTTTCGAGCGGTAACCAGCCTGAAGCAGCTTTTTGCGAACAGCAGAATAGCTTTCTTCATCCTGAGGCTCCAGAAGCGAGGAATACTTTTGCAGTTTGTCCTTGTCAGACTTCGTGCGAAGGCGTGTCTTTTGCGTTTTTGTGTCTTCGTAGTCGCCTTTTTCTTTACGTGCCAGGGACCGGCCTTTAGAATCTTTATCGGGTCTAACCCCTGGCTAAACCGCTATTACGGAGTAGCTGCGCCCGAAGCAACGTCGATCGACTGTGCATAGGTGTCGATGTTGCCCGAAACGGCGGTCGAGGTTCTGCGGATCGAGCTACCTGCTGCGACGCCCATTGCAACGATAGCTGCGGTCAGAACAACCCAGTCAATCGATACGGCGCCGTCTTCGTCTTTTACAAAAGCGTTCAGAAACTTAGTCATGTTATGTCCCTCCAAAGGATCGGTTAGATAGTTTGTTTCCTACCGAAACGTCTGGGCTTTCCTCTCTCGCCGTTTTCGCCTTGGGATGACTAACTTTTGATCCTGAAATCAGGCGGGAATTAGGCCGGTTCAGGGGTTTTTTGGAAAATCTTTTGTCTAATTTATTTATTCGAAAGGTGATATTTATAATATCCCTTTGAGATATTTTCCCTGTAATTTTAAGGCTAATCGCTCTTTACCTTAGGTTATCTTTGGGCCTGTTTTACTGCCCCAATTTGGTGGCCTGAAAAAAAACTTGGGCGACCCACACGGGATCGCCCAAATGATTTATTTTTAAAAATCGGTGATTCAGATGATCGTTGCGTCGGTTTTGGCAATCACCTCTTCGCGGGTGACGCCGGGCGCCAGTTCCACGATGTGCAGGCCTTTGTGTTCAACCTCAAAGACGCACATATCGGTGATGATCATATCGACCACACCTTTGCCGGTTAGCGGCAGAGTGCATTCCTTTAGAACCTTGGTTTCACCGTGCTTGTTGCAATGATCCATTACAACAATCACGCGGCCCACACCGGCCACCAGATCCATCGCGCCACCCATGCCTTTGACCAGTTTGCCCGGAATCATCCAGTTGGCCAGATCGCCGTTTTCGGCAACTTCCATTGCGCCAAGGATCGCCATTGCGATCTTGCCACCGCGGATCATGCCAAAGCTTGTCGCACTGTCGAAGTAAGCCGAATGCGGCAGCTCGGTGATCGTTTGCTTGCCTGCGTTGATCAAATCAGGGTCTTCGTCGCCTTCGTAGGGGAACGGACCCATGCCCAGCATGCCGTTTTCCGATTGCAGCGTCACGGTCATACCTTCGGGAATGTAGTTAGACACCAGCGTCGGAATGCCGATGCCAAGGTTCACATACATACCGTCTTCTAGTTCTTGCGCCGCTCGCGCGGCCATTTGATTGCGATCCCAAGCCATTATGCTTCCTCCCGCTTGCGCACGGTGCGCTGTTCGATCCGCTTTTCGTGCGTGCCGGTGATGATTCGATGCACGTAGACGCCCGGAAGATGGATGTTGTCGGGGTCCAAAGTGCCAGGTTCGACAATCTCTTCCACCTCGACCACGCAGATTTTGCCGCACATTGCGGCGGGCGGGTTAAAGTTGCGGGCGGTTTTGCGGAACACAAGGTTGCCAGTGGTGTCGGCCTTCCATGCCTTCACAATGGCAAGGTCCGCGAAAATTCCGCGCTCAAGGATATAGTCCTGACCGTCGAATTCTTTCACTTCTTTGCCTTCAGCAATCACAGTGCCCACGCCGGTTTTGGTATAGAACCCCGGGATGCCCGCACCACCTGCGCGCATACGCTCGGCCAAGGTGCCCTGAGGCGTGAACTCCAGTTCCAGCTCGCCCGACAGATACTGGCGCATGAACTCTGCGTTCTCGCCAACATAAGACGAGATCATTTTCTTGACCTGTCGTGTTTGTAACAAAATCCCGATGCCGAAATCATCGATGCCAGCGTTGTTCGAAGCAAAGGTCAGATCCTTAACGCCGCTTTCCTTGATCGCCTGCAACAGCAACTCCGGAATACCGCTTAGTCCAAACCCACCCGAGGCAATCAGCATGCCGTCGTGCAGGATACCGTCCAATGCCTCGGCGGCATTTGCATAGACTTTTCCCATAAAGCCCTCCTGTAAGTGAAATACTTGAAACGGATATGGGCTGTTGACAGGTGCGGAGTCAATGAAATGCAGGCCAATTCAGCCCTGAATAGGTAGTCCTACTTATATGACTCTTTCGGGGCAAATCGCCGTAAAATCCCGATAGCAATAGCGACTTCCAGCAGGCTAAGCGGCACAGCTATTGGCAATATACCAAAAGGCAGTACGGCCATGTTGCCGGTGACCAGCCACATCATCAGAAATCATACCGTCCATGCAAGCGCCAGCGTTTCCCAAAAGCTGAACCGTGTCAGCATCACATGAATACAAGCCGCAAATGCCATGGACCATAGCCCCCAGACCAAACCGTTAATCGGCTCGCCCGGAAATACCAGTCCGAGTGAGGCGTAATGATCGACCCAAAGCCCCTTGATCAGCACTTCGTTTCGAAAAAACTCGGACACAGAAAACCAAATACCGGCCGAGACGACCGGAACGATAGTTGATTTTAACAAAACCAAGCTCCCCCGCAATATTATCGAGAAAGCTTAGGAAGTGCTTGGTCTATTTACTAGAAGCTTTTTTGGTGGCCGCCTTCTTCTTGGCAGGGGCTTTTTTCTTGCCGCCCTTCTTCGAGGCCTTTTCTGCGATCAATGCCACGGCCATGTCCATGGTCACATCTTCGGCCTTAACGTCCTTGGGCAGGGTTGCGTTGACCTTTTCCCATTTGACATAAGGTCCGTAGCGCCCCTCCATGACATTCACCGGACCGCCGCTTTCTGGATGCTCGCCCAACTCTTTCAACGGCTTTGCCGCCGTACCGCCTCCGCGCCGACCGGGGTTGGCGCGTTTTTCGGCCAGAATTTCCACCGCGCGGTTCATGCCAATCTCGAAAACGTCGTTCGGGTCTTTGACATTGGCGTAGACGGGTTTTGCCTCATCCGGCAGTTGGTGCATCACATACGGCCCGAACCGTCCGAAGTTCGAGGTGATCATGCCACCCTCGGGGTGCATGCCAATTTCGCGGGGCAGGGACAAAAGCGTCAGGGCCTTTTCAAGGTCCATGTCGTCCTTGCTCCAGCCTTTGGGCAGAGACGCCCGAGGCGGCTTTTTGTTTTCTGGCGTCGGCTCTCCACGTTGGACGTACGGTCCGAAACGGCCCGATTTGAGGTGGATTTCATCGCCGTTGTCTTCGCCCAGCACCCGTTCATCACCTTCAGCGCCCTCTCCGGCGATGGGTCGGGTGTAGGTGCATTCGGGGTAGTTGCCACAGCCGACAAACCCACCAGTTCGAGAGGTTTTCAGGTGCAATTGACCCGCACCACACTTGGGGCAGATACGCGGATCGCTGCCGTCTTCGCGCGGCGGATAAAGTTGAGGCGCAAGGGCATCGTCCAGCACATCCAGAACTTCGGTGATCCGCAGTTCGGACGTTTCCGCAATCGCCGTCGAGAAATCGCGCCAGAAATGGCCAAGCACGTCTTTATAGTTTTCGTCGCCCGCTGACACATTGTCCAACTGCTCTTCCAGTTGGGCGGTGAACTCGTAGCCCACATATTTACGGAAGAAGTTCAGCAAGAATATCGTAACGATCCGCCCCTTATCTTCGGGGAACAAGCGGTTCTTGTCCTTGCGGACATACTCGCGATCCTGAATTGTGGTGATCACGCTGGCATAGGTCGAGGGACGCCCGATGCCCAGCTCCTCCATCCGTTTCACAAGCGTCGCTTCGGTGTAGCGTGGTGGAGGTTGGGTAAAGTGCTGCTCGGGATGGATGTCGCGCTTGGCGGTTTTGTCGCCCTGCATCAGTTGCGGCAAGCGCTTGTCGTCGTCATCGACCACATCATCGCGGCCTTCTTCGTAGACCTTCATAAAGCCGTCAAACAGAACCACCTGACCATTGGCACGCAGACCGACCTGTCCGTCATCGCTGATGATGTCCACGGTGGTCCGTTCCAGACGGGCCGCAGCCATTTGGCAGGCAATCGTGCGCTTCCAGATCAGATCGTAAAGCTTGCGCTGGTCCGCATCTGTCAGGCGCAGGCTGGGTGCATCACGGCGCATATCCGTCGGGCGGATACATTCGTGAGCTTCTTGCGCGTTCTTGGCCTTGTTTTTGTACATGCGCGGGCTGTTTGGCACATAGTCGTCGCCATAGCGTTCCTTGATCGCATCACGGGTTGCCATCACCGCTTCGGGGGCCATGTCGATGCCGTCGGTTCGCATATATGTAATGTGTCCGGCTTCGTACAAGCGCTGGGCGGCGTTCATTGTCTGACGCGCGCCCATGCCGAACTTGCGGCTGGCTTCCTGTTGCAGGGTCGAAGTCATAAACGGCGCCGAGGGGTTGCGGTTGGCGGGCTTGGCTTCAACTGCGCTGACCTTCAAATCACGGCTTTGTATCGCTTGCACGGCCATTTCGGCCTGCGTGCTGTTCGACAGATCGAACTTGTCCAGCTTGTCACCGGCTAAGGTGACAAGACGTGCCTCGAATTCCTGACCTCGCGGAGTCTTCAGCAGGGCTTTAACCGTCCAGTACTCTTGCGGGTTAAACGCCTCGATCTCCATCTCGCGCTCGACGATCAGACGCAGGCAGACCGATTGCACGCGCCCGGCGGATCGTGCGCCTGGCAATTTGCGCCACAACACCGGAGACAGTTTGAAGCCCACCAGATAATCCAAAGCACGTCGGGCTAGATAGGCCTCGACCAGCGGGGTATCGACCTGACGGGGATTTTTCATAGCCTCGGCGACGGCGGATTTGGTGATCGCGTTAAAAGTTACGCGGCTGACAGCGGTGGATTTCTTGATCGCGCGGCGTTTTGTCAGGGCTTCCTGCAGGTGCCAGCTGATCGCCTCGCCCTCGCGGTCGGGGTCGGTGGCAAGGATCAGTGCGTCATCATCTTTCAGCGCGTCGGCAATGGCTTTGACGTGCTTGCGCGAGTCGTTGCCAACTTCCCAGGTCATCTCGAAGTCATGGTCAGGATCGACTGACCCGTCCTTGGGCGGCAGGTCGCGCACATGGCCGTAGGATGCCAGAACGGTGTAATCACTGCCCAGATATTTGTTGATGGTTTTGGCCTTTGCGGGCGACTCGACAACAACGACGGGCATGCGATTCCAACTCTTAATTCATGTAAATGTGTATGGCGGCGGAAAATGTCGTCGGGCGGGGTGGTTTGTCAACATACGCTTTTGCCTATCTTGAAATAAGTTTTTTCAGGGCCTTGGCAGGTTGACCTAGGGGCACAACGATAAAAGCCCACCTGTGTGGCGCTTGATCCGACCGTCCAGTTCAAGTTCGGTTAGTGCGGGTGAGACCTGCGAAGAAGTTGCCCGAAGGTCCCGTATCAGCAGGTCTTCGGCAATAGGCGAGGGGCTAAGGCGGCTCAGGATTTGGCTGTGCAGCGCCGCTGTTTTGCGCAGGCTGCGCGGCTTGGGCTTTTTAGGTGCGGTTTCGGGCACATCCAGAGACAGAGTTTTTTGGATGGGCGCTTGGGCTTCTAGCGAAAGTGTCTCAAGCACGTCTGCTGCAGACCGCACCAGCGTTGCCCCGTCGCGAATCAGAATGTTGCATCCCGACGCGCGGCTGTCCATCGGATGCCCCGGAACCGCCAACACATCGCGCCCCTGATCCAAAGCGTTCCGGGCAGTAATCAGGCTGCCGGATTTTGTGGCGGCTTCAACCACCACTACGCTGCGGGACAGGCCCGAGATCAGGCGGATTCGCACAGGGAAGTGCCGCGCATGCGGGATGGTGCCGACGGGTTGGTCCGAGATCAGCGCGCCGAATTTAAGAATGTCCGCCGCAAGCCCTGTGTTTTCAGCAGGGTAGATCACGTCGATCCCGCCCGCCAGAACGCCCACGCTGCCAGATTGCAGACTGCCCAGATGGGCGGCAGTATCAACGCCCCGCGCCAAACCTGACACCACGCGATACCCCGCGATACCCAGATCAGAGGCCAGTTTCCGCGCCATCCGCGTGCCAAGGGACGAGGCGTTGCGTGCCCCCACAAGCGCGATCATGTCGGTGTTCAGAATGTCGATCTGTCCCCGCACCCACAGCATTGGGGGCGGGTCCGGTAAATCCAACAGGCGTTTCGGATAGGCATGCTGACCGATGAATAACAGCGACGCCCCGACCTTTTGGCCGAGGCGTCGTTCCGCGTGCGCCGCATCTTCGGAACAGGGGGCGTAGTTTTCCACACCCGCTGCCCGCGCGATTTCCGGCAAAGCGTCCAAAGCCGAAGCTGCCGATCCGTGTTCGGACATCAGCCGGTAAAACGTGGCTATTCCCACACGCCGCGAGCGCAACAGACGAAGCCACGAGATCCGGTCATCTTCCGTGGTGGGTGGGAGTGGGGGATGGTTGGAAGAAATTGGGGTTCCGGACATCGCAGCCTCGCCTGATTGCGGAATCAGGTGTAGCGCCGCTTGGTTAATAGGCCGTAACCCAAACTTATTTATCCAGCCCCACCTACAGTCAGCCCGCCGATCAGCACGCTGGGTTGGCCCACACCGACCGGCACCCATTGGCCGGCCTTGCCGCAGGTTCCCATGCCCGGGTCCAACGCCAGATCGTTGCCCAAGGCGCGAATCTGCTTCAAAGCCGTTGCTCCGTCGCCAATCAAGGTCGCCCCTTTCACAGGCGCCCCGCGTTTGCCGTCTTTGACCAGATAGGCCTCGGTGCAGGAGAACACGAACTTGCCGTTGGTGATATCCACCTGTCCGCCCCCGAATCCCACGGCGTGAATGCCGTCGCGCATATCGCTGACCAAATCGTCGGGGTTTGTGTCTCCATCCAACATAATCGTGTTGGTCATACGTGGCATCGGCGCATGTGCATAGCTTTCGCGCCGTCCGTTGCCTGTGGGGGCCACCCCCATTAGGCGGGCATTCTGGCGGTCTTGCATGAAGCCCACAAGAATTCCGTCCTCGATCAACGTGGTGCGGCTCGAAGGCGTGCCCTCGTCATCAATCGTGATCGAACCGCGACGATCTGCAATCGTGCCGTCATCGACAACAGTCACACCTTCAGAGGCAATGCGTTGACCCATCAATCCCGCAAATACGCTTGCGCCTTTTCGGTTGGCGTCAGCTTCCAGCCCGTGGCCGATGGCCTCGTGCAGCAGTATGCCGGGCCATCCGGGGCCAAGGACAACGTCCATCACGCCAGCAGGGGCAGGGACGGCGCTAAGATTTACCAGAGCAATGCGCAGCGCTTCGTCCACGGTTGCCTTCCAGCTTTCAGGTGCGAGATAGCCGTTCAGGGCAACACGCCCGCCACCGCCGTGCGATCCCGTTTCGCGGCGTCCGTTTTCCTCGACGATGACCGAGACATTCAGGCGGACCATCGGACGTACGTCTTCCAACAAGGTGCCGTCGGGGCGCAGAATCGCGACCTCTTGCAGTGCTGCTGCTATGGATGCCGACACTTGAACGACCCGCGAATCTTTTTCGCGGGCGTAGGCGTCAATCTCGCGCAAGGTGTCGACTTTGACCGGAAACGAGGCGTCGGTAATCGGATCACGGTCACTATAAAGCGCAGGACCAGCCCGTTCCGGTGCCATGGCAAGCGTTCCACCACCATTGCCAACCGCCAGGCGTGCAGTGTCAGAGGCACGCTCGAGCGCCGCCAATGACACATCGGTCGAATGCGCATACCCTGCCACTTCGCCTTTAATCGCCCGTAATCCGAAGCCTTCCGAGGCGTCGTAACTGGCCATTTTCAGGCGTCCGTCGTCAAAAGCCAGCATTTCGGCGCGTTTGCGTTCAACAAAAATTTCACCGTCGTCGGCGCCGTTTGTGGCCGACTGAAGCACTTTTAGGGCATCATCGAAGGGTAAATTATTGTCAAAAGGGCGAAATTTTGCGTCTGTCATCATGCCTCCAAGCGGGAATTTTGATCTAAATCAAGAAAAGCGTCCGTTTGCCGCAAGCTTATTTCTTGTCCCGCGCTCTAGAATATGGTTTCTCCTGCCGACAACACAACGGGATTCCGTCAGGAGTGCCGTTTCGGAATTAAGTTAATAACCGATCAGGGTGAAACATGCGACTTCTGACGAAACTTCTGGGCCTGATGGCCGCATTAGTGGCCATGCCTGCAACTGCGCAGGAAGGTCTTGAAATCATCGGCCAGCCGACACCGGGTGGTTTGGGCTTCCAGCCCGCCGCAACCGAACTGGCGCGCGACCTTCAGTGGCTGGACGGCTTTTTGCTGGTCATCATTACAGCAATCTGTGTGTTTGTGATTGCGCTACTGGCTTGGGTGATCATCTGCCACAATGCCCGTGCAAATCCCACACCGGCGACTTTTTCGCACAACACGCCAATCGAGGTTGCTTGGACAATCATCCCGATCATCATCCTGATCGCAATCGGTTCGGTTTCGGTTCCGACCCTGTTTAAACAGCAGCAGATCCCCGAGGCCGACGTGACCATCAAGGTCACCGGCTACCAGTGGTATTGGGGTTACGAGTATGTTGACCATGACTTTGGTTTCGAAAGCTTCCTGCTGCAGAAAGACGAGCTGGCGGATTACGGCTACTCTGAAGAGCAGTGGTTGCTGGCCACCGACACCGCCGTTGTTGTTCCGGTCGGCAAGACCATCGTCATGCAGGTGACCGCAGCAGACGTGATCCACAGCTGGACCATTCCAGCCTTTGGTGTGAAGCAGGACGGTGTTCCTGGACGTTTGGCGGAACTGTGGTTCAAAGCTGAAAAAGAAGGCGTTTACTTCGGTCAGTGTTCCGAGCTTTGCGGCAAGGACCACGCCTATATGCCGATCACCGTCAAAGTCGTTTCTGAAGAAGTCTACGAAGACTGGCTGAAGGGCGCGATTGACGAATACGCAGACGCTGGCAGCGACGGTTCGTACCAGATTGCCGCACTGAACTAATCTTCTGTGGAGCCCGCTTCGGCGGGCACTATCTGCCCCCTGAAACGGGGCAACCAAAAGCAGGACGACCATGAGCGACGCATCGATCAACACACGTATTCACGAGGGCGAGGCCAGTTTTGGCGACTATTTCGCGCTTATGAAGCCGCGCGTAATGTCGCTGGTGGTCTTCACTGCGCTGGTCGGTTTGCTGGTCGCACCAAACCCAGTGCACCCGTTCGTTGCTTTTGCCTCGATCTTGTTTATCGCCGTTGGCGGTGGCGCCTCGGGCGCTCTGAACATGTGGTGGGATGCCGACATCGACCGCAAGATGAAGCGTACGCAAAAGCGTCCGATCCCGTCCGGTAAGGTCGAGGAATCCGAAGCGCTGGCCATCGGTGTCACCCTGTCGGCCTTTGCAGTGGTTATGCTGGCCTTGGCGGCCAACGTCTTTGCTGGGCTTTTGCTGGCATTTACGATTTTCTTCTACGTTGTGATCTACACAATGTGGCTCAAACGCTCGACCCCGCAGAACATCGTGATCGGTGGCGCGGCTGGCGCGTTTCCTCCGATGATCGGCTGGGCGGTCGCTACTGGTGGCGTCAGCATCGAATCGATTCTGATGTTCATGATCACCTTCATGTGGACCCCGCCGCATTTCTGGGCGCTGGCGTTGTTCACCAAGTCTGATTACGGCGATGCCGACGTTCCGATGCTGACCGTAACACATGGCCGCAAATCGGCCCGTCTGCACATTCTGGTCTACACCTTTATTCTTGCAGCCGTGTGCCTGGCCGCTGGCTTCACGTCGATCGGTGGGCCGCTCTACATGACCGTTGCTGTAGTTCTGAACGCCTTGTTCATTCGCGGGGCTTTCCAGATTTGGCGCCGTGACGATGCGGCAGCGGAAGAAGACAACTATCTTGCAGAACGCAAGTTTTTTAAACTGTCTTTGCTGTTCCTGTTCGTGCATTTCGGCGCGCTGATGGGCGAAGCTGCCTTGGCGCCATTCGGATTGGGGGGCTGGTGATATGAGATTCCACGAACCCCACGAAGTGCACAAACGCCGCTTTGGTCGCAATCTGGGCGTTGGCCTGACATTAGGCGCGTTCATTCTGATCGTGTTTGGTCTGACAATCGCCAAGGTCAGCCGTCAGGATTACCCGGCAGCAGGCGTGCCAACTTCGGAGGCCTCGCAATGACGATGGCAACCGAGCATAGCAATTCGGCTAAAACCAAGACGGTCTGGCAGCTTCTGGCCGTGATCTTCATTATGGGATCGCTAGCTTGGGCATCGGTTCCGCTGTATGATCTTTTCTGCCGCGTCACCGGCTTTGGCGGCACGACCAGCACGTCAGACCAAGGGTCGGACGTGATTTTGGATCAGATCATGACCATAAAGTTCGATGCCTCGAAAACCCGCGACATGCCGTGGGAATTCAAAGCTGTCGAGCGTGAAATGGACATAAAAATCGGCGAAACCGGCTTGGCCTTTTACGAGGCTTACAACCCCACCGACCGCGTTGTAGCGGGATCAGCCAACTACAACGTATTTCCCTACGACGCAGGCAGCTTCTTTGTGAAGATTGATTGCTTCTGCTTTGAAGAGCAGGTTCTGCAACCCGGCGAGCGGGTTCAGATGCCGGTAAGCTTCTATGTAGACCCCGAAATTGTGGATGATCGTGACGCAAAGTTTGCCAAACACATCACGCTCTCATACACATTTCATGAGATCGACGTTCCCGAGGACTATGTCTCCCCGGCAACGACCGAAACAACAACGAAACTAAACTAACCTCCAACTGAGGGACACGCGATGGCGCACGAAAAAAATCACGACTATCACATCCTGACTCCGTCGATCTGGCCCCTACTGGGCGCGGTCGCGGCTTTTGTAATGCTTTTCGGAGCGGTTCAGATGTTCCACGACAATGGTCCGTGGATCTTCCTGATCGGCTTTGTAGCGGTTCTTTACGTCATGTTCGGCTGGTGGGCTGAAACTGTGAACGAAGAGTTCGCGGGCGATCACACACCGGTTGTGCGCATCGGCCTGCGCTACGGTTTTATCCTGTTCATCATGTCGGAAGTCATGTTCTTCTCGGCTTGGTTCTGGAGCTTCTTCAAGCACGCCCTTTACCCGATGGGCCCCGAAAGCCCGTTGAAAGACGGCGTTTGGCCCCCTGTTGGCATCGAAACTTTCGATCCTTTCCACCTGCCTTTGATCAACACCCTGATCCTGCTGTGCTCGGGTGCCGCCGCAACTTGGGCACACCACGCTCTGGCGCATGAAAACAACCGTAACGACATCAAGTGGGGCTTGATCATTTCGGTTGCTCTGGGTCTGATCTTCACCGGTTTTCAGGCATACGAATACAGCCACGCAGCCTTTGGCTTCTCTGGCAACATCTATGGTGCGAACTTCTTTATGGCGACCGGTTTCCACGGCTTCCACGTTGTGATCGGCACGATCTTCCTGTTCATCTGCCTGATCCGCGCGATGCGCGGGCACTTCACCCCAGAAAGCCACATCGGCTTCGAGGCAGCAGCATGGTACTGGCACTTCGTTGACGTTGTCTGGCTGTTCCTGTTCGTTGCAGTTTACATCTGGGGTGGCTAAGCCAATCGATTGCGGTTGAAACACCGCGTACAATACGCAAAAAGCAGTCGCGGGCGGGTAACGTCCGCGACTTTTCTTTAAGGGGACTTCCTTGGTGCGCCGACTGATCTTTCCTGTGC
>Ga0182090_1074359_pt1 | contig 14678 bp, 8 predicted proteins | sample 041ome_24_FD_127767 | JGI IMG/M metagenome (GOLD analysis project Ga0182090, IMG submission 127767) | Metatranscriptome of coastal salt marsh microbial communities from the Groves Creek Marsh, Georgia, USA - 041408BS metaT (Metagenome... | ecosystem: Environmental > Aquatic > Marine > Intertidal... | reverse complement strand
TGCAAGCAAGAAGAGGTTTTTGGAAATCATTCAAAAGAAGAGAGATAGAGAAAAGTCAGGGGGAGGGAGACACAGCACACAGCACAAAATGGGGAAGTCCTTCTCAAACTCGCACGAGACAAGAAAACGCCATATGGAAATTGATGAATTTTGAAAATACTTTATTATATACAACGTGACCGTGCTGCAATCTGTGCACGTTTTCTACTATTTATGTGTACATTTTATTATGAACTTGACTCTGATTTACCCCCTATTCACGACAATCTGAACGATCACCTTCTCGATGAGTCGGTTTCACTGTCCGAACTCAATCCAGCAAACGGTTTCCCGAAGTAGTAGTCTTCCAAGTTTTCTGCGGCAAGCGGGTCCGTACCAACGAGAAAGCGAGCAAGCATCGGAGAAGTTGGACGATGCACGGAACCTTCCTCGTTAATTGAATCTATCGCGGGAATATATCGATTGTTCTTCTTCTCCAACGCAGCAGGATTCATGATCGCGTCCGTGCCTTTACCTTGCTCTGGGCTTTCCTGCTTTTCTCGATCCAGTACCTTTTTAAAGAAATCATTGTACTGGTTTACAGTTCCATCTCCGCCGATTGTTTTACTCGACACGTTGGCACCATCGTCCGATATAACTTCATCCTCATCGTGATCGCCCGCATCCATAGCAACCGAAATAACGCCACATAAAACAAAAAGAACGCCGAAACCAGAACCAAAGGTAATTATATCTCCAAGAGCAATCCAGCCTATTAATGAGCCCAAAACGACCGACCCGCCTACAACGGTCGAAGTCGAAATGGAGACGGGAACGCCGAGAGATGAGACGTAAAAACTCAATATTTCCGCAGTCCCAACCGAAAAGCCGGCCATACACGCCCAGAAAATACCTTTTATGTCGTAATGTAAGATCTCAGAAAAACCGGCGCGAAGAAGAATGCCCAGAAAAGATGAACCCAGAATCATGGCAACGATTTGCAAAATGACCCCGCCAAGAACAGGATTCATAGTATCCGATCCATGTTTTATGAAAACATTATACAAAGCGTACGCCATCGCACAAGCAATCGCCGGTCCTATCCAATCAACCAATTCTAATTCTACCGTCTCGTTTGCGGCAAGAGAGGAACTGCCGAAGCCCAACAATGCCGCAATTGTCACGCTGCCACCTTCCGTTCCAGTAACAGACGAGGCGACGCTACTAATACCTGCTACGATGACAGGAACGCCTAGCATCGCTTTCAAACCGAAACTTTCATTCAAGAACGAGACGCCGAGGATGACGTCAAACACTACGGACCCTCCGATGATTACAGGTATCGATTGAGACGCTGAGACGCCTAAAGACGAGACATAAAAGCTCAACATTTCAGCCGTCCCCACGGCGAGACCCGCTCCGCAGCACCATATAATACCAACTCTGTCAGACTCTTTCAACTCTTGCCAGACGTTATACTCGCTTTTCCTCCGATCGAATACTAAGAGACCGACACCTAATAAGCACGCAACGAATTGTAAAATAACTCCTCCCAACACCGGTGAAATCGAGTAGCTTCCCAGTTTGATAAATACGTTGTACAACGCGTACGATGTGGCACACAAAGCTCCTGGGATCCCCCAGACGAAGATGTGTGGCGCACAGTGTGGCGCGCACTGTCTTTCCTGTTTGTCTTCTCCTACTTTCTCCAGAAGCGTATCGGCGTTTGACACTCTATCGTTTCCCTTCACCGACACCGATATCGAACTGATTGTCGAACTCGCCGAGGACGCAATCGACAATCCTTCTTCGCTGCTTCGGCCTCGTCTGCGCATCGCGCTTCGACGTCTGGCCAAATCCGAAAACGATTCGTTGTTCTGACTTCTTCTTCTCCTCCCCAAACCGGATTCTAAATCTTCTTCCTCCAAGTCTTCTTCTCCATCGCCCGCGACAAAACTTCCCCCAAAGCCGCTCAGAGAGTGAATAGAACCAAATCTTCCGCCAACTTTCAACGAGCGCACAGAAGGCGTCACCACGCTTCCCAAATCTGAACTTCCCGTACTTCCCGCTTTAATTGATGAGGAGGAGAACTCGTTGGAATCCTGCCTCGCGAAAAGAGAAGGACGACGACGACGAGTGACGCTCTCCTCCTCATCGGTCGCGCCGTAATTCACTTCGCTTCCGCTCATGCTGATATTATCGGTGGTATCGTCATTATTAGTATCGTCGTCGCTTCTTCGTATTCTCCGTCCGGGGTGTGTTTGTTAGGGAGTCCCCTCAACAAAAGACTCGCGTTATTAAAAAAAGAAGAAGAAGTTTTTTAATTCCCGAAAAGTCACGCTGATATGGATGACTCTCCAGTCGCCGTTTCGTCGCGCGATTGAAATGTACTACTTTTTACGCGTTGTACCGATAGGTAGAGTTGATGTGTGCGTGAGTGCTGTATCGCGCGTGTCTCGACTCTCGCGCGCTTTCCTAGATATTTGCTCGCACAAAGTGATGCTCTTTTTCTTAAAAATCTGCCACCACCACCACTCCTAAGCGTGGCATATCAAAATTTTTAGTGTTACCAAGAAAAAGAGACTTTTGAGAGAAAAAAGGTTCGCAAAATCATCGTCGTCGTCTCATCAGTACACCACAAATCACAAAGACAAACACGCAGAAGAAACGCAAAGAGCAACTTAAGTTGACGACGACGACGAGAAAAAACGCTCTCTTTTGTATCTCTCTATTTTTAACCTCCTCTGTTGTATTCTCTTTTGGCCAGTCAGTCGCTCGCGAAAGAATCTCTCTCTGAGAAGAAGAAGAAGAAGAAGTAGAGCCGTTGACGAGCAACTCATCGTATGAGAACGAGCCGTGATGTGTACTACTAAAATGGTGTTGAAAATTGGAGATTGATGGCAACAACAACAACAACAACAACAACAATAACGTACCGCTGATACACCGAGGATACCATCGATACGCGAGACATTTTGCTTTTTCAAAAGAAAGAGTTAAAGCTGTCATCATGACGTACGTCAAAGGGACGTTCTACGCGTTCATCACCGCGATATTATACGCCTTGGTTTCCATTTTCAGTAAAGTGTTGGACGAGAGGCACAGATCGATATATTTCGCGCTTCTGTCCGCGTACGTCATGCTTTGGATCGTGTTTGCGCCTTTGCAGGTGATAGAGCGACATCAAGAAGGAGGAGAGGAAGTCGGAGGAGAGGAAAAAGTAAACAAAATCGGAAAAATGACGAGCGATAAAGTTATTCGTTACGACCAGTCCGAAGGCGTGGAGAAGAAGCTTCGCAGGCATAAGATGTACGACAGTTATGCGTTTCTTCCCGGCTTGGTCGGAGGAAACCGAGAACACATGGAAAGTATTACTACTACTTCTTCTTCTCCTCCTCCTTCTTCTTCTTCTTTCGCCGTCGTCGGCGTCGTCGCTGACGTTGAAAAAGGCGAAAAAGATCCAAAAAAGTTCAGCAGACTCTGTTGCCGGCCAAACGAGAAAACGCTCGCTCTCATCATGATGGTGGTTTTTGATTTTATAGGGAATTATTCGGCGATTCTTTGCTTCAAATTTACTTCAGTAACGTCGGGAACGATTATTCAAACAGCCACGGTGCCCATCTCGTGTACTCTCGGGTTTCTCTTCATGAATCGGAGGTATTCTAGGCGGCACGTAGTGGGCGCTTTCGTGTCCATGGCGGCTCTCCTCTTCCTCATCGTCTGCGACAGTTTAGAGGTAAATGAAGAGGGTAACAACGTACCGCATCCGGACAAAAACCCGAGACTGGGAGATGCGCTCGCGTTTTTCGCCGCCATCTGCTTTTCGGCGACGAATATTTTGCAGGAATATTCAATCGATAGCGGAGTGTACCAAAACGAAATTTTGGCCGCGTTTGGATTTTACGGCACTCTTTTCGCGATAGTAGCGATTTTCGCGGAGCACAAGTGGAACTTCGAACTTTTGATGAACTTCTTCGCTAGAATAGAGCATCACGACGTTATGATATACATATTGACTTCGGTGACGTTGTTCGCTTCCTTTGCGAGTGCATACAGAGCTTTAAAATACGTCGACGCTGGCACGTTCAACGTTGTTTTATTACAACAGAGTCTATTAGTCGGCATGGTGCGCTTCTTCGGCTTCGAGGGTGGATTCAGTTCTACCACGCAGGCTGTGGTTTTTGTTGGCACGTTCACGGTACAAGCGATTGGTATACTCGTCTACGCAACTGCCGGGGACGTCAAGCACCGCGAGGAAACCTCGGGAAGCGAGAGCGAGAAACGATCGATTTTATTAGCGCCGGCGAAACAATAGAATTCAAATAGTCACACTAGACAGATTTTGATAGACTGATATATAGGAGAGAAACGTGTTGTAAAACAAAGAAAAAAAGCAAAAAAAGGAGATAAAAAATTCATGCATCATTTTTTCTTTCTATCGTCTCACCTTTGTACGGACTGACTGACACACACTACCGACAAAACGTGTTTAGATGACGACGACGACGATGATGTTTCTTCGAAGAAGAGTATTCATTAGTAAAGGAGGGAGAGCAGCAGCAGACGCTTCTTTTTTGTCTTCTTCTTCTTTGTCTTCTTCTTCTTCTTTGTCGTCGTCGTCGTCTGAATCGTTCGTTTCGTCGAGGAGATCGATCGGGACGACGACGAAATTCATCAGCGGAACGACCACCAAAACGACTTCTTCTTCTTCTTTGGCTTCACGAGAGGTTGGGAAAGATGAGAATACTAACAATAATAATAAAGAGAGAGACGAAAACGAGAGACTAAACGCGACGACGATTCAGACGACGACGGGGAAAACGAATTTGACGACGAAAACGAACGGGCGAAGATCGACGTCGAACTATCGAAGGGAGATTCAGAAGCGTTTGATGGAAGCGACGAGCAAAACGATGAAGAAAACGAACGAATCGGCGAGTTGGAAACGAACGTTACGGCTCAAACGTGAGGAGAAAATGGACAATCGAGAGTGTTGGACGGTGAAAGAGTTCATCGAAAAGAACTGTTTGTCGTCGGCGGCGGCGGCGTATTCGGCGTCCGACACAGACGAAGACGAGATGGAAGCAGACGACGACGACTTTACGATGACGATGATGGAAGCGGAGGACATAGAAGAGGAGGCGGTTTTGGCGATGCTCAGGAAGAGCGCTCGAGCGGCCGCGCTCGCCGAACGCAGGGAAGAAGAGAGTTTAAAAGACGGAGACGATGATTCAGATAATTCGGATTTAGCCGCCTATTACAACTACGTAAACGCGGTCAAAAATTCCAAAGACGACGGCTTTTCAAACGTTCACTACTACTCGGACGCGGACGAAGACGAAATCGAAGCCAAACTCGAGTCCATTCAAGGCTTGTTGGACGCTTTGCGCGAAGAAGAAGGCAAAGAAGAAGAAGAAGAAGAAGAAAGGACGACGACAAACAACAACAACTCAAAAGCGAGAGCAAACAAATTGGAATCGTTACAAACGATCATGGACCAAGTGTACTCGTTTCGTGAGCAGCAGCAACAACTCGCGTTGTTGCCGGAAATCGTCGTTGGAAGAACGAGCAAAAGCGAGGATTTAGACGCCAACGACCTAGACGGAAACGACGACGAAAACGCGCGGGGAAGTGGAAATGGTGGTGGTACTATCTTCCGAGCCGACAGCGTGAAACGAAAGAGGAAGAAAGCCATGAACAAGCACAAGCACAGGAAGAGGAAGAAGAAGGACAGGTTTAAGAACAAATAATAATAATATTATTATAATAGATTTACTAGTTCATAGTCAAAGGAGTCTGTAAAGATAGATTTTGTGTATAAAAGAGAGACCTTTTTCCTCCTTAAAAAAGTCTGTTTTCCTTCTTCATTATAAAAAGAATGTCTGCCGCTCTCTCTGCAAGACGCTATGTTGCGCGACATTTTTTAAGGAGTAATGGTATTATAAGTAGTAGTTTAAGTAGTTTAAGTAGTTTAAGTAGCAATAGTTTAAGTAGGTTTAGCACCAGCGGCAGTTTTCCTTCTTCGACGTCTTCTTCTTCTTCTTCTTCTGAATCATCATCATCATCATCATCACCGGAAGAGGACGACAAGAACAACAACAACAACAACAACAAGGACGACGATAAAGAGAAGAATGTCACTGACAAAACGTTATTGTCCTCGTTCTTCGCTCTCGTCCACAAGAAACACCCGAAAGACGTCCCAAACGATGTGGAGAAATTGCAAAAGCACTTCCCATCGCTCGGGATGACAGAGTTTCAATCGAAAATGAACGGCCAGTTTGGAAAGAAAATCGGAATGAGCGTGAAAGAGAGGAAACGCATCGCGCAATACTTGAACAAATTCAAAAACGGATTGCTTAAGATTTAATCATCGATTAAGAGATCATCTCTCCTCGATCACATATCTCGATCACGAAACGAATACTATATGCGCTGCTAATACTAGTATTATTCTACTACGTGCTACACCTGCTACTCCTTTGATGAAGAAAACATCGAAGAAAACATCCTCCCGAATTGGTCCTTCACCTGTTCCACTCTCTGGTCCACGCGCGTTTTCACCGTCGCTTTCTCCTTCTCCCACACGTCTTCCTCCATTTCCGAAACTTTACGCTCGATGACGTTCAAAGTCTCCCTGGCGGAATCGATGAACGCGAAATCTTGTTCCAAACGAGCGGTTAACTTTGAGAGATCAATCTCCATTTGATTACGTCGCGTATCGCGACTTTGAAGAACATTTTCATCATCATCACTCGTCTCATCATTTTCATTTTCATTTTCATTTTCATCATCACTCACGCCGAAACTTTCTTGTTGTTGTTGTTCATGTTCTTTGCTCTTCTTCTTCTTCTTCTCCGAGAAGAACACGCTGTCCTCCCTCTTCGTGCTCGTGATGCTCTTTTCCCTCTTCACGTTTTGGCGTTTCAAAAACAGTTTCACCTCCTCTAACTGTGCGATCGTGACCAGCGCGTATTCCTTCACCTCTTCCAAGTGCTCTTCGAAGAAGTCCAAGGACGGGTGTATTCGGTTGGCGATTTCCACGGAAAGCATTCGCGCGTGTTGAGATACCGCGTCTTCCTTATTCTCCTCGTCGTCAAAGTCATCTTTGTCGTCTGGAAAAGGAGACATGGTAGTCTCAAAAGCTCTTACTTAGTAATGAAGTAAACGCGACACAATTTTGTAACGAACACAACAACTGAAGAAGTGTTTAATAATAATGAACGACGAATCACAAGAAGAAGAAGAGTACGATTCCGAGACAACAGACGACGAGACCTACGACGGGGAAGGAGACGAAGACCGTCTCTCCGACGATCAGTTCGTGAACGAATCCTCCGACGAAGGCGTCGGAGGCATAGAAAACGATTACGATTCGGACGGGAATGTAATCGATGATGATGATGATGATGATGATTACGACGAAGATGACGACGCGATGATGGGTCACGCGGGAGGACAAGGATTTCACCCTTTGTTACACGCGCACCCGATGTTTCAGCAGGCGTTGTTACACTCGCTCGCGCAAGAAGAAGAAAATACCGGAGAGGTGCCTCACCCCAACGCGGTGGCGCAAATAATACAGGATATGCAACAGCACTTTCTCCAACATCATCAGCATCAGCATCAGCATCACGATATTCCTGAGGATCAGTACGATATGATGATGTTTAATGGTGGAGGAGGAGGCGCGTATTCGACGAGCGGTTCGTCGTTCGTCTCGTCGGAGGAGGAGGACGACTCGTTTTTCCGCGACACGGAGGACGAGGAGTCCGCGGAGTCTGAGTCTGAGTCGTCTTCGGAGGAAGAGGAGGAAGGAAAGCGAGAAGGAAGAGACGCTGCTGAACGACGCGAACATCCGCACTCGTCGAGGATTTCGGAAAGAATCAGAGTGAGAGACGAATTGGAGGAGGACGCGACGAGGAGAACGGGAAGGAGCGGCGGCGCGCGAGGTGAAAACAACAACACGAGGAAAAGGAAGAACGAGATGGTAGAAGAGGAGAAAATAAAAGTGGACGGGGAAGATGACGACGAGGACGACGACGACGATGAGGAAGAGGACAGGGATTTTGATCCGGACGAGAGCGAAACTTCTTCTTCCGGGCCGAGCGTCGTGGAAGACGACGGCGACGACGCGGAGGGTAAAACTAAAAATAACAAGCTCAAACACCACAACTACGACACGTTAACCTACGACCACGACCATCTAAAGTACACCGAAAAGCATGGATGCAGAATAGTGCGAAGGGTCGTGGATACGCTCATGGCAGGCGGTAAAATTGCAACCGCAATGGTGCATAAGCAAGGCGCAGACGCGGTCTGTCCAATGCCTATGAGTTGCGCGGATCCGGATCTGAAATCCAACGCCTTGCCGTACGCCAGCGAGGTGTTGTTGTTGGGCACGAATAAAGTAAGAGCGTTGAAAGCCATCGGGGATAAGAAAAGATGCACGAAAACCGCTTTAGATGAAACGGGTAAGTTACCGTTTAAGATTTACAGCGCATCGGTCTGTCCGGAGATGAAAATGATTGCCATTTGCGGCGTCCACGATCACGGCACGAGAGGCGGATTATCTGAAGGGTCCGCAAACGTCGCCATATTTTCCCTCAACCCAGAAGATACAAGATATGGCAATAGTATCCTCCCCGACGGTCCGCGAAGTGCTCAGCCGCAAGAGCGGTTCAAGTTCCTCGGGATTGAAAATATCGGGTTTCCCCACGACGAAAGAATAACCCACGATGGACGATTAATCGATCCCGTGTTAGATTCAAATTCCTCCGAGGTTGCCGAACAGGCGAATTGCATTCGTTGGGGCACGCACACGAGATTAAAAGAGGAATACATAGAAGAATACGAAAAGAGGAAAGCGAAAGCCTTGACGAAAGAGAGTAACAAGGCAAAGAGAAATCAACCGTCGGCCTCGTCCTCGTTCGACGAAGCGCAATTTAGAAAAGAGTACATCGAAGAAGCGAAGAACCATTTCGAGACGAAACGCGTGTTACTTTTATCCAGTAACGATGGTCACGTTTACATCTTAGCAGTTGAAAAATTCGACGCGAAGACGCTAATGGAAAAGGCCGAAAAGAAAGAGAAGCGCCTCGATCAACTCAACGCGATTGATGGTTCAGGGTTTAGTAGTCTGTCCAGATTAGAGCTGTTCAGACTAAATGAGACGCACAAGATTATAAAATTGGACGCAATTTTTGTAGGCGCACCAGTGAACTGCGCTGTATCGCACCCGAGCGGGAAATATTTAGCCGTCGCCACGGATTCGACGATTATCCCAGTCATCGGAAACGAAATTTTTGGCTACTCGTCGTCGTTCGATTCGATCAAGGAGACGATTGATAGTTTAATGGGGTGCGAGCTCGTCCACGGATTTGAGCTATCGTTCAAAAGAGGACAAAAAGTGGTCGGGTTCGAAAATGTAACTCATACCTACGACAACGGATCTTGGCTGGATCAAAATAATGCGACGTCTTGGAGAGAACGTAGCGGTGACGACGAATTCCGTTTAAACAGAATGGACGTGGTGACAAATCCATTCTCGGAACTGGCGTATCATCACACGCCGCTCGTGTTCAGACCCGAGGATTTATCGGAAACCGGACAGAACAATATCCCGATATTTAATCAGGAAGGCTTGAAAAACTGGCCCGCTAATGCTCTCCTCAGAACGTCGTGTCAATATTTAGCGTTCTCCCCAAACGGTAAGTATCTCGCCGCGACATCGGATAATCGGAAAAGTTTATCCGTTTGGCGGGTCGAACAACCTTCAGACGTTTTTGAATTAGAATGCTTCGATTATCCGACGGAAACGAGACCGTTTCGAGTCATGCACGCGCTCATGATCAATCCGCTTGTGAAGTTTAACGGCTTTCACTTGCCTTTGTTGCCTCTAGCGTTTGCGCCATCCAACGATGATATCTTGATGGTTGCGGAACGAGGAAATAAACAGTTTGGCACTTCCGGCGCGCACGTCATCGACTTGTCAAAGTTCGAAAAGTTTGGCGGCTACATCCACGGCAGACGGAAGGCTTTTGAGCAGAACGTGAGAGAAACAATTGAGAAGAACGCCGGTAAGGACATCCACGAATGCCGAGCTTTCTACAAATCAAACGGTGAAAAGCTTCTGAACAGCGTCGAGCCGGATCCGAATTGGTATCGTCAACTGTACGAGCGAGTAGTTGTTACCACCTTTCACAAGCCTTTAAGTGTTTACCCTAGAATACCTGTGGCTGCACCATTGAATTCAATGAAGCTGAAACCAAACTGGACGCTCGGTTTGAGCATTTACGAACCTTACGAACGAAAAGAGCTTGACCACAACAAAAACATGAGTCGAAAACTGTTGCCGATAGATTGGACATCTCAAACGCGCTTGATGTTTTACGAAATTGCCATCCCAAACTCAACGTTCATTGGGATGAAAAACTGCAGCGAAGGTTCCGTGATAGGAGTGGATCAAATTGACATCATGCACGTCAACTTTGGTCCCGATGCTGGCCATGCTTGTGGATCTTCCCTGGACGATCCCGCGCAAAACTATTTCAATTTGAAGAGTTGCATGCAAACCATCTCGGAACCGTTCGAGAGAAACTACATCACCGGACTTTCTGCCGTCGGTCCACCTCCAGGGTCGACTTTCAACAACACGTATCCAGACATCTTTTATGTCACTACACCGACGACGTTGGAGATCTTTCGATTCGAACGCGGGTGGTCTCCGATGACTGTCTTTCGCAGTTCCAATCGACGGTTGAAATTCTATTCCGGTCGCACGCGCAAAATGCAATGGCACAACTCCATGTTCTCCACGGACTTTCGAGACGCGGCGTTGACGCTGCTGTTATGCGCTCACAGAATTCAGAAAACAAATGCGAATAAGAAACGTCGGCCGAGAGAGGAGACGACTTTAGGCGACTTGACGAACGATTGCGTGTTGAAGATTATCGAAAAGTTGGCTTTGCCAGCGAGCGATTGGATCGATCGAGACCACGATATGTACGTGGAAGCAGAAACGATAGTGTTGTCAGACGGAAAAGGCGAAGCGGAGAAGATAGATTTATACTAAAACCTGTGAAAGAACAGGAAAAGAGAGAGAGACCAACACAATTTTGTAATACACGCATCAAATCACATTTGTGAACGTAACCACGCCAATCGCACCAACCGCGACGATGTACGTGAGAACAAACATCCAAGCTAGCATTAATTCTGCCGAAGAGGAAACTCCGTCGCTCTTATTGACTACCATTTTCATCGACACTCTCGCGACAAGGTAATAGATCATCGCCGCGCCTATAGCGGCAAAGAATGCCGCGTTCATCGTTTGATTTCGAGGCACCTCCATGTTGTAATCGCCCCTTTTGTAAAACGGTAAAACTAAACAGAAAGGCATGCCAATGTTGAACAAGGTATCAAAGAGCGCGACGCGGAATATTGCGTCGCTCCCGGGCGTTGCGGCGGTTTCTTTCGCTTCGATTGCGTCTAAAAAATACGAGCCGTGCACGTCCGCGCTTTGCGAAAGCAAGAACGAGAGCACGACGCTTCCAATGAAACTCTCAAACGACCCTTTACTGATGTTGTTCTTGTTGATTAGTTCACCATTACCACCACCACCGCCAAAAATCGACGGAATTTGCTCGTTGTACTCTTGAACGTAGATGTTGCACAAGTGCGTGACAAACTCAACCGCGGCGTACGACAAAATAGCGAGCCACGTCGTTCCGCACGCGATCGACAACACTCTTCGCTTGCACTTTTTTCGCTCAATTTTGACACATATGTCCGTCACGGAATCGTAGGAGGAGTCAGAGAGCCAATCGGAATTGCTGTCGTCGCCGTCGTCGAAGTAAAAACTTGGTAGCGCATTTGTTGTATTATTATCGTTCTCGGTTTTGATGTTGCTCATTTCGTTGGCGCGTAACTTGCGCTCCGGACAGGACGGAATAGTCAAATTGAAGAGAAACACCCACGGTTTCGAGAGTGCGCGTTCGATTTTCAACAATTTCTTTTTCGCGAACGAGAGCTCGACAAAAGAGCTTCTCGGTGGAGGTAATGTTGGCTCTTCTTTCTCTTCGCGTCTGACTTCCTGTTCGTTACGCATTACCTCGTCCTCGTCGTTCTCGTCGTCGTCGACGACGACGACTTTCGGAGTGTTGGCTTCTGCTTTTTCTGCATCTCTCGCTTCCTCCTCCTCCTCCTCCTCCTCCTCCTCCTTCTTCTTCTCTCTTTCTTCGTCTTCATGTTCTTCGTGTTCTTCTTTTTGCTCTCTTTCTTCGATATCGTTCACGATCGATATTGATGCCTTCTTCGACGGCGGCGAGGATACTCGAACGGCATCGTTTTCTCCTCTCTCGGCGACGAGTATCGGCGGCGGAGGTTCTAAGGAAACCGAGGACGAGGCAATTCTCATCGTCTCGGTCGACCTGGGAGGAGAAGCGGGAGTGCAAACGCCTTTCGATGACGCGGGTATCGCGACCGAGGAGAAGGAGGACGACGACGACGAAGATAATGACGAAGGTGCCTCCGTCTTACTCAACTTGCCTTTTTTCACCGACGACGTTTTCTTTTCGTTCTTTTCCTTCTTCTTCTGTTCACACTCCGCTCGCTTTTCTTCTCTACCTTTCTTCCATCGAATGTGATACGTGCCAAAGAGGACCCAAATCCGGCGAAAGACGACGTAAGTGGCGTAGATTTCACCCATCCACACGCCGCATCGCCATCCGAGTGAGTAGACGTTCGTATTCTTCGCGAGAACGAACCGAGTGATATCATCGTCTTCGGCGGCGGTGGCGGTGGCATTCGCGCTGTTCACTTCGTCGTCGTCAATAATAAACATCGCGTCTCTGGCGACAAAGAGCGCGAGCGCGAGCATGGCGAAAACGTAAAAGCAAAAATCTCTCGTCAAATTCGACATCGAATACTGCGACGATACGGATTCCGAGGACCACAACAACACCACTTTGCCTTTATCGACATCGTCGTCGTCGCCGCCGCCGCCGCCGCTGCTGCTCCTACTCTTTTTCTTCGTTTCCCTTTCTTTTCTCTTCTTCAAAAGCATCATCGCGGGGACGATGGTAAAGTTGTACAATCCGATGCCGAAAACCATCGAAACGCCTACGTACGGATACCCTCGAAACGTCGAAGGATTCGCAAAGGAAAACAAAACCGAAAAGAATAAAATCAAGGACACACGAGAGCAGCTGTTCGCTTTCTCGTGCGGTAAATACTGCTCTTCCTCGTATTTCTGCACGTCTATCTCTTGTTCTGGTCCGTCGAAAATCCACGAATCGTTGACTTTCCTCGGCAACCAAAACGTCAAATCGAACGCGACGGCGTCCAAGGCTTTTTTTAGAAACGCGTCGTTTTCTTTCTGACCGCCGCTTCCACAAAGAACGCGGAAACCGAGAAGTGTGTACACGAGTGCGAGGAGATAGAGCAACCATCCACAGTGTTTTGCAATCCACTCCGGGTAAGACGGAAGCGTAACATCACCGTCGTCGTCGTCCATGATGCCCATCATCGCTCTTCTTCCGTGGACGACGTTGCCGTCTTGGTCTATTTTTCGACCAAACTCATCGACGCCGGTGTGCCTTTTCGACCTTTGATCTCGCAACGCGCTCTTCCCAATCGTCACGGCGAGTAATATCAAGACAATCACGCACGCGAGACAGACGCACTGCTTGCACGAGACGCAATTGAAAAACATTTCCATCCACGTCGGTTTCGATTTTTGACCACCCCGACCCCGGCGTCGTCTATAAATAGAATCGTCGTCGTCTGAATCGTCGCAGAAGTAACCAACGTCTCGGTCATCCTCCTCTTTTTCCTCGGCGTCAAAATTCTTCCCCGTTTTGCCATCTTGGTCGTCGTCGTCGTTTTGAGTACCTCCTTCTCCGCCTCCTCTTGGACAGGATGAGATCGACGACGACGACGCCTTTACTCCCATCGCGTGCAAAAAATGAAGAATTTCATTTTTTTTTTCGTTCAATTCAACACTTCGAGACGACGACGACGACGAAACATGTTTTAATAGTATCTCTCGTCGTCATCATCATCATCATCTCAAACGAACGGGTTCACGAACTGTCTTTTCAACTTTCCGGTCTCTTCGCACCTGAAATGTTTCGCCACGACCGTCACGCGGTCGTCTACGATGTATTTCTTCGTCGTATCATCGCGAGTATTCGGAGTCTTCGTAGGAGTATCGTCTTCGCGCGGTTTCATCGTCTCGACGAAAACGCACGCGGTATTTTCCTTCACGCGTAAAGGCACTCGCTCGAGTATTTTTTGCATCTCGCGAGCATCCACGGACAGCGTAATACCATTGTCGTTGTTTCCTTTTTGCTCGTACGTAAACCGTTCTTCCTTGAGCGTAAACACCATCGTTTTTAGTGCTTCTTCTTCGTCTTTGTCTTCTTCGTTGTTCTCATCATTCTCTTTGTCGTTCGTTCTACCGAGTCGCGAGCGAACGAGCGCGTTCGAAATATCGAACGCGTACGACAGTCGCACGACGAATTCGTCTTCCTCCTCTTTCTCATCTTCATCTTCTTCTACCGATGATGATGATGAGGGTGTTCCCGTCCTGTCTGTGACGAACGCGTCGTCGACATCATCATCGCGCGATGATGATGATGATTTTGAGAAAACGCACACCCCGAGGGAAACCTCGAAACCAGATTCCAAAAACGCTT
>Ga0182090_1437212_pt1 | contig 14684 bp, 9 predicted proteins | sample 041ome_24_FD_127767 | JGI IMG/M metagenome (GOLD analysis project Ga0182090, IMG submission 127767) | Metatranscriptome of coastal salt marsh microbial communities from the Groves Creek Marsh, Georgia, USA - 041408BS metaT (Metagenome... | ecosystem: Environmental > Aquatic > Marine > Intertidal... | reverse complement strand
GTCGTCGTCACGCACGAGGACGACGACGACGACGTCACCGTCATCCCTCGCGCGATCGCCGCCGCATCCACGCGCGCCATCGACGTCGTCGCCGTCGCCGTCGCCGTCGCCTGCGTCAACGCCCGTCGCATCGCACGCATGGAAAACATCATCGTCCGCGTCTCGGTGCGCGACTCACACACGCCCGACCGCGCGCTCGGTCGACGCGCGTCGACGTGTGACGACGGCGAGGCTCGAGGGTGGGACCGCAGTCGAGCGCGCGCGGTGTGTGTGTGTGTGTGTGCGTCGCGGTGTTATGATTGCCACTCCGAAAGCGCGAGCGATGCGCGCGACATCGTTGATGATTAAACGATTCGTTGGACGACGCGGGGCGACGACGGGCGCGGGGACGAGCAGCGCGGGGACGTGGTGGTGTTCGCGAGCGCACTCGAGGTGCATGGCGGTTCGGTGCGCGTCCACGACGAGTGAAGGGCGGAAATCGCGCGTGGTGTTCCTGGGCACGCCAGATTGCGCCAGAGATGTGCTTGGACGCATGCTCGATGCGGCGAGTGCGGCGGATTCGATGTTTGAGGTGACGGCGGTGGTGTCGCAACCAGGGCGGCCGCGAGGACGCGGACGCAAAAGCGACGCTCCGGCGCCGTCGCCCGTGGCGGAGCTCGCGATGCAGCGTGGGATGACGGAAGATCGTATTTTATGCCCTGAAAAAGCAAACGAAGAAGCGTTCTTGAACGCGTTGCGGGAATTGGATATCGACTTGGCGGTGACTGCGGCGTATGGGAACTTTCTTCCACAAAAGTTTCTCGACATTCCGCGTCTCGGGACGTTGAATATTCATCCGAGTCTGTTACCGCAATGGCGAGGTGCAGCGCCAGTGCAGCGCGCGTTAGAGAGCGGTCAGGCGGAAACTGGTGTGTCGGTGGCGTATACGGTGTTAAAAATGGATGCGGGACCGATTCTACGACAAGTCAAGCGACCGCTCAACGGCGACGAAAAGGCGCCAGAATTGTTGACTGAATTATTTGAAACCGGTGTGCAGGCATTATTAGACGAACTGCCATCGGTATTTGCTGGCGAAGCTGCATCGCGTGCAACGCCGCAAGGTGAAGCAACCCTTACGCATGCCGCAAAGGTGAGCCCAGAAGAGGGCGACTTAGATTTCACCAAGCAAAGCGCGCGCGAGTGTCACAACAAAGTACGCGCTTTTGCAGGTTGGCCTGGGACAAAGGCAACTTTGAAGGTGAAAGCCGCAGGAGACGACGCAGAATTGAAAGAAGTAGTGATTAAAATTATTACGACTCAAGTCTCGAGCGATGGCGATGCCGTGTCAGCGGGTGGTGTGGTAGAATTACGTAAGAAGATGTTGCGCGTACCGTGCGCCGGCGGCGAATGGTTAGAATTGCTCGAGGTTCAACCTCCCGGCAAGAAGGCTATGGACGCGAGTTCGTTCATCAATGGTTTAGGCAAAGGTGCATCAGTGTATATTTAACATCTATTAGTCTATGCGCTTCATTAAAATTCTCAGAAGCCGTCGTCTGAATCCGAATCCTCAGGTTGTCGAAGGGACTCGCCGTGGCGCAACGCTCGAATGTGCTTGTGTGGATACGTTCTTCCGCACGTCTCACACGGTGCGTTCACACCAAATAATTCGTCGTCATCGTCACTTTGTGCATTTTCATCATCAGATGAAGCATCGCTTTCGACAGCTCTCGTTTTGTCTGCCAACGGATGTCCAGGAATAGCGTCGTGCTTTGCCAACCATCTCAAGACGCGCTCCTCCTCGAAATTTTCGGCGCCACCAAAGTCATCAAGAGCATACGTGGAGAACATCAAACGCCCACGCTTAAACACTAAAACGGCTGGTAGCGCTGGAATTCTGTATTTCCGCATCGCCGCTGAGTCATCTCTAGGTCTAATGCGCACAAATTTCGTCTTTGCAAATACAGGCGCCAAGTCGTCGCACACTTCGTCGATGCGCGCACACTGTTCGGCACCCTCAAGAACAAAGTGTACGACAACTCGCGTGCTCGCTTTGAGCGTTTCGCCGAGAGCGCTTTCTTTGATTTCGGAATATCTAGCTCGTCTTGCCTCAGCGGCAGCCACGGCGGCAGCACCTTTCAGTTCTCGTAATCGAGCTTCTTGAATCGCGCGCAACGCGCCATCCTCGTCTTCGTCATCATCAGTCTTTGCCCAATCATCCTCGTCGTCGTCTCCTGCGTTGGCCGCATGCGCATACTCTGCCCCATGCGTGGCTTCGCGCGCAATCGTCGTTCGCACATTCGTCCTATCTTGCGATAGAAGTTCACCAATCATGCGCGTCGCCTCGGCGCGTTCAGCGGCATCCTTCTCGCAGCACCCCGAAGGTCGTGGAATGTGCGCGCCTTCCTCGCCGAGCGCGTCGAGTTCGTCATCAATCCATGATTTACACGCACCGACGTGTTTTGTGCCGCAGTCTGCACCCATATTCGCGCGCGCGCACGAGAGTGGCGACGCGACAGTCGCGACTGGCGATGTGCATCGTGTTCTCACAACCCTAGGCGCCAGTGAGCTCACTGGTGAGCTGCGCGCCATTGCGCGACGGATGTGGGGACGATGGGTCAGCACGGCGTTGAATGCGACGCATGATGCATCTTCATCGTTGCGTGCGAATCAAAGGACGATTCGCGCGGTGTGTTCGTCGAATGTGGTGTGTATGACGAAAGACGAGAGTGTGCACGCAACTCCAATCGACGTGAAAGGCGCGGAGCGTAGAGCGAGAGAACGCGCAGAAATGCTGCGAGATAAACAGACTGCTGCAGCCGTACAGGCGATGATGATATTCGACCGAGAACTCATCAAGGCGAGGCGAGATCGGGCGGCATTTTTACAACGTGAAGCGTTGCAAACGCGGCGGACGGCTCCAGATGGGCTATTGGACGAGCTCGCACGGCGGTTACTCGATAGATTATTGGACATTAAACGTGATTTTAAGAGAGTGGTTGTCCTTGGTGGAGCATCTGAAGCTATTACCCGACGATTACTTGCCGAACGAAATGATGTGGAAACGATTGTTGTCGTTGATTTGTCGGCGGATATGTTAAATTTTGTCAAAAGTGTCGTCGGTGAGGCACCCAAGAGACGTGATGGCGCCTCGGTTGAAGTTTTATATGTGCAAGGGGATGAAGAAAACTTGCCTCTCAAAGAAGAATCAGTAGATGCGGTAATTAGTTGCTTAGGATTACACTGGGTGAATGACTTACCAGGAGCAATGTCGCAAGCCGCGCGCGCGCTCGTTCCAGACGGGTTGTTTTTATCATCAATTTTCGGTGGTAATACGTTGCAAGAGCTCCGCATGGCTTGCGCATTAGCAGAAAGTGAACGTGAAGGTGGGGTTAGCTGCAGGGTATCACCATTGGCGCATGTCAGAGATGCAGGAAACTTGCTCGGCCGAGCCAACTTGCGCCTTCCAGCGGTTGATGTTGACTCCGTCGTCGTCGGTTACGATTCCCCCATGGAGCTTGTTGAGCATCTGCGTAAGATGGCTGAAACGAATGCTGGTCTTTCGCGTCGTCCGTTTCTCTCTCGTCATACCGCACTAGCTGCAAGTGCGTTATATTCAGACATGTTCCCCGCGTCAGCCGCCCAAGCCTCGTCGACAGATGCCAACGCGCGCTCGGGGGTCGAAGCGACGTATGAAATCCTTTACATGACTGGTTGGCGTGCGCACGATTCCCAACAAGCTCCAAAATCTCGTGGCAGCGCTACGGTATCGCTCGCAGATTTACAGAAACACTTGGGCAACGGCGCCGATGCGTCTACCAAAGCAACATAACTTTGCGCGGCTGACGTCTCGCGCTCGCTCCGTGAGCACGAAACGACGGTGGTGATTCACGTGCGTCATCATCACGCAGTATCTTAGTCTAGATTTAGCTATTATTCACATCTCATAGTACGTACTGGTAGTCATTAAGCGACAGATGTGACTGTCGCGCCAGCCATAAAACAAAATCCGTCATCGTCATCATCCATTCATGGATTCGTGCAAATCTCGAGGCCACGTCGCTCGAGGTGGAACGCGCACTGCGACGTTGAGGCGCCTCAGTTCAACGCGCGCGCGGTGTGACGTCGACGCGAGTGCGCGTAAACGCACACGAATATATTATTTCAACACATCTACGCACGACCCAGTGCGTGTGCGTGCAACCGCGTGGCGAACGGCGCAGTCGCACGACCATTCAAACAAACCCCAGGCGCGAGGCTCGCGAAGGCACGCGTGACAAATGGCGCACGTCGACGCGGATGCGATGACGCCGCTGGTGAGCCAAACGTCGGATGACTGGCTGACGAATTTCTTTGATACGTTTGATACGACGATCACGGGAGACGCGGTGGACTTTGCGCTCGGGGCGTCGGAGACCGCGATCGGAGTGGATTTGGGACTGGAGCTGTGCAGAGAGGCTTCGGAATTCACCGAAGAAGCGGGTGAAAACGGGAAGAGAGGACGGGCGACGGAAGCGACGACGGCGCCGTTGAGCGAGGGGGCGAAGAGAAACAAGTCTAAGCGCGAGAAGCTTCGTCGAGATGCGCTCAACGACAAGTTTATGGAGTTGAGCTCTGTTCTTGAACCAGGATCGGTGCCGAAGACAGACAAGGCAAAGGTTGTAGTGGCGGCCACGGCGTTGATTAAGAAGCTTCGCGACCATCACAATAGATTGACGGAGATGATTGTCAAGATGCAAGCTGAAAAGACGAGACAGCAAGAAATGAATGCGCAACTAGTTCAAGAAAAGACGCAACTGCTGCACGAGAAGCTTCGCATCGAAGCGCAGTTGCAAGCTTACTTGACGACTATGCCCTTCGCTTCGCCTTTGGGTGGTGTTGTGACTGGTACGGCTGGTAAAACTGCAGTCGCCCCCGCTCCTGTATGGGCGTTCCCGACGCCGTTCTTGGAGCAACCGACTAGTGAAGAGGAGGATGTCACGCTCCGAGCGCCCGTTGCGTAAGTTGAATTGATTTACTATAACCATGTAGCTACCTAGTCTAGATTCTATGATATGATTCATAACAATACAAATACCATGCGTGTAACACTCACACGCACATGTCGACCTCACGTGAGCCCGAGAACATCTCTATAGTTTCGCCCTGGCTTGCAAACTATGAAATCTGCCATGTCGTCGTACTCATCCTGACGACCTCCTTCTTGTGCGATGACTGCATCCAAGTATGGATTTCTTACGCGTTTGCGCGGTTTCGAGGATGAATTTTCACGTGATGATGCGTTCGAATTCGGAACACTCCCAGCAGCTGCACGCGATCCAGTAACTGTTTGCACGCTTTCACCAAGTCTCCTAAGATTTTCACTGTACTTTGTAATGTCATCCAGTGCAAGCGCGTTGGCTATCGCGACTAGACTACAATCCAGTGGAGCATCATGCGCCAGAGCGAGCTGTAAAGCTCGCAAATTAGTGAAAACCCCAGCACAGACTGTCATAAACTCGCATCTTTGGAGTTCAAGCTTTTGCAACTCGATGAGCGGAAACAACTCTATCATCTTCGCCGTACTGTGGTGCAATCGAGCGCCAGCTAAAACCAAAGCTGCATCTATACGCTGACCATCGATATTAGCTGCAGTGTTTTGTGCCAAACAAAGCTCTGACGCTGCTTCTATGCTCTGATACATTGCGCTGTTGACGAGGGTAAGAAAATTTGCCACGCCATCGCACACACTTTGCTTTTCGTAGACATCACGCATCAAGATACTACTAATTTTCACCAGAACCGACGTTAAAGAAACAAACGCATCGCGCATAGAATAAAGATCGACACCACTTTCTTGCTTGGTCAATCTCAATACAATGTCATTCACCGCAATCATCAACGTTATCAACTGCTGCGGGAAACTCGGAAGCGTATCAAGAGTGTATCGCATTGCTATTTTGAGCATGCGCGAAGCTGTTTTCAAGCAATCTGGCAGACTTGAGCGCTGTTCGTGAAACTTCAATACAGAGTGCGTGATCTCGCAAATGACTTGCGCCGGTAACTCACGGAACTGGATCACCACATTTTCCAACATCAACACGGCGTTTTCCACGAGCTCATTTTCATTCAGCTCAAACGCTGACATTGGAAGTAATATGTCTAATAGTACAAGGCATTCTGATATGACTGAATCCCAGCTTTCAAGTGGCTCATCTAAAGAGTATGTTTGTTGTACCTGATGATGAAGAGACGAGATGAGGAGCGCAACCATGCTAGAAATTGGTGACTTTGTGCTCGCACGCCCAGCGTTGATGACACTGCTCCTTTTAAGATGAGGTTTTGCAAAGGCAACGACTGACTTCACACCTCTCTCCAATACCTTATCGTTCAATGCATTTGAAATTAAGCTCTGGATCGATTCAAGAGCTGGTGACTTCTCAAGTGAGGCTTTCGTTGATCTACTAATAGCGACCCAACAAACACTTTGCAGTGTTTGCAGAGACATCATCGTGCCTTTCACCGATAGCACGTCAGAGCGCAATTTACCATTATTGAACGCGAACCAGTGCTCATGCAAAGTGTCTAAACATTGACTAGCGCATGAATCCAACAGCAGTGTGCATCGCTCGTCTTCAGAGGAAAAGTGCGTTTTCAAAACTTCACCACAAAGAGTCATGACGTGAAAGCGCTGCTCTAAAGACCACTCTGTATCACCAAACTCGACCGCGAGAACGAGTAAACTTGAACATCCACTGACAGACAGAACGGAAACATAATCTTGTTTTGGTTGTAACTGCGATAACTTGAGGTGTGTGTCGAGTAAAAGAGTAATAATCCAGCTTTCCCAAGAACACGAACCTGCTAGTCCCAGTTGTATGTCATCGAGAATGTGTTTGAACTGTTCTGAGTGAGACAAGATTGCATCGAGGACTGTCTCAACCATCAATCGCAGTGGCGCTAGTGGCAGTAGAACTGACGGACAGTTTACAGCGTCATCTGCAACGCTGTCATTGTCTATCTCAACCTCGAACTCACCGTTTTGTTGCTCCATTGTCTTCTTTAATATTTCGCGTAACACGCATATCGTCTCCACCCCCTCTTGAATAACACGAGCGTTTGGCGTAGATGCTTGTTCCGTACTAAGCGCGCATATTAAATTGAGAGCGCTCGCCACGGAACAACAGATACTTTCGTCGAGTCCATACGACCACTGTCCATCCGTGAGAAGACTTCGAATCATCTTAAGCGATTCAGTGCTGCGTTCGATCGCTTTACTTTCTGCTTTTTCGAGCACAGACGCATCTATTGACACCCCGTCTTGCAGTGATGATGCAACAATTTCAAACACCGTTTGTTGAACTGGCGTGTGTTCATCTGCTGATATTAACACTCGGTGCAGCGCCTGCATGCCTTGGCTGACGTTCAATCCACACTTGAGCATTTCCTTAACTAAACCTAAACCCGATACCACGGAGGAAATTTCATCTTTTTCGATTAATTCATTTACCGCATTCATCGTCGCCAGTGGAGCCAATATTCTTTGCACTCGTGACGAGGCAACTTTTCCCATGCTATGTGACAGCTCTGGTACGCATCTGACGGCGTTTTGAATGTGCTCGCTAATTTTACTTTTCTCTTCCGTTGTGAGCTGTTCACGCTGCATAATTTGCTCCAGGGCTTCGATCGCATTTGTGCGCGATGACATTTGCTGCAAGAGACCACCGACGACGCTGGCATAGACTTCTCGTCTAAAACTCGTGATGACTCTTAACAAATTTATTGACGCCACCGTTAACGGGTCCTTGCTCGACACTAGAACACTTACCAAACATCTCACATCCTCGTCTTCGCTCGCATCAATAAAATTTGATATATCTTCTTCCGTAGCTGCATTCGCGACATGAATGACCGCCTGAACGACGCGGCTGGACGTTGACTTGTCTCCCGCGCCGACGATGCTCGTCAAAAGCACCAACGCCGTGCATATTGCCCCAGTGCTTGGCTTATTCATATATGCATCTATCAAGCTCGACGCAAATGTTGCATTTAATCGTCCCGCTCGACGCGTCGCGCGTCCAGCGCTCGCACGCGTCTTTGCCGTGGTTTCACTCACCATCTCGAGCACGTCAATCCAAGCACGCGTTCCGTCGCGCATCCCCGCGTCGGCGTTCCTATCCTCATCCTCGTCGCTTTCATCATCCGCGTCGTCACTCACCTCTCCTCCTTTATCTCCTCTGTGTCCTCGTCCTCGTCGTCGTGTCACCATCGCACAACACGTCTGACAAATCAACGCAATCACATCCATGGGCAGCGCTCCGCTCGCGCACCCCGCGCGCACGCCCGTCACCAGGCGTTGTCGCACGAGTTCGTCCACGTCCCGTCCCAATCGCGTGTGTGCGATGACGTCTAACACGTGCGGTAACGCCTCGATCGTCCATTCACCCACGAGCACGTCGTTGGCGCGCGTCATCGCGTCACACAGTTGCGACAATGCGCGATTGCGCAATCGTTTGGTGCATCGTCTCGACGACGACGATGACGATGACGCCATTGGTCGACCGACGGTTGAAGCGTTGAGGCGTTGGTGTAGTCGGAGGAGGAGTACGCAGGAAGTACGTGCGACGAGCACACGTCATCATTGACGGCGCCGACGATGACGACGACGGCGACGCGGTTGACGACGACGACGATGCGAGGCGTGTTGGGTGAGCTCCGCGCGCTCGCGTCACCGGTCGTGTCGTCTGCGTCGTCAACGCATTCAGCGTCGATGGCGCATAGGACGTACGTGACGATGCATAGAATACCCACCGTTGCGCACCGAGTGACGACGACGTCGACGATGACGGTGGCGGCGTTGTGGACGCAGAAGACGAGCGCGGTTGGGGCAGTCGCGCGCCACGCGAGGCTGCGTTGGAGCGCTGCGGCGCCTCGAGCGAATATTTGGGAACACATTCAACGCAATGCGTCATCAAAACAGGTGAAAAGGATGTACACTGCGTCGACAGTAGCCGCGGTGGCGCCATCAACGCTTGTGGTTGGCGGTGAGCGAGCCACGCGTCACGTCGCGTGGTGGCTCGCGGGTGGGTGCGCGTGGGTGTTTAGTATGGTTGTCTTGGGCGGCGCCACGCGCTTGACAAGGAGTGGATTGTCTATGACGGATTGGAAATTTCAATACGAACACCCACCGCTCACCGATGACGATTGGGCGCGAGAATTTGAAAAGTATAAACAAAGTCCAGAGTTTAAAAAGACAAACTTGGGCATGACGGTGGATGAGTACAAGTTTATTTATTGGATGGAATACGGACACCGAATGTGGGGACGCGTCTTGGGGTTGTACTTTGTCGGTCCGTTGGCATATTTTGCGTCTCAAGGATACATCACCTCGGCGTTGGCGAAGCGACTCGGGGTGTTTTTCGTCTTGGGTGCCACGCAAGGAATGATTGGGTGGTGGATGGTGAAGAGTGGACTCGAGGAGCAAGAATTTTCATACGACTGCCCACGCGTGAGCCCGTATCGATTAGCCACGCACTTGACTGGGGCTTTTACGATTTACACAGGGATGCTATGGACGACGTTGAGTGTTATTAGTCCGCTTTCCCCGAGTCAAAGTCCTGGTGCGACGCAGATGTTGATTGACGCGAGCAAGCGCCTGCGAGGCATCGTGCACCCACTCGCCGGCCTCATCGGCGTCACGGCTATTTCTGGTGCGTACGTCGCGGGCATGGATGCTGGGCGGGCATACAACACATTTCCTTTGATGGGTGGAAAAGTCATTCCGGATGAATATTGGGCACAATGGGAACAAAAAGGTTGGAGAAACTTTTTTGAAAATACCGCGGCTGTGCAGTTCGACCATCGAGTGTTGGCGTTGACGACGTTGACCGCGGTATCTGCCGTGTGGCTCGGTCATCGAGGGTCCAGTGCTTTACATCCACAATCACGCATGCTTTTACATGCTCTCCTTGCGACGACTGTTGGACAAGTGACTCTCGGGGTTGCGACTTTACTCTATCACGTCCCTGTTGAACTCGGCTCGGCACACCAAGCAAATGCCTTGGCGCTCTTCTCCGTCGTCCTGGCATTGATGCACTCCTTAAGAGGGCCGAAGCGCGCGCCACGACTTTAGCACATTATTACAGCAGCGATTTATTATATTTAGACAAACAATTTCTAGCTATCATTACCAAGCTCACCCCGAGCGCGACGCCAGGCTATACTTCCAGAGCGCCTCCCCGGAAGCGATTCGCCGACATCCTTGGCGTCGAGACTGAGTTCCTCTTGTTCGCGCGCATCCTCTCGTTCGAGATGTTGAATCTCGTCGGGCAAGAACCCGCGCTTTATTCTAAGTTCATTCGTTAGTGATTTCAACGTCTGCTTCAACCAAACCTCATACACTTCGCCGCGTCTGGGCCTGACAACGTTCATATCTTTGACGTAACGCCGCGTCACATCGACGATGCCTTCGACGGAAAATGCGATGACGTACGTCAACTTTTTACCCCATCCTTGTTCATACAACAACGGTTTGTCGCAAACATTTTCACACGCATCGCAATGCAGCCACGCTCGTTGATTTTCGCTCCACACCTCCGTCCACACATGGTCCGTCCAATCGAGGCACCATCGCGCCCGGTAGCCCATCGCTCGCGCGCACAACGTAAATGCATTCGCCCATTCCCCACATCGTCCACGTCTAGTCTCTAAAAGTTTAACCGGTGAGTTGAACCGTGGAAATTTCGCCAACGCCGAACATGACGCGCACGAATACACTTCAACTCGCCCAGCCTGGCCTTCTCGTTCTTCATCGGTGGTTGCCGAATCCGTGCGCATGTACGTCATATCTACGTCGCACTTTTCACACTTTATAGCATTCACCCATGTGAAGAAATCGTTTTTAAACCACGCTAAAAGCGCTAATAACGTTCCATCTTCAACACTCATCGTCAGCTCTGTCGACGTCGGCTCTGTCGCTTCGGCAACCGCCGACGGCGCTGCGTCGGTTACCGCGCCGCCGCTCGCCAACGCTCGTCCCTTGGCGCGTAACTCTTCCACTGGTATCACGCTCAACGCACACACCTGACACACGTCGTCTTCATATTTCATCACTGTATCAATTCCACTTCGTAATCGTTGTTCAAATTTCTCGCGTTGGCGACGTAGCTCGGGTTCTAACGACGCAAACGTCCGTCGTGCCACGCGCGTAATCGCCTCCTTGGTCGCATTCGTCGTCGTCGTCGTCGTCGGCGGCGGCGGCGGCGGCGTCATGTGACGGTGATGCAGCGAACACGCGTAATCAACACCGCATGCGATGTGTGCGACACGTTTCGTGACGTGCGTGCGACTCTGACGTCACGAATGAGTATTGGTTCTGGTTCCCCAGGTGATGGGCAGCCGCGTGGGGCGCGAGATCGATGTCGATCGTGTCCAAGCCTCACACGCCTCACACGCCTCACACGACGACGACGACGACGACGACGACGATGGCGACGAATGAGGACGATTGTGTGGGTACTGCACCCACACATGCGTTAGATGACGATAAAACCGTCATCATACACGACGTGCACGTGGGTGAGAAGCGACGCACGCGCGAAGGCGTGGATGAGGATGGCAAGGACACCACGAGAGAAGTGCGCGGGAAGATTGACACGACGACGACGACGACGACGACGACGACGACGACGAGTGCTGAGGCGAAAGATTCCAAAGATCTAGCTCCGAGTGCTGGCGACGTTAAAGACGATGAACGAACGACGACGACAGACAAGGACAAGGATGAGGACAAGAACACGACAGCGGCGCCAGTGTTTGGAGGCGCTGCGTCGACGGGTGGCTTTGGTTCGGCATTGACTGGCGCGGGTTTCAGTGGGTTTGGAGGATTAAAAGCAGCGAGCACAGGAGGCGGATTTGGTGGATTTGCCGCCGCCGCATCGACGACGACGACGAGTGGATTTGCGAGCGCTCCAAGCGCTCCGGTGTTCGGTGGCGCCAAGGCTCCAGTCGCGCTGTTCGGCGCTGGGAAGAAAGCTGACGGCGATGAAGAGGAAGGTGAAGACGATCCAGAAGCTGAATTGGCGAACGATAACATTAAGCCCGTGGTGGAGTTAGAAGTCGTGGAAACGAAAACTGGTGAAGAGGATGAGACGTGCGCGTTCCGCACCGAAGGAGCGTTGTTTGAGTATGTAGTAGACGCCGAGAAAGGCGCTCAATGGGTTGAACGAGGGCGTGGAGATTTAAGATTGAACGAGGGCGAAAGCGGCTCTCGACTAGTCATGCGCGCGAAAGGTAACTACCGTTTGATGCTCAACGCCGCACTTTTCAAAGGGCAGAAGTTCAAGTTGATGGAAGGCGGAAAGGGAGTGTCTTTTACATGTAAAAACGCCGTCAACGGTACGGATGCAAAGATGACTACTTTCGCTTTGAAAATGCGTGCAGCGGCATCAAACGCGCAGTCCCAGGCAGATGGCTTTCAAGCAGCGGCGACGAAAGCAATAGCAAAGCTGGAAGACAAGTGAATTCAACTAGCATACATCTAATTTACAAGAAAGCTCTAGCACACTATTTCTATTGATTTTCATATCCCATCGAGCGCCATCAACAACGATTTTATTTTGACTTTTGGCGCCTGTTCCAAACCTTTTCTGTATCGCCAAATGAGTTTAAGCGCATCGTTATCCGTGTAATTGATCACGATGGGCAGTTTCAAGTTCCTATTACCTCCTTTGAGGGAAACAACAAGCGAACCAGGTGCGAGCGCGCGAATTGCGTGACGCGTAGCTGGAGCGAAAGTTTCTAGTGGCACTTCGCGTCCAAGAGTATTCAGTACACTTTTCAGTTCTGATCGCGATAGTTCAACACGACGCTTTGTAATGAATGGCTCGATGATCTGCATACCATCTTGTGTCAACATGTAAAAGTTATCGCGCTCTGATTTCTCCCAAATTTTCACCCCCGACCATACGCACTTCATTCGCTCAGCGCCGATTGAATCAATACAGTGATCTTTCACGCCGTCTGCGATGTAAACTACAGATTTATCTTGTTCGGAGCGGGAAAAGAGATTTTTTGCAATACTTTTCGAGAAATCCTCTCCCAATCCGAAATCTTTTGCGAGAGATTTAACCAACTTAATCGAAACTTTTGAATACGAATGTTTCGGTGCAGTGCGCGAATATCCCGAGTGTGCATCTGCTTTGTCATTATTTGTCGCCGTTTTAGGCCCAGGAATTGGCGCAACTTTCTTCAACAAGACTGCAAAAAATCCACCCATGTCCTGTAAATGGGGTACGAGCCGCATGCAGTGTTCCAAACCCGTACTTTTGCTCGCGGCGCTCGGACCTCGCATGATACGCTTGCCTAGCACGCCAACTCTACTCTGAGGAGGAGGCGCATCTTTTGGTGCTTCTTGCTCTTGCGGCCACATTGATTTTGCAAATTTTCGCTTCAATCCGATTGGTACTGATGGTTTTTGGCTATCTTCATATTTGGGATATTCGACCACGTCGCCTTCGACCATGGTTACCACTCGCCATGTTGATAATCCGGGTCGTCGGAGCAGTTCAGGAACTCTATCTGACGCGTCCACGATTTCAATTGCGCCACCACAACGCTTAATGAGCTCTGCTACGACGGCTTCGTTTTCTACAGGATTGAATGAACACGTACTGTACACCATGTACCCGCCAACTTTGAGTAAAGCGGCTCCGCGTTGAGCAATGTGCAGTTGGAGCTTGTGCAACGTCATCGCAAATTCGGGCTTCCATTCGGACCATATTTGTGGATTTTTACGCAAAGTACCATCGCCAGAGCACGGTACATCGCATATAATTCTATCATACGATCCTTCTGGATACCGTCCGCCACTCTCAGCGTTCACTTCGTCACTCACTGGAACATTCACATTTGGATACCATTGCGCCTGATGCGTCGTCACCATCAAGTTTGCTGTCGCGTTTCCAAGTGCCGAACATCTACGAACGAGAAAGTAACAGCGCATGGGATTAATGTCATTTGCAATGACACAACCAGATGCCGATCCTTCAGCCCCATTCGCATTCAACGCTTCTAAAGCTTGCGTAGTTTTCGAACCCGGTGACGCGCACAAATCCAGTACGCGGTGGTGCGGCTCAATTTGTAAAATTGCAGCTGGCACCATAGAGTCCACGGCTTGGCGCGTCAACACACCCGTGTTGTTTGTCTTTACAAGCCATCTTTGCAAGTCTCTCAGCATCGGATTGCGACTAAATTTCAGGCTCATTTTATCCACCCCGAGTTGCCAGCCGTCGCACCACGCGAGACGCGTCGGTGGAGGAATGACGCGTCCTCTGTCATCTCTTGTCTCTCGAGCATTTTGCAGAAACGTTCGCGAGGCATCTAGAGCTTGCTTGACTTCTTCTCTTCTACTCGCCATTCTATTCATCCTAAACGTCACCGGTAAGGGCGTGCGTAAATATCTTAGAAACTCTGCCCATTCCTCCTCGCGTACAATGTGCTGACGCTTGTAGTACACCTCAAACGGGGTTTCTTCATCCACTCGAAGCGTGCGCGAGAACCATGGCGCGGATGTGCGAGGTAATACGATTGAATTCTTCTCATTCGTCGTCGTCGTCGTCGTCGTCGTATGTTCACCATCGTGTACTCGAGCATCGGCGTCTTGGTGCGCACACGCCGCCGCCCGTCGTCGTTTCGCCGCGCGCACTAACGTTTTTGACCGCGACCTCGAC
>Ga0182090_1402894_pt1 | contig 14695 bp, 17 predicted proteins | sample 041ome_24_FD_127767 | JGI IMG/M metagenome (GOLD analysis project Ga0182090, IMG submission 127767) | Metatranscriptome of coastal salt marsh microbial communities from the Groves Creek Marsh, Georgia, USA - 041408BS metaT (Metagenome... | ecosystem: Environmental > Aquatic > Marine > Intertidal... | reverse complement strand
GGGGTCTGTGACCGAACCCAGCCGCGCCCAAGACAGCATTGAAATGTGCGAAATTTTGTTCGGCAAAGAGTTCGTGCAAGAAAACACCGTCATGACATCACTGATCAACGTCAATTCGCCGTTAACCTTTGATGATGTGATGATGGGCGCGATGGAGGTTTATGCCGCCAACAACCAAGCCTGTATTTTGTCGCCGTTTATCGTGGGTGGCGCGATGGCACCAGTGTCGGTGGCCGGTACATTGACCCAAGTTCTGGCCGAAGTTCTGGCCGGTATCGCATATAACCAAATGATCCGTCCCGGTGCGCCCGTTATTTTCGGTGCCTTTGTGACATCGATTGATATGAACTCAGGTGCGCCAACATTCGGTACGCCCGAGGCGTCGCACATCCTATATGGTGCGGGTCAATTGGCGCGTCGTTTGGGATTGCCGTTCCGGTCGGGCGGTGGTCTGTGCGGATCGAAATTGCCGGATGCGCAGGCGGCCTATGAAACGGCCCACACCCTGAACGCAGCTTTGCTGGGTGGCGTGAATTTCATGTTGCACGCCTGCGGCTGGCTAGAGGGCGGTCTGGTATCATCCTTTGAAAAATTCGTGCTGGATGCGGATCAGCTGGGTGTATTGCACCATGTGGCCCGCGGTGTCGCCTATGACGAAAACGCCCAAGCGATGGATGCCATCCGCGAAGTCGGACCAGGCGGTCATTATCTGGGCTGCGCGCATACCCAAGCCAATTTCAAAGACGCATTCTGGCGCACCAATGTGCTGGATTACAAACCCTTTGAAACATGGGACGAAGAGGGCGCACGCGACAGTATGACTTTGGCCGCGGCCAAAGTGAAATCAATGCTGGATACCTATGAAAAACCAGCCATTGATCCCGAAATTGAGGCGGCCCTAGTCGCCTATGTCGAAAACAAAAAGGCATCTATGCCGGACAGCTTTACCTAGGCTGTCTGCTCGGCGCGCTGCAATAACAAAACGCTTTCAGCCAGCAGCGCACTTAGGCATTCGACATGATCGGTCACGAAATAGGCGGCGTCATTTTGGCGCCGCTTTTTTTCGTGCGCGTCCTCGATCATGATCAGTGATTTCACAATATCACACTGCGCGATTGATCCCTGCTGGGGGATGATACTGGCCAAATCACGGTTGCGATCATACAGATGCGGGCCATGGCGCGCCGCACGCATCAGCAGTCGGGGACGCTTTGCAGTTTCTAGCTGAGTGATCAAATCTTGGGTCATATTCCTGTCCTTTCATGTGTTTGGACCCAAGTTGGGGGCAAATGGTTTGCAACCTGTAATTGCAACGTGCGGTTGTATTAAACAAATTTAAACAGTTAAACAGATTTTGGATCCCTAGTTTGGTTAACCTTTGGGTAACGAAAAACACGCATAGGTCGAAAAAGCATCGGCGGATGTATAGGGACGTTAAAATGACACAGGACAAACAACACATGGCCCGTGGGGGCGACGCAAAACTGGGGCAGGCCGCACAATTTTATGTATGGAACCATATTCAGGGAAAATCATTGCGCGAAATTGCGCAAAAAACGGGATGTCACGCCACAACTGTCATGCGCCATATTCAGCGCATTTGCGATCATCGAGATGATCCTGATGTGCGTGCCTTGATTGAAACGACCGCTGGACGGCCGGGCACATTGGGGGCAGGGGTGACGGATGAATTTAACCGTGCGGCCAAATTGTTAAAGCAGGCCGATACCCTGTTGGTGGTTGCCGCGGATATGGATCGCGCATTGATCATTGGGAAAACCGAAGATGGCAATTTTCATCAATTGGATGCCATTTCCCAAGATGCCGCCCATATTCTGTTGGTGCGATTACATTTGAAATCTGTCTCGCGTGGCCGCGTGTCACGCTATTGCCACCCCAATCCGACCCATCGTGCGAAATGGCGTGATCAGATCGTGGATGTGAATGAACAAACTGCTGTGCTGCCCGTTCGCGGCGAAGCGCCGTTGAAAATACTAGCACGCCGTCGCGATGGTCAGGGCGATGCGTTTTTGTCGCGTGATTTGGTTCAAGCGGGCCTGCGCCTGTCCGAAGATTTCATTTTGTCCGCTGCCAGCAGCTGTGTGCAAGACACCATCAATAATGTCGCTGCGATTCTAGATGGCGCGCTGGATTCCCAAGTGACAGGGGATATTGCCGCTTGGGGGCGTTTTATCGCAGCCCTGCGCGATTTGGGACCAGGTTTGGCCGATATTGCCCTGCGCAGTTGTTGCCTGAACGAAGGTCTAGAACGCAGCGAGGCCGCTTTGGGGTGGTCAGCACGGTCGGGCAAGGTGGTTTTGCGCATCGCCTTGGTGCGACTAAAACGGCATTACGACGCGCTTTATGGTGCGGGGGGCGGTCAAATTGGATAAATTGGATTGCAGTTTTTGGTGGTATTTCATAATCTGATCTTATGAATATTACCCTACGCCAAATGCAATATTTCGTCACCTTGGCCGCGCAACGCAATTTTCGCCGCGCCGCCGAGGTGGTCAATATCAGCCAACCCGCATTATCCATCCAAATCAAAGAGATGGAGGAAAAACTGGGTGCGCAACTGGTTGAACGGCAGGCCCGCGATGTGATTGTTACATCCTTTGGCCAAATGGTATTGGGTCATTGCAAATCCATTCTGCAGGCCGCCCATGACATGGAACAGCAGGTTAAATTTTTTGCAGGACGCAGCGCGCGGTTGTCGATTGGTATGATCCCCACGATCGCGCCTTATCTGTTGCCCAATGTCTTGGCGGATTTGCGGTCGCGGGATGTGGCATTGGATATTCAAATCCACGAAGCAAAAACAGAACACTTGATCGCTGAACTGCGCTCTGGTGATCTGGACGCCGCGGTTATCGCGCTGCCGTCGCTATGCGATGATTTACACGATGAATTCCTGTTTGAGGATCGTTTATTGCTGGCCGGAACGCAAACGCGCCTGTCACGTTATCCGCAAAACTTGCCGGCATCGCAGATGTCGCAGGGGCAGTTATTGTTGTTAGAGGATGGCAATTGTTTGACGGATCAAGCCTTGGATGTATGTGGACGCACCCGCGCGCATCCCCAAATCAATATGGGGGCGTCGTCAATGGCGACACTGACGCGGATGGTTGCGGCTGGGTTTGGGGTGACTTTGGTGCCTGAATTGGCGGCATTGGCCGAACGCTCGGCGGCAGGCGCGCTGGAACTGCGCCGCTTTGACGGGGTGGAACCCGCGCGGCGCATTGGATTGGTGCGCCGTACCAGCACGCCTGCGGGCGAATGGTTTTCAACCTTGGCCACGCTGATCCAAGATGCAGGGACATCTGTCATTGGCGAATGCCGAACCCAGATTTAGCGTGTTTTTGGTGCCAGCTATGCGTAGCATGCAAAACAGAATTCCAGTTCAGATACTTACATGCCGCAATTTCTGTGATATGAAACACCCAAAGAACAAGGAAATCTGTTGTGCGTGATCTAAAAATCCCTGAAAGCCGCCATCCAGAAAAGGCGCATCGCCCCGATAATGCCCAGCCCCGCAAACCGGACTGGATCCGCGTCAAGGCCCCCGGCAGCGAAGGGTACAAGCGCACGCGCGACATCGTGCGTGAACATAAATTGGTCACCGTCTGCGAAGAGGCAGGATGCCCAAACGCGGGCGAATGTTGGTCGCAAGGACATGCAACCATGATGATCATGGGCGAAATCTGTACCCGTGGCTGCACATTTTGCAATGTGGCCACCGGTCGGCCCGATACCTTGGATCAATTCGAACCGGGCCGCGTGGCAGATGCGGTTCAAAAACTGGGTCTGAACCATGTGGTCATTACATCCGTGGATCGCGACGATTTGGCTGATGGGGGCGCTGAACATTTTGCCCAGACCATTCGCGCCATTCGTCATCGCAGCCCCGATACCACAATCGAAATTCTGACCCCTGATTTTTTGAAATGTGATGCATCCGCGCTGGAAACCGTGGTTGCGGCGAAACCGGATGTGTTCAATCACAACCTAGAAACCGTACCCGGCCTATACCCCGAGGTGCGCCCAGGCGCGCGGTATTTCCATTCGCTGCGCCTGTTGCAGCGGGTCAAGGAACTGGATCCAACGATGTTTACGAAATCAGGTATCATGGTCGGACTGGGCGAAACACGCCAAGCGGTTATGCAGATCATGGATGATATGCGCGCGGCGGATGTTGATTTTCTGACCATCGGACAATACCTGCAGCCGACACCCAAACACCACGCGGTGGATCGTTTCGTGCATCCCGATGAATTCGCATCCTATGAAAAGGCCGCCTATGGCAAAGGGTTCCTAATGGTATCGGCCACGCCGCTGACACGATCAAGCTATCATGCTGGTGACGATTTCGCACGTCTGCGCGCAGCGCGTTTGGCAAAATTGGGCTAGGTTCGGATCACAGATCCTGCCTGCCCAGCAGGTCATTTAAGATCGGAATAAATTCGTCCGCATCACGGGAATGGGGGTGCAAGGTGCGTAGGTGTTTGAACGCATTCAGCGCCTTTTCGTATTCGTTTAGGTGCATGTTGATCAAACCCAATCCCGATATCGCCCCAAAATGACGGGGTTCGCGTTGCAGGGTTTCGTAAATATCTGCTTCGGACCCGACAAAGTCACCGGCCAAAAACCGTATGGTGGCGCGTTTGTTCCACGCTTCGGTATAATCGGGGGCTGCGGTGATGATATCGGTTAATATCAGATCCGCCTTGGCAAAATTATTGCGATCCATCGCGCGCAGGGCTTGTTCCATTTTGGGGCGCTGGTCGCTGTTGGTTTCGGGATATAACCACAGTGGCCAAATTTCCGATACCAGTTCATTGGCGATTTCCGGGGATGGTGCCTGTTGCAATTGATCCAGCAATTCATCCACGTTTTGCGCATGAACGGGTGCGCCAAGGCACATCACAACACATAAAATTTTCCAAAACCATTTGAACATGGCGCTGTCCTTAGGTAACGATACACCATAACTAGACCATACCAAATGGGTGTCAAATATGATCCGTAAATATATATGGCCACTGATTTCACCGTTTTTCAATGATAAACGGTTGGAACCCTATCTGGTCGCATTGGGGACCATTTTGGTGATTTATGGTTTGGGCTATACAATCTGGGGCGTTTTTGCGTCCGAATAACACCGATTTCGCGCAGCACGTGCGCAGTTGGCGGGCAAGCCATGCAAACAAAGGCATAATTACAGATCAATGACAGACCACCCCGAACAGCCCCACGATCAAGCCGATCGATTTGCCCGTGCCCGCGAAAAACAGGCGGTCGCTTTGCTTGAGGATTATGTCGAGCTGATTGGCGATCTGATCGCTGAGATGGGCGAAGCGCGTGTTGCCGATATTGCCGAACGCATGGGCGTGGCCCAGCCCACCGCGACCAAAGCGATTGCGCGCCTAAAACGCGAAGGTTTGGCAACATCGCGCCCCTATCGCGGGGTGTTCTTAACCGACCAAGGGGCTGCATTGGCCGATCGGGTGCGCGCGCGCCATCGGACCGTGGTGCAATTGTTGATCGCAGTTGGCGTTCCGCCAGAAACCGCCGAATTGGATGCCGAAGGGATCGAACATCATGTGTCCAAGGCAACCTTGGCCGCCTTTGACGCGTTTTTAGCGGAAAAACCCTAGGCGCGTTTGGTGATCCAACCGCCTCCAAAAATGCGGCTGCCACCCGTTTCATAAAATACACAGGCCTGACCGGGGGCCACGCCCTCTTCCGGGTTTAGCAATTCAACCACAGCTTCGGTGTCGTTGATGGGGCGCAAAATCGCTTCGCGCGGGGGGCGGGTGGACCGGACTTTGACGGAAATGTGCCATTCGCTTTTCGATGTCAGGGGGGTATCACCCAACCAGTTGACCTGCTTAATCGGGACATGGCGGGTTTTTAGATGTTCTTTTTCGCCCACGATCACGTGTTTTTTGTCCACGTCCAGCCCAACAACATACAGCGGTGTTGCCAGTCCACCGATCCCTAAACCGCGCCGCTGGCCGATTGTGTAATGGATCACGCCATTGTGCTGGCCCAAAACAGTGCCGTCCATATCCACAATATCACCGGGTTCAACCGCACCAGGGCGCAATTTTTCGATAACACCGGCGTAATTTCCATCGGGTACGAAACAAATGTCTTGGCTATCGGGTTTATCGGCGACGACCAACCCATATTGCGCCGCCAGTTCACGCGTTTCAGCTTTGGACGCCAAATGCCCCAAAGGAAAGCGCAGGAAATCCAGTTGATCTTGGGTTGTGGAAAACAAAAAATAGCTTTGATCGCGGTTGGCATCCGTGGCGCTGTGTAATTCGGACCCATGCGGGCCGGATTTGCGTTGAATATAATGCCCCGTTGCCATGCAATCGGCATCCAGATCTTTGGCCGTTTCCAACAGATCCTTGAATTTTACCCGTTCATTGCAACGGATGCAGGGGACAGGCGTTGCACCCGCCAGATAGCTGTCGGCGAATTCTTCAATAACGGCATCGCGAAAAATGTTTTCATAATTCAGAACATAATGGGGAAACCCCATATCCTCGGCCACGCGGCGCGCATCGTGAATGTCGATGCCTGCGCAACACGCGCCTTTCTTGGCCAGGGCTGCCCCATGATCATACAGCTGCAATGTCACGCCAATGACATCATAGCCTTGAGATTTCAGTTGGGCTGCGACGACAGAACTGTCCACGCCGCCGGACATCGCGACAACGACGCGCGTATCGGCGGGTGGTTTTGCAAATCCCAGTGAATTGACGGGGTGATCCATGTCGTTGGCCTTTGGTTACAAGTTTGGCTGAAATATAGGAAAATTTGAAATATTCACAACCCCACGATTTAAGCGGCTGTTAACCCAAGCGCGGCATTTTTACCCCGTTCACAAGTATGAGGGTCACAATGAAGGAGTTATCAAGCAGGCCTAGGGTTGCAAAGTTGCCCGATGGGCAAATTCTGTCGGTCGCCGATTTACCACACGCGAATTTATCACGCTGGACTGCGTCGCGGAAATTGGTCGTCGTGCGATCCGTTGTCTATGGCCTGTTGACCCAACGCGAAGCGTTGGAGCGCTATGGCCTGAGTGAATAAGAATTTACCAGTTGGATCAAGCATTTTTTGGATCATGGTCACGATGGATTGAAATGCACCAAGCTCAAAGCGTATAAACAGCCATGGGTTGTGATGTTAAAAGTTATCAAGCGGTAACCTTGCGTTAACCAATTCGGTGCAAATTACAGCAAGAGTGTAAAGCAGGAGGCTTGAATGCGTGTATTATTGGTAGAGGACGATCCAAACACAGCGAAAAGCATTGAAATGATGCTGACCCATGCGAATCTGAATGTCTATTCCACCGATCTGGGCGAAGAGGGTATCGATTAAGCGAAACTATATGATTACGATCTGATTTTATTGGATTTGAATCTGCCCGATATGACGGGCTATGACGTGTTGCGCCAGCTGCGTTTGGCGCGCATTTCAACGCCCATCTTGATATTGTCAGGCAACGACGATACCGAGGCGAAAATACGTGGCTTTGGATTTGGGGCCGATGATTATTTGACCAAACCATTCCACCGCGAAGAATTGGTCGACCGCATTCACGCCATCATCCGCCGCAGCAAAGGGCATTCGCAGTCAATTATTAAAACGGGCCGAATTGCGGTGAATTTGGATGCCAAGACGGTCGAAGTTGACGGTGCACCTGTGCATTTGACGGGCAAAGAATATCAGATGTTGGAATTGCTGTCCCTGCGCAAGGGAACGACATTGACCAAGGAAATGTTTTTGAATCACCTTTACGTTGGAATGGACGAACCCGAGTTGAAAATTATTGATGTGTTTATCTGCAAATTGCGCAAAAAATTGGCTGTGGCGACAGGGGACGACTCCTATATCCAAACCGTTTGGGGCCGGGGCTATGTGTTAAAGGATCCAATGCCAATTGGCACAGGCGTTGATACATTCGCGGTATCGGCCTAGGGCGCGGATATCGCGTTAAATTGCGATTTGTCACTGGACGCAACGGGGTGCGGGAACTATCACTGGGATAAACGATAGTGATAGGACATCTACGCGTGACAGAGGCAACCGAACCGAAAGATTTGACACCAGAACAGGCGCGGCAGGAATTGGCGCGCTTGGCCGCGATTTTGGGGGGGGCAAACCTAGCATACCACCAAAATGACGCGCCAGATATCAGCGATGCAGAATATGACCGGCTAAAGCAACGCAATGCCGCGATTGAGGCCGCGTTTCCCGATTTGGTCCGTGACGACAGCCCCAGTTTGCAGGTGGGCGCGCCGGCTGCGGATGGGTTTAGTAAAATAACCCATACTGTGCGCATGATGTCGCTGGCCAATGCGTTTGACGATGATGAATTGTTCGATTTTCGCGACCGGATCAAACGGTATTTGGGTCAAGAGGATGGCGATCCCATCGCCTTGACGGCTGAGCCGAAAATTGACGGGCTTTCACTTAGCCTGCGCTATGAACAGGGTCTGCTAGTCTCTGCCGCGACGCGTGGCGATGGTCAGGTGGGCGAAAACGTCACCGCCAACGCACGCACGATTGCCGATATTCCCCATACCATCGAAAACGCCCCCGATGTCCTAGAGGTGCGCGGCGAAGTGTACATGTCGCATCGTGATTTCGCCGATCTAAATGCACGCCACACTAGCCGCGGAGGCAAGGTGTTTGCCAACCCCCGAAATGCGGCAGCAGGATCGTTGCGCCAGTTGGATGCTGCGATAACGGCGGATCGCCCCTTGTGTTTTTTCGCCTATTCTTGGGGGGAATTGTCACAGCCCTTGGCGGATACGCAAATGGGCGCGATTGAACGGTTGGCGGAAATGGGGTTCAAAACCAATCCGTTGACCCGACTGTGTGACAGGGTTGAGGATCTGTTAGACCACTATCGCATGATCGAGGAACAGCGTGCCACGTTGGGCTATGACATTGATGGTGTGGTCTACAAAGTCAATGACTTGGCGCTGCAATCGCGTTTGGGGTTCCGCGCTACCACGCCACGTTGGGCGATTGCGCATAAATTCCCCGCAGAACTGGCATGGACCACATTGGCCGGCATCGACATTCAGGTGGGGCGCACAGGCGCATTATCGCCCGTTGCACGTCTGACACCCGTGACTGTGGGCGGTGTGGTGGTTTCAAACGCGACGCTGCATAACGAAGATTACATCATAGGTCGTGATGGCAACGGCGACCCCATCCGCGATGGCAAAGATATCCGCGTGGGCGATTGGGTGCAGGTCTATCGCGCAGGCGATGTGATCCCCAAAATTGCCGATGTCGATTTGACCAAACGCCCCGATGCGGCGCAGCCTTTCGTGTTTCCTGACCAATGCCCCGAATGCGGATCCCCCGCCATCCGAGAAGAGGGCGACGCCGTACGCCGCTGCACCGGCGGCATGATTTGCCCCGCCCAAGCGGTCGAGCGGTTAAAACATTTCGTATCGCGCAAGGCGTTTGATATTGATGGATTGGGCGCGAAACAGATTGAAATGTTTTTCGGTGATGACGTGCTGCCCATTCGCGAACCGGCCGATATTTTTACGCTGGAAACGCGCGATGGTGCCAATTTGGCCAAACTAAAAAATCGGGACGGCTGGGGCGACAAAAGCGCGAAAAACCTGTTTCAAGCCATTGAGGATAAAAAACAAATCGGTTTTGGAAAATGCTTGTTTGCCCTTGGGATTCGCCATGTGGGCGAAGTGGCGGCAAACCTGATTGCCATGCATTATGGCGATTGGGACAGCTTTGCTGTGGCGATGCAGGACGCGCAAAACCCTGACAGCGCGGCCTATCACGATTTGATTGCGATTGATGGCTTTGGTCAGGTGATGGCGCAATCGCTGTTGGCCGCCTTTGCACCGGGGGCTGAACGCGATGGCATCGACCGATTGGTCGCACATCTAACGATCCTACCTGCCGAACGCCCCAAAACCGATGGCAGCCCTGTGGCCGGAAAAACCGTTGTGTTCACAGGCACCCTAGAACGGATGAGCCGGTCTGAGGCCAAGGCCAAGGCCGAAAGTTTGGGCGCCAAGGTGGCAGGGTCCGTATCGGCCAAAACTGATTTATTGGTCGCAGGTCCCGGTGCTGGCAGCAAAGCAAAGAAAGCGGCCGATCTGGGGATTGAGACCATCGACGAAGAGGGATGGCTGACCCTGATTGAGGGGCTATGACAAAATCACGCCCGGAAATTTTGTATCCTTTGTTCGGAAATCTGACGGCTCTGGCAGGCGTTGGCCCCAAGGTGGCACAAAATTTTGCAGGGCTGGGCGTGGAAAAACCCCGCGATCTGTTGTTTGTATTGCCCCACAGCGGGATCGATCGACGTTTGATCGATACGGTACAAAATGCCGTTTTGCCCGCGGTTGTCACACTGCGCATCCATGTTTTGTCACACAAAGCCCCGCGCACAAAATCGGGGGCCTATCGCATCACGGTCAACGACAGCGCCACCACATTGCAGTTGGTGTTTTTCCATGCGCGCGGTGATTATTTGCAGAAAATCCTGCCCGTCGGCCAAGATCGGATTGTATCGGGCAAGGTGGAATTATTCGATGGGATCGCACAAATGGTGCATCCCGATCACATTGTTCCAGTGGATCAGGGGGGGGATATTCCCCCGTTTGAACCTGTTTATCCACTGACTGCAGGGGTCACGCAAAAAACAATGCACAAAGCAACGCGGGCCGCGTTGGAATTGGCACCCGAATTGGACGAATGGATTGATCCTGAACAAAAACGCACGTCCCAATGGCCCGATTGGGCCGATGCGCTGCGTCAGGCCCATCATCCAAACTCTGTCACGGATACGGCCCTGACGGCCAAGGCGCGGGTGCGTTTGGCCTATGATGAATTGATGGCGCATCAATTAACGCTGGCACTGGCGCGCCAAGCCATGCGTAAAACAGCGGGCATCACCACCAAAGGGACAGGCCATTTGCAATCACGCGTTTTGGCCGCGTTGCCCTATAAACCCACGGGCGCGCAAACGCGGGCCATTGCTGAAATAACAGCAGATTTGGCAGCCCCCGTTAAAATGAACCGTTTGCTGCAGGGCGATGTTGGTGCGGGCAAAACCTTGGTGGCGTTTCAAACATTACTGATTGCCGTTGAGGCAGGCGGGCAGGGCGTGTTTATGGCGCCCACTGAAATCTTGGCGCGGCAGCATCTTGAAGGGTTACAGCCTTTGGCGCAGTCCGCTGGTGTTCACATCGAAATTCTGACCGGACGCGACAAAGGCAAGGCACGGGCGGAAAAATTACGTTTGCTAGAAAATGGTGACATCGATATTTTGGTGGGCACACATGCCGTATTCCAACAAGACGTCGTGTTTCGTGATCTGCGCATTGCTGTCATTGATGAACAGCACAGGTTCGGGGTGCGTCAACGTATGGCGCTTGGCGAAAAAGGGCGCGCAGTCGATGTTCTGGTCATGACGGCCACCCCCATTCCACGGTCGCTGTCCTTGGCGCAATACGGCGATATGGATGTGTCGGTATTGGATGAAAAACCGCCCGGTCGCAAACCAATTATCACGGCTGTGATTCCAACATCGCGGATGGATGAAGTCATCGCCAAGTTGCGCGGTGCCATAGCTGAGGGCCGCCAAGCCTACTGGGTCTGCCCCTTGGTCGAAGAAAGCGAAGTGTTGGACTATGCCTCGGCCGAGGAACGGTTCAAACGGTTGCGCGCTGTCTTGGGCGATGGGGTGGTCGATCTGGTGCATGGTCAAATGCACCCCACCGAAAAAGACGCGGCCATGGCTCGGTTTCAATCCGGCCAGTCCAAGGTATTGGTCGCCACCACAGTCATTGAGGTGGGCGTGAATGTGCCCAATGCCACCATCATGGTCATTGAACGGTCCGAAATATTTGGCCTGGCCCAATTACACCAATTGCGCGGACGGGTGGGGCGCGGTGATGCGCAATCGACCTGTTTGCTGTTGTACCAAGCACCATTATCGGAAAGCGGCCAAAAACGGCTAAGTGTGTTGCGCAACAGCGAAGATGGGTTTCTGATTGCCCAGACCGATTTGGAAATGCGCGGTGCGGGCGATATGATCGGCACGGCCCAATCGGGATTGCCAAGGTTTCAGATTGCCGACCTAGAGGCGATGACAGGCCTGATGGCCACGGCGCAATCTGATGCGCGCAATTTATTGACGCACGATCCCGATCTGACATCACCCCGCGGACGTGCTGCGCGTGTTCTACTTTGGTTGATGGAACGTGAAAAAGCAATTCGTTTGATTTCAGTGGGTTAGCCAGATATTCGTTTATTGTTTGTTAAATGTTCTTAAAAAGTTCTTTACTTGAGGTCAGAATCATGAGAACAAAGATGAAACAAACAGGAAGGGTTATCGCAATGTTCACAGAATTGAAAACACTTACCACCACTGCATCACGCAATTTTATCCAAGATATGGTGGGTGCTACCGCATTGATCGTTATGTTGGTCAGCGCATTGCATTTGCCCAGTTTCCTGTAAATTAATTACCTGCCCAGTCTGTGCGATCTGTTATTATCCCTTGGATGCGTGCCTATCCCAAACACAGGGGATCGTCCCAGACCCCTGACCATCCTATGATCGCTCAGAATGTCTCCGCCACCGATGAAAATCGTGTGGCGGTTTTTTTATGTGCTTGGATGGGATTGGATGTCGTCAATCGCCGCCACCGCCGCATCCAGTGTCAACAGAATCGAGGCATGGCGATTTTTGTAATCCTTGGCGGGCAACAACACCTCTAACCCGTCAAAGGGGGCAGAGGGGACCGGACCGTCAGATTTCAGCATGGCATATAATTCATCGCGCGCGCGGCGAATGTCGGCCTCGGTCGTGCCTAAAATGGCCTGTCCCACCACGGCCGCTGCCGCTTGGCCCAAGGCGCAGGCTTTGACATCTTGGGCATAGGCGCTGACATGGCCATTTTCCATGTCCAGATCCACTGTCACAGTCGATCCACACAGAGGCGCGCGTTTTTTGATCGTCGCCTGCGGTGATTCCAGCCGATCCGTATGGGGCATATCAGCCGCCAGCCCCAAAATACGGGACGAATACAGGCTGATCAGATCACTGTCGTTCGACATGGCTTTCCCTTTCTGCTGTTTCCCCATAGATAGGGTGCGGTACCGAATTTACAAAGGCATATACAATGGAAAACTTTGACGCTGCAACGCTTAGATACAATCGCGATGGTTTAATCCCTGCAATTGCCCAAGATGCCGATAGCCATGATGTGCTGATGATGGCGTGGATGAACCAAGAGGCGGTTGAAAAAACATTGGCCACGGGGCGGGTGACATATTTTTCACGCTCGCGCCAAGCGCTGTGGATCAAAGGGGAAACATCGGGTCACGTACAGGAACTGGTGGATTTGCGCTATGACTGTGATGCAGATTGTATTTTGGTTGTGATCCGCCAAACGGGCCCGGCCTGTCATACCAATCGGCGCAGCTGTTTTTATCGGGCCGTGCGTAATGGGCAGGTAATTGAACTGTCTCAGCCAGAAAAATAAAGCCCCGCAAAAGCGGGGCCAATTTTTAGAACGGGATTTCGTCGTCCAAATCACGCGACGGCGCGCCGCCGGACGATGACCCACCGCCAAAGCCACCATCGGATGGTCCATTATCATAACCACCACCGCCACCACCGTAGCCGCCATCGGATGGGCCACCATAGCCACCACCACCTTGACCGCCATTGTTGTCACCACGACCGTCCAACATGGTCAGGGTTGACGTGTAGGGACGTAAAACAACCTCGGTTGAATAACGGTCCGCGCCGGATTGGTCCTGCCATTTACGGGTTTCAAGCTGGCCCTCGATATAGATTTTCGAACCTTTGCGCAGGTATTGTTCTGCCACACGCACCAAGGGTTCTGAAAAAATGGCGACCGAATGCCATTCTGTGCGTTCGCGGCGTTCGCCTGTGTTGCGGTCTTTCCAGGTCTCAGATGTGGCGATCCGCAGGTTGCACACTTTGCCACCATTGGGGAAATTGCGCACCTCTGGGTCTCGGCCCAAATTCCCGATCAAAATTACCTTGTTTACGGATCCAGCCATTCTACGCTCCTACGAATCTTGTGTCTTGCGTCAACCTTACACCATTCTATGACGATGAATAAAAGATTAAACTTTGAAATTAACCTTGGGATTTTCTGCTGGAAATGGGAAGTTGAGGGTTGCAAAAATCAAAAACTCAACCATTTATGGTGTATGTTTGGGTTGAAACGTTTATTCAGTGTGGCAATTTTTGCTGTCGTTCCGCTGTCGGCCTCGGCAGATGTGCGCATGGGCCAGTTTGCGCTGCTAGACAAACGCGAAAAACCTGGATTTTCTGTACCTTTGGATCCGCCCGCTGTTTTTATTCCCCCGCGGCCGGGCGATGTACCACAAGGTTTTGAAGACGTTGGACCACATCTGGAAACGGCACAACGCGCGGCTGCGCAATTTGATATACCGCAGCAATTTTTTTTGCGGCTGATCGAACAAGAAAGCGGTTGGAACCCACGCGCCGTGTCGCATAAAGGCGCAATTGGCCTGACACAATTAATGCCAGAAACAGCGCGTATATTGGGTGTCGATCCCTATGATCCCAAGCAAAATATTATGGGTGGTGCGCGCTATTTGGCAACGCAATATCGAACGTTTCG
>Ga0182090_1166706_pt1 | contig 14698 bp, 6 predicted proteins | sample 041ome_24_FD_127767 | JGI IMG/M metagenome (GOLD analysis project Ga0182090, IMG submission 127767) | Metatranscriptome of coastal salt marsh microbial communities from the Groves Creek Marsh, Georgia, USA - 041408BS metaT (Metagenome... | ecosystem: Environmental > Aquatic > Marine > Intertidal... | reverse complement strand
GGCGGATGCTAGCATAGATAATTGTTATTTACTTCACTGTGCATTAATTCTGTATCTACATTATCTACATTAACTATACCTATTCTTATTGTTGTTGTTATTGTTGTTATTGTTGTTGCTGTTGTTGTTGTTGCTGTTGTTGTCCAGCGAGAGGAGCAGTAGCAACACTAGCAGCAGTAGCAGTAGCAGCAGCAGTAGCAGTAGCAGCAGCAGTAGCAGCTTCCTGTATCTTTGCCATTTGCGTTGTGATTTTAGTTTCCATTTCTGTGTACCGCTCAATCGTTTCTTTGTGCTTCGAAGCCGCGAGCGCAAAAATTTCAATTTCTGATTCGGCTTCTTTTCTCGCGTTACCCATCATGTCTTTTTCCCGATGAAACGCATCTTCGAGTAGTCGATACTGATGCATTTTAATGAGACATTTCTTGATTCTATTCTCAGCAATCGAAGAACTTAATCTCTCTATTTCAATCTCTTCGTTTATCGCTGCGTTTTTTATCGCAAGAATAGCCGCCGTGAACAAAGCGTTTGCAGATTCAACAAATTCCCGGTCATTGATTTCATCCTCTTCGTTCACTTTGTTTTCAAGCAGTTTCAGCATGGCTTCTCGAGCGGCAACGGCGGCAATTCTGGGTGAAAACATTGTACTTAAAAACGAAATTCGAGCCAGAACTGGATTACACAACTTCTCGTCGAAGCTTTCAGCGCAAAAATCGTATTGTTTTGCATCTCTGGCATGATCGACTGCAACGCCGCGCGGAATAATTGTTCGTTTTTGTAAATCATTCAAAACCTCATCTTGAATGGGTAAGGCCACAAAAGCTCGAATGCAATCTTCTGCCGTTCGAGATTGAACGAAATCAGCAACTTCTTTCCAATTTCCGATGCCGTAGTTTTCTAAAGCTTCCAATAAAGCGAGCAGCTCTGTTTCGTTCCAATCCTCGAAACCAATCTGAATTAGATTTTCATCGTCATCGGCATCGTTGTTGATGCTATCACCTTTCGATGAGACTCTATCACCCTGCTTTGATTCACCGGTAGCTTTATCGCTCACTGTGGATTTCACTTCGACGCGATCAAATTTATCCGCTTGCAAACCTTCCGGAAAACGCGCGCTCGAGAAGCAGCCTTCGCACAAATCGCAATCGAAACCGTCCAAGAGATGATAATAGTACTTCTTCTTCGCGTCTTCGCTGCTCCCAGAAATATCTTCGTTCAAAGAAACATCGCACGAGCTGCATTTCATCTCACTTATTATCTTCAATTTTAACATTTGCCTTTGCGAGCACGTGGATGAGTTGCGTTTCGCGTCTAAAGACTTAGAATCCACCAAAACAAACGGATCGTGCTCAAACGCGGGACACGATTCTAGATGTTTGACCCTTTCAAGAAAGTCAGAAGAGACGAGAGCAACTGCAGTGGCGGGGAAGGAGTTCACGCGAGGAACGTTTCGTGTCGCTCCTTTCGACCAAGGCCAATTAATCACATTCCATCTCTCGAGAAATGAAAATACTCTTTGCACTTTCATTTCGTTCTTTTCTACGGCAGCGCACGTTTCCAACGCTTCTTGAAGCATAAGCGCAACGCCAGGTTTCAAAGCTTTATACGCGTTTATAATCGCATTGCGCAAAGTGATGTACTTCTGCTCGTTGCTATCATTGCTTTTCGCCCTCTTCTTCTTTTCATTGCTTTTGGTCGGGATGAACAATTCTGGAAGAGATCGCTTCTCCACTTCACTCGTTGAGGACCAATCAAACCAAATCGAGCTGTGTACAGGGATTCTGTATGCTCCCACATTCTCTTTAGTACTACTCATGACAAGTGCACTTGCAACGTTTTGCTCATCCGCACTGGCATTTGCTACGCTCGGAAAAGCAGCGCTCGGAAGCTGACCGTGCGTCAAGTTTTCCAAACATATTTTCTTCTTCAATTGGATCAAGCGCTTATTTGCCTCGATTTTAGAGTCGTCAGTCGGGTCAGCACCCGCCACACCGCTCGATTTATCCACATCGAAATCAGCAGATGCTATAACAAATGGATGCTGATCAACGACGTATTGACGAGTTACCCTAAAATCTAGACGTTCCGTCGCGCGAGAACTCAAGTTCTCCTTCCCGAGCGCGTCGTTCAATTCTCTTTCTTTTCTTTTTTTCTCTTCACTCGCACCAGCATTTTGTTGTTGTTCCTCTTCCTGTTGTTGTTGTTGCTGCTGCTGCTGATTACACGAGTCGTCCTCAACATTAGCGCGATAGTCTAGTTCATTCATCCATTCGTTGAAAGAAGCCGAGTCCAATAACCACAGCGGATTTACCACCCAAGCTTTCCCGTTTTTTGGCACGGCCTCTGACATGTCCATGTACCGTGGAGCTTGTCCACTCGAGTTTGGAACCCAACAATCGTACGAATCTGGGTGATACGAGTAATGTACGAGCGTCTCAGAACGATCAACGCGAACAGTGCGAGTGAATTCGCTTCCCCGCGTACTCAACGAAGAGAGCACGTCTTGTCCTCTCGGAATTTCTATACAGTGGGTGACACCCGGGTCTGTCGGCTTATCGGCTACGGCAATGCGCGTTGCCCTGACGGCATTTTTCAAGTACTTCCTCAGCGAAGGAGGTATGTACACTTTCTTGTGCTTCAAAAAGCCGTGCGTTTTCAGCTCTCGCTCGGCTCTTTTAAACACGTCCTCGATGAGTTCGTTTCTTCGTTGCTCGGATACCCAAGAAAAGTTCCTCCAGTTGTGTGACATTTTCGCTTCAAACGCGCACAACAAAATTCTGAATAAAGAGCCAGCCGGTTTTAAATCGCCGAACACGTGCGTTGGTAGTTTCATCAGCCGTCTGACCTTTGGATCCATCGGCGTTTTAAAACCAAGACACTCCTCGTTTCCTTGTAAAAGTTCGAGAATAGATTCGACGACTGCTTTTGCGTCCAATCTGTCCGCATGCGCCGTCGATGCGAAAGAATCTTCTACGTATATGCGAGCGAGAATACTCTCCAAACGCGCTAAACCCGCATAATTTTCAAAGTCTCTCGCTTGCACATACGGTTTCCGCTTCGTTTTTGGAGCGGTGTATGGATTTTTAAGCGTCGTTGTCTTCGCCTCCTCTTCCCCTCCTTCGGGAGAGGTTGGAAGAGGCTCATCCGTTGCCATCGTTCGTGTGCTTCGAATTTGTTATTTTTGTGGAGAATCCTCAAAGTCAAGTTTGATTTTCAAATCGAAAAATCCGTACTTTTTATAACAACAACGCAACTCGAGGACAAAGCTCCAACCAACTCCTTTATCACGCGTTTAAGTAAATCTCATTCCACGGTCTTGCGCCGTTGCTGCGTTATTGTTTTCAATTTCTGATATGCTCTGAATGCTATGGACTTCTTAGAGCGCGCTGCTAAAACTTCAATTCAAAGGCTTGAACAGTTAGATAGAGAAATCAACGCTCAACAACAACAACAACAACAACAACAGCAACAACAAAGCAATCGCGATGCTCGTGAGTATTCTGCGAAAAGAGTGCTTCCAGATGAGCAGCTGTTTTTGAGAACAAATGAGTTATTAGAGATACGAGAGGCGCAAAAGAGGGATTTACAACGCATACTGTCGAAAACATTATTAACAAACGATAGCGCAGTGCGACAAACCGAACGTATCGATCGATTAAATGTACAAATATCTCACGAACGTGCTCTGAGAGCATCTATAGAAGCGAGAACAGCAGGAAATTTTGATGATGATGAAACTAGCACATCCGGTGACATCGACGTGGTTCAAGCGCTCGTTCACGCTCAGAAAGAGCTCTCGATGGAAACGAGATTGAGAGATGAACGTTTAGAGTCCTTACTCGCTGTAGAGCTGCATCGAGATGACGCGAAACAGAAGTTAGAAAGGCTGCATGGACAGATAAGCAAGGAAATTGGGACGATTTCTGGTGCGAACAATCGTAATTACGAAGCAGCAATGCCGAATCCCACGCAAGAAGAATTAGAACACGTGCGAGAGAAAGTTCGAACACGAAGACAAACACTGAGTGAACAGACCCGCACGAATACAAACAGGGTTGGTTCTTCGATTCAAGAAGTAGAGTTGGAGGCTTCATTGAACGCAAAAGCAGATGAACTCATCCAAGCGCAGATTGCAATCGAACGCCACACTAGTGAAATAGCCACCTTAGCGATGCGACGCGACGCCGCCGCTTCGACTTATTCCAAAACATCGACGTACGACGCTTCGATCGATCCAGCTACGAGCGCTCGCAACTTGCTGCATTTCGATGAGCAGAGAAATGTGTTTGAACATTTTCGAATGCACATCGCTAAGTTCATTGGGCATCGAAGAGCAGGGAAAGTTGTTTTCCTTTTTACTGAGCTCGATCGCGCGACGTTATACTTTGCTCGCATGGCGAGTGGTAATGGCAAATGGCGCATGCTTGGATTTGTGTATATTATAATAGTACTTAGTTATGCGTTTTTACGCATGTTGTATTGATAAATAACAACTATCTCTGCTAGCATCCGCCGACATTCATTTGTCCTTCGAGATCCAGCGTAGGGTTCTTACACAACTCTCGCGCGTCCGACGACGACAACAAAGCGCCTTCGAAGTTTGCACCTTTCATATTCGCCCACTCTCCGTTGTACTTTCCAAACGACGCACCGGATAAGATGACGTTTTCAAAATTTGCATTTTCCATATTACTCCCATCGAAACGAGTTGAGTACGCGTTCGTATCTTTAAAATTTACGCCTTTAAAATTCGACCCGCGAGCATCTGTTCGCGACATTTCCGTGTGCGTCAGCTGTGAGTTCTCGAAATTAGCATTCCGAGCGATCAATCCAGACAGCACCTTCGCGTCCAAATCAATGTTTGAGTAGTCGCACTTATCTAAATCTAAAATGGCTTCGGGCAAAGCGCCGGTCGAAGCCTCCATGGAAAATTTTGCTCTGACATCTTTAAACAAATCTAACTTGTCTGGAGTACAACCTCCAAGCATATTCCTCACGAATTTCTTATCGTCGTCATCGCCAGCAATTGCACTACCCACAGGTGACATTGTCGATAAAACCACAGCCAGTGCGGTAGCAGCAAGCAAAGTCTTGGACGAGGACACTGTGGACGATGTGGATGTGGATGTGGATGTGGATGGCTGATTTTTTTCTTCTCGTTCATAGTGACGATGATGGGGAATCGCAGCTTGAGTTTTTGGGTACTTTGTTCTTATCCGCCGCGAGGCATCTCTGATGGTATAATGACGCGTAGCTTTGAGCATTTTAGTTGCTGGTGGTTTAGTTGGTGTTGTCGTCGTTGTCGTTGTCGTGGTTGTTGTGAACATGTTTTTTTACGGCAGAGGCAAAAATTGTAACGAACACACAATTCTTCTTATCATCACGAGCTCAATTTGAGGATTTTCTCAAAACTCAAACTCGTCAAAGAAAAGGAAGGAAAAGGAAGAAGAAAGAAACCGCCGCCGGCGACACAAATTCACTCACTCACTCGCCTGTATTCTTTTCAAATCACACACACATACATACAACAACAACAACAACAAACATCAAAATTGATGACGGCTGAAGTCCTAACCGTAGACGAGCAGGATCCTTCGTTTCTGTACGTCTCCCTATATCTCCTCGTTTTTGTTTGTTGTTTCCATTCTTCTTCTTCTTCTTCTGTCTTTCCGTTCATCACATATCGCTATCGTTATAAGCATTCTTTCCTGCGTTGTTCTTACGACTGACCGACCATCTCGCGTGCAGTGATATTGTGGACGAACGCGTTCGGGCTATTTACGAGAAGAAGTACGAACACATCGCGGAACCATCCACGAGTGTTGGAAAAGAGGACGAAGGGAAAGGCGAGTTATGGCTCGTAAAGTTACCGCCGGGTTCTTTGCTGGAGGATTTCGATGGCGTGACCGTCAGAATACACAGCGATGCGGATAGAAAGAAATCAGATGAGAATAACGAAAAAAGTTTAAACGTGGACTGCGAGTTTGCAATCGCTCCGAACGAAATCGGTCGCTTCGAAGCGAACAAAGCGAACGCCGTCGACGACGAGGATGAAGACGACGACGACGATGCCAGTATCAATCGACGGTATAGAATCGTACAAAGCGAAGATGACGGGGTCAAAGCACTTCGAGCGGTATATGTCCGAGAAGGCGACACGAAGGAGGCGTTCAAAAACGCGGAGAGGATTACAAAGCGAGTGCATTTATTACGAGCGGGCTTTAAACGCGGCAATCTAGAAAAAGCAGACGTTGTAGAAGCAGGCGAAGACGAAGAAGACGAAGGGGACAAAAAGCAGAGAAAGAAGGAGACAAAGTCGAAGAAAGCTCCGGCGTCGACGATGAAGGCGACGACGAAGAAAAGTAGAAAGAAATGAGAACGGATAGCACATGTATCATTAATTAAAGTAAGAACGCGTAGCTTTAAAATTTTGCAGCAATATCAACTCCCCTAATTTTTCCTCTGGCGCTTCAGAACAAAATCACCTCCAGTCAAGGCTCAAGACGCGAAGACATATGAAGCCAACATCAGCGCGCTCCTCATCCTCTTCAGACTCTGACAGCGATGATGACGACGACGAAATAAACAAGTTCTGCTTAAACTGTCGAACGAGAGGTGACTTCTTAAAAGTCTGCGCGAGATGTAAATCGGTTTATTTTTGCAACAGCGAGTGTCAACGAGAAGCGCACAAAGAACATTCGAAAGTGTGCGTGAGTAAGGCACCGGCGCCGCTCAACTTACCCAAAGGCATGCCAGCGCCGAAAACGGAGGAGGAGAAAAAGAATGAAATCGAAATCGAAACGAAACGAATAGAAACAAAGTTACTACCAAGCGTTCTGAATAATAATAGCAGCAGCAGCAGCGCGAACAAGACGAATTTTGGTGTAGGAAACCCACCGGAGGAAGCGCTCGTGGACGAGTTTGAAGACGCGCTCGTGTTTGCGATTACGAACGAGAACGAAAGTTTAGAACGGAAATGTAGAATTGGTTTAGCGAACGTGTACTTATATTCCAGTCGTGCGAAAGAAGCTCTGCATTATCTCGAGCCAGTCGTAGAATACTACAAAAGAGAAGGAACAGTTGAAGCGGTGGAACCTCACGTGTTAGCCGCCGAGTGTTGCGTGAAGTTATCATCATTGTTGGGGGACGAAGATGAACAGAAAGAGAAATTTAAAGAACGATGTAAAGTAGAGCTCGCTGCCGCACTCGATGCAGCTACAGAATACACGCAAAAAGATGAAACAAAGCAGGCAGAGATTCTGTTACGTTGTGGTATTTGTCTTTTGGATGGAAAGTTATTCGACAAAGCAATTGGCGTCTTCATCCAAGCTTCAGCGTGCGCGGAAAAATTGAATGCTCATGGCATCGCCGCGCGCGCAAAAAACAGAGTTGGACACGCGCTGATACAAATGAAGAGACCCAGCGATGCAATCGTTGCTTGGAAAGATGAGCTCGAATCTCTTGAGAAGTTCAAAAACAACGACGACGTTAAAAACGAAAGCGACAAAGCGCTGGATGTAAAAAAAGCCGCGTTTCTCAAATCAATGTGTCACGGGAATATTTTCGCTGCGTATGCATTCTTAGGCGCAGTTGATGATGCTCGAGTCCATTCAAATCTAGCAATCACAAACGCTAAGGAAAGTGGAGACGCGAACGAGTTAAAGCGAACACTGGTACAACAAAAAGCGACTTGGGACGCTTTGAACAGAGACGATATGCGTGCGGAGCTAGAAAAGGTTAGCGTTGAGTAGGAGTAGGAGTAGCAATTGTTTTAGTTCGTGCAGTACTGTAGTAAACTCAAATCAATGGTATCGTGACAAAAAAATGTGCGCTAAGTATTATTATTGTTATATATTTATTGTTTCTGTTTTTCTCTTGACGTGTTCGTTTATTTATTACCGGTCGACGGGTTTGTTACAGTTTACCTTGAAGTGCGCCAACATACGATCGACGGTAGGAAATTCCATTTTACGATAGTAGTATCCAATCGGTCTGACTTCGACGTACTCGTGATGGACGTTGCCGCTCGCAGACATGATGTACGAAATGCAAAGATATCCGTGGTGTTTATCTGAAACCGATAACGCATACGGGCGCTGATTTCGGTTCTTTCGGAAGCACTCTTGCAAATGTTCATCAACCTCGTGGTCTCTGCCACCCAAAAATTTTCTGTGCATAACAGCGTCGCGCAAAAATCCAGCCACAGGTTCAATATGGCGAGCAACTGCTTCGTCCAAATCTTCATATTTTTCTTTCGAAGTATCGATCATGAGTGGTGTACCCAATCTCAAGTTTGCAGTGCCACCAGTTCCAGGCTTCTTGCCTTCTCTGATGTCCATGTGCCAGTACACGTCGTCAAACATTTTTATGGTGCACGACAAATTCTTAACGCCTTTGGAGGAAGGACGAATGACGAAATCACCCACGTCACCGTCGGCAAGCTCAGCGGTTGCTTCAACGTGCGAACAATTCTTGAACAAAGGATGATCAATTGTGCGCGCGATATAAGACTTTTCGTGCTTGACTTGGTTCGGTTTCTTCTTCGGTTTCGAGGCTCGCGCAGCCGCTATAGTTTTCTCTCCCGGTAAAGGATCCAAGGAATAATAGGGAGTCGTCGTCGCGAGAACGTGCTCTTCCCATCTTCGCGACTCATCCTCAGAAAGATGCGAGCCACGACACGTTAGCCATACCTTGAGATTTTCAAGATCGATTCCTTTAACTTGTTGTCCATACGCAGTCGTTTCGGGAGCTTTTACTCGAGCAGTAATGACTTGTCCTACGTGAACTTTGTCATCGAGACGATCGAAAGGCGAATCCGAAACGTCTTGTCTTTCAATAACACCGGTGACTCCGGAATCGAGCTGTACAATCACACAGTTAGCACGAGCATCGATTCTCTTCACCGTACACGTGATGAGCTTACCAGCTTGCAACGTGTGCACGGTCTCGCCGGTAACGGCGGTGAAGATCTCGTCGCTCGAGAGACGAGTCCACTCTGAGCGGACATCCTCAAACGGCTTGCGCATTTCCATGCGGATGTCTCTGAGAATTTCCAAAGCGTTCACACCACCACCTTCAGGAGTGCTGAGATAATTTGCGTAATCTTCAAGCATCAAAACGCTAAGCTTCGGCCACTCGCGCGGATCGAAACATCTTTCGAGAGCGCGTTCGCGTCCAACGCCGGATTCGTCAATTTGAATGTCGAGCGCGTTGGAGGCAATTGCAATAGCTTTGTCATAATGCTTCGGATGAATGCGGGAGCCATCGAGAACGTTCCCATCGGTGATATTGATAGCCGACGCGGCATTTTCGTAAACGCGTTCCTCGACGGCATGCAATTCCGTCAAAATTTCTTCTCTGTTATCGAGCGCGCCGCCGTCAACTTTTCGAATCGCCGTCAAAAATGGAACCAATTTACGCGGACCTAACCCAGCGACGTGTTCTAAAGACCTAGCGATCCATTGATGCGACATTGCCGCGTTAACGTCCACACCAGTTTGGTTAATGCAGCAGCGAAGAGCTCTTTCAATGCAGCTCACCCTTTCTTCGCGACTCAACGCGGCATCTTGAAATGGACAGAGAGAAATAGTCGCGGCTTCATGAGAACCGCCGCTCGGTTGCAGTAAGTTCGCCACAACCGCCGCCGGATCGCGAGCAAACCTACCCAACGCAACAGCATGTCGAATAGTGGCTTGCAATTCTCCCATCTCTTTCACCGGGGCCGATGCTGTTTCGTAGAGCGAAGCAACCGAGTCGTTAATAAACTCAACCTCAATCGCACTCACTTCTTCAGGAATCGATTTGACAAAACCATCCTTCTCAAGGAAACCACCAGTCACGCGATCGAGCTCTTCTTTCAACGTTTTGGCATTTTTCCCAGAAGCCGCGACTGCAACTAAGTGCGGTCGATGGTTCGATATGAACTCTGCGACTTTTCTCTGTTCTTCTTGCTGCGTACCGTACGAACCGCCTCTTCCGCTCTTACCGAAAGACGTCAGCTCTAAAAAGTCAACAAGTTGCCCGGAACCATCCAACGAGACGAGCGTGGTCGGCGTTTCTTGATCTGAGGCAGGAACTGCGGAAATAATGCGTACTTCCAAGTGCTTTAACGTAGAATGCACATCTTCTTCCTTCACGCCAATCAACTGCGGCGTCCAAGACTTCTTATTCAACATTCTCCACGCTCCGTTGAACGCGGCGATGGCCATCGACCTTTTCGATTCCAATACGAGTTGCGCAGTTGCCTCTCGTGCAATTTGCGGAACAAGCTTTTTCTTAATAGCATCTTCAACAACTTTTCGACGAATTGTGTTCCATTGCTCGGCTTTCTCGGAAACATTTTCAGAGCAGTATGCGTTTGAAAGGTTTTGCACGAGTCTCTCAACTTCTTGTTCCGGTAAAAATGCGTCGAATTCAAGCAATCCTTTCCGAACTCCTTCGGCGATCATTGAGAACTCGATGTCGGTGAAATGACATAATGGTTTGTTGAGGGTTCTTTTCACCGCTGCTAAAGGATGAAATGTATCAATTTGCTCGTTGCCGAGTAACGTGGGTTTCGTCGTCGACTGCGCATACTGACGATAATGAAATCGAACCCACTGACGAATACCAGGATCGTTCGCGAGTTCAGTAGCGGAAACTTCAATCAATGCTTTAATGACATCCTCTTCATCTTCGTAGCCTTGATCGAGATAATGTTTTGCGAGTTCTTCCGGCGACGCGTCTGGTAAAATTTCAGTCATAGCGTCGTCTTCCACGTCGTAAACGCCCTCAGCCTCTCCCCACGCGAACGTGGTATCCAATGCCATCGCAACCTTCTCGGGTGCAGGTGAAGAAATTTTGAACAATTCTAACACATCTCTACTGACGTGCATATCATACGCCGTTCGTCGACGTGGGCGGCGACTTCCTCCAGTGCTGTTCGCATCCAAGGCTGCCGCTCCGTCTTTCAACAACAGCTGCATTTTCGACTCCACGTCTTGAACGTTTTCGTCGTACTTCGAACTCGCGATAAGTTTTTGCAATCGCATTAGCGTAGCCACGCTCTGTTGATCGTTGCTGTGTGCTTCCAACTCTTTATTCAAAGTTTCGATCGCTTTTTGCTTTCTGTTTTGCAACTTCACATACGCAATATCCCAATCGTATACCGCTTGCAAGACGTCAAAGGAACGAGTCTTTCTTTGGATGATGACTTGATCGCCGACGAGCGGTGGGCGAGCTTCTTCTGGTTTGCCACGCAAAAGAGGATGCAAGTCATCGCGCATATTTGTCGCCAGGTACTCCAATTCATAACCTTGCGTACGAACCATCTTCAAAAACCATTCGATGCATATCAACACGTTCTGCCTCTCCGTGTCCGGCAGCTGACCTCCCCATTCGTTTTGAAGTTGATATAAACGCATTTCCATAACTTCGTCGGACTCGTAATCCATCTTTCCGCGCAATAAAAGCTCGCCGGCTTCAGTCGGGATACCTCGAATTGAGCCAACTCCCATGACGCGATCGTAAATCCACGTAGCTTCTTCCGCAAAATCGCGAGGCGTGTTCAAGTTTGGTACTTGGACGTTTTCAATTGAAAGTCTTTCCGGCCAATCGGCATTTCTGATTTCATCATCGGTTGCGGTAAGCATTTGTGCTTTGATCACGGACGGTTCAAAAGCAAATTCCGCCCAAGACTTGGTTGGAGTTACTCCCGCCGTTCGCTTCTTGAACTTGCGAACTTTACGCATCTTCTTTTCGCGGGGTGGTCTTTCTCCTCCTTCCTCGTCATCGACGATAAAATCGTCCACATCTTCATCGTCGGTTTCGTATTCACTTTGACTTTCTTCTTCCAAGACGTCCTCTGGTAAACTCTCTCCACCCAAGTAGCCTTCGTCTCCCGGTCGCTTCCGGTTGGCGAACAGTTTTTGTAAGTCTGAAATGTCTCCGAAAATGTCGGCAGCTTCACGAACTTGGTCGTACCTAGCTCCACCTCTCTCGCGTTGTGCACGATTATACGCTTTCCTTCGAGCGCGTTCTTCGTCCGTTTCGCGTTCTTCACCTTCATCGCGCACGATGAAATCTGCCATCTCTTCTTCGGAGTCCTCGTCGTCTGAATCGACGAATCGTCGTTCGGCGGCAGCTGCTCTTCTCTTTTCTTCTTCGGCGTCATCTTGCTGTTGTTGTTGTTCTTTCTCGCCACCTGCCTCTTCGTCTGCACCGGCGACTTCATCTTTTTTTGTATCTTTTTCTTTTTCTTCTTGTTCTTGTTCTTTCTTCTGCTGATCTTCCTTCTCGTCGTCGTCATCGTCGTCGTCTTCTCCGACTGCGGCAGCGGATTTCTTTTGCAATCGTTTCTTCTTTTCCTTGCGTTTAAATCCGGTGACTTGATTGTCTTCGAGCAAGTCGTAGTCGTCCTCGTCGAGCTCTAACGCGCGACGTTTCCTTCTTCTGCGAGCAATCTGAGCCCCGCCCTCGGAATCAGATTCGTCTCCTTTGTCCTCGTCCTCGTCCTTGTCCTCGGGTTCCTCCTCTCCATTTCGTTTTTCTTCTTCTTCTTCTTCTTCGATCGGGAGCCGCACTTCCTCCAATTCGTCGATCTTCTCTTCTTCTACTACTTTTGGGGGAGAGACGTCCTCTGCGGCTGGGGCTGCCGCCACCGCGGTTCCGTTCTCATCCTCGCCATCATTCGCAGTTGGAGTTGGTTCAGACATCCTGACCTCTGTTCTAAACTTACTCCTATGCGGACAGAGAGAAGAGAAAAGAGACGCGAAATGTGAGGCGATGATTTTGATTACTCGCACGAAACGTACGTTCACGTCGCTTTGTTTTTGCTTTTTTTTAAACACACAGCAATACAAACACGAAAAAGAAGGAGCAGCGAGAGTCGAAGTATTCTTTTCAGCACAAGAACGCATCCATTATCATCCCTACATCCTGAACTAACAACAATTAAACTATTTTATTACAACTACTGCACTGCACATACCAGTACGCATCTATTTGTTACTACTAAACCTATCGCTACTATTTGCTAAATCGTCAGCGAAGACGTGTCCGTCTTAGGCATATTAGAGCCCTCCGGAAGGATTTCAAACTTGCGCTCGTTAAGATACGTCCGCAAACGAGAAATGACAGGAACCGCGTCCGGATCGCGCGCACTTTCTAATTTCGGGATCCATTGCTGCGCAATTACTAACAAGAGCTTCACGCCTTGGTTTCTATACGTTTTCACGAACTCGTAACCTGCGTGTTTTAGGAAACTTTCCAAAGCAACCGCTGTTTGTCGATTGGGAGGGCACTTGTTCAACAGGCGAGAAAACCAAGCCCAGGCTTGGTCGATGCTGTGCGGATGATTCTGCACAACTACCCGAGAAACTTGCACGTATGCTCCATACAAGAGCATGTATCCGGAAATGCGATTAGCGTACGAATCAGAACTTTCAAACGCGTTCGGGTCGTCCTCGCTCGGCGCGTATCCACATATTTTGAAATATTCTTTTTCTTCCGCATACTTACTCTTTAGGAATGGATAATATTTCGGCACCGCGAGGGGACACGCGTCGCGGAGCAACGCAACAAAAATCTCCGAGAGTTCGGGAATGTGCGCCGCACATCTCGCGAGCACTTCTGCCAACGCGAACGCGTAACGATTGAGCTTTGCAACTTGAACGTCGCACTGGGCTAAAATTTTCTTGGAGAGCGTAATCATCGCGTACGTCCGAATGTGCTCAGGTGTTGCCGGCGTTAAGAACTCACGGATGATATCGTCCGCTTTCTTCACGACTTGGTCTTTCGTACACGCCACTTGCTGAACGTGTATGGTCAAACGTTGAATAATTGTGCGTCGTTCTCTTTTTGCCTCTGGAGAGGCTGAATACGCGGCGACGCGTTCGCGAGCCGCGTGCAGTACTTGAAGCGATCTCTTTTCCGCTTCTAAAGCTTCTGCAGTGACGTATACCGCGGGGACTTTCTCAGCTTCTCGCTGCTTTGCTTCTGCCAACGCTCGCGCCTCTTCCTCCTGTTTCATTTTCTCTTTTTGTTTTTGAATCTCCTTGTCGCGTTTCTCTTCTTCGAGTTTCTTCTCGGCTTCAATTTTTTTCTGCTTCTCCTTTTCCTCGCGCTGTTTCTGCGCCATGGTTTTCGCATCCTGTACTAATTGTGAAATATTTTCGAGATTCTCTTTGCGTTCCTTTTCGACGCGATTCAATCGAACTTCGGTCGCTTTATTCGTGACGCTCGCATCTGAAACGTCTCGCAGCGAGAGCGCGTTTTGAAACGATGCTATTTTCAGCATTGCACCGTCGCGAGAGGCTGATTCTTCGACTAGAGTCAACCGTAACTCTTCCTCTAAGCGTTGCATGCGACGTTGCGCGGCGAGTTGCACTCGACTTTTCCGCAAGCGCGCCCTTTCCTCTGTTTCTATTTTTGCGTTTTCAACCGCTTGCAAGGATGTATTTTTTTCGAATTCTTCTCGCAACGCATCGATTCCTGGCGTTGGCGATATCGTTTCGACGAGTCGTTTAAACTTGGAAAGCTCGAGGTCAAAATCATCGTCAATGCTCGGTGCCGATAGCACGACTGAACCTCCTCTTTTCCTGATTGGAGTCGATGAGTGTTCTGCTGTTCCTTCTTCTTCTTCTTCTTTTTCTTGTTCAAAAACCAACGACGAAGATTTTCCTTTTCCTCTCGTTGGTCGATACCCGACTAAAACGAAATCTTC
>Ga0182090_1254899_pt1 | contig 14704 bp, 11 predicted proteins | sample 041ome_24_FD_127767 | JGI IMG/M metagenome (GOLD analysis project Ga0182090, IMG submission 127767) | Metatranscriptome of coastal salt marsh microbial communities from the Groves Creek Marsh, Georgia, USA - 041408BS metaT (Metagenome... | ecosystem: Environmental > Aquatic > Marine > Intertidal... | reverse complement strand
CGGCAGGGAACAGGCCGAGTCGCCAGAATGAATTCCGGCTTCTTCAATATGTTCCATGATGCCGCCGATATAGACATCGCTGCCATCGCATAGGGCATCGACATCAACTTCGACGGCATTGTTCAAAAACCTGTCAATCAACACTGGATTTTTGCCGGACACAACAACCGCATCACGCATATAGCGCTCCAAATCGGCCATCTGATGCACAACTTCCATGGCGCGTCCGCCAAGCACATAAGACGGGCGGATGACCACTGGAAGGCCAATTCTCTGGACAATGGCGCGGGCCTCTTCGGCCGAATGGGCAATGCCATTTTCAGGCTGCAGCAGGTCAAGCTCTTTCAGCAAGAGCTGAAAACGCTCACGATCCTCGGCAAGGTCAATGGCGTCAGGGCTGGTGCCAAGGATTGGGATGCCTTCGGCCTCGAGCGCGGCGGCAATTTTTAGCGGGGTCTGGCCGCCAAGCTGGACAATGACGCCGCGCAAATCACCTTTTTCCGCCTCACGCCTGATGATGGAAATAACATCCTCATCGGTAAGCGGCTCAAAATATAGCCGGTCAGACGTGTCATAATCGGTCGATACCGTTTCCGGGTTACAATTGATCATGATGGTTTCAAAACCGGCGTCCGACAGGGCGTAGCAGGCATGCACACAACAATAATCAAACTCAATACCCTGACCGATCCGGTTCGGGCCACCGCCAAGAATGACAATTTTTGCCCGGTCGCTGGGATCGGCTTCACATTCTGGCTGTGCCGCAATTTCATATGTCGAATACATATAGGCGGTGTCCGAGGCAAATTCGGCAGCACAGGTGTCAATCCGCTTATAGACCGGCACAACGCCGGCAGCGGTACGACGCTGGCGCACATCGGCGGCGTCCAACTGGGTCAGCTCGGCCAGCCTTGCATCGGAAAATCCCATCGATTTCACAAAACGCAATACTGTCTCATCATCTGGTAAGCCATCGGCCACCAGCTTGTTTTCGACATCGAGAATGGCCTGAATGCGTTCCAGAAACCAGTGATCCCAGCCGGTGACAGCATGCACCTCATCAATCGACAGACCGCTGCGCAGAGCGGTGGCGATACGCAACACCCGATTAGGCACCAATTCACCAAGCCAGCCACGAAGCTGATCCTCGCCAGAGGTCGCATCAGCCACAGGTGGGGTAACCGGGTTCAGCCCGGTCAGGCCAATTTCCATCGAACGCAGTGCTTTTTGCAGACTTTCTTCAAATGACCGACCGACGGCCATAGCCTCGCCAACAGATTTCATCGAGGTCGATAAAATGGCGTCCGCACCGGAAAATTTTTCAAAGGTAAATCGCGGTATTTTGGTGACGACGTAATCAATGGTTGGTTCAAAGCTGGCGGGCGTGACGCCGGTGATGTCATTCATCAACTCGTCAAGACGATAGCCAACAGCCAGTTGCGCGGCAATTTTGGCAATCGGAAATCCGGTGGCCTTTGAGGCCAGCGCCGATGAACGGCTGACCCGCGGATTCATCTCAATCACCAGAATACGTCCGCTGTTTGGACATACCGCAAATTGCACATTTGAACCGCCGGTATCGACGCCAATTTCGCGCAGAACAGCAAGCGAGGCATCGCGTAATGCCTGATATTCCTTGTCGGTGAGTGTCAGCGCCGGTGCCACTGTCATCGAGTCGCCCGTATGAACACCCATCGGGTCAATATTCTCGATCGAGCAGATGATGATACAATTGTCAGCGGTGTCGCGGACAACCTCCATCTCAAATTCTTTCCAGCCCAGAACTGACTCTTCAATCAGCACCTCGGACACAGGTGACAGCCGCAACCCATTGGCAACAATGGTTTCAAACTCGGCTTTGTTATAGGCGATGCCGCCACCTTCACCGCCAAGCGTAAATGACGGGCGAATGATCGCTGGAAGCCCGACAAAATCCAGTGCCTCTAATGCGTCATCATAATTATTCACCGTGCGGGCACGGGCGCATTCAAGGCCAATGCGTTGCATCGCTTTGCGGAATAATTCGCGGTCTTCGGCCATTTCGATCGATTCGGTGCGGGCACCAATCATCTCCACGCCATATTTTTCCAGCGTGCCATCATTATAGAGTGACAGCGCGGTATTGAGGGCGGTCTGCCCGCCCATCGTTGGCAGCAACGCTTCTGGGCGCTCGGCAGCGATGATCTTCGCGACGGTGGCCGGTGTGATTGGCTCTATATAGGTGGCGTCGGCCATTTCCGGATCGGTCATGATGGTGGCCGGGTTGGAATTTACCAGAATCACCCGATAGCCATCAGATTTGAGCGCTTTACAGGCCTGCGCACCGGAATAATCAAACTCGCAAGCCTGACCAATAATAATTGGGCCGGCGCCGATGATCAGGATTGATTTAATGTCATCGCGGCGTGGCATATCAGGATCTCGTCGTTTCCATCAGGTGGGTGAATCGTTCAAAAAGATAGCGCGAATCATGCGGCCCGGGGCTTGATTCGGGGTGGTATTGCACGCAAAAAGCCGGCTTGGTTTTATGCCTCAGCCCCTCAATCGACTGATCAAAAAGTGAAATATGCGTCACTTCAAGATCCGCGGGCAGGCTGTCCGGGTCAACTGCAAAGCCGTGATTCTGGCTGGTGATTTCGATTTTGCCTGTTTGCAGATCTCTTACCGGATGGTTGGCGCCGCGGTGGCCGCGTGCCATTTTGTGGGTTTTGGCGCCAAGCGCCAACGCCATCAATTGGTGACCAATGCAAATGCCAAAAACCGGCATATTCGCGTCGATCAATTTTGCAATTTCAGCGCCAGCATAACCGGCGGTGGCTGCCGGATCGCCCGGCCCATTCGACAAAAACACGCCATCTGGTCGCTGTGCCAGAATCGCATCAGCGCTGGTGTCGGCCGGCACAACGGTTACCGCGCATCCGGCATCTTGCAGGCAGCGCAGAATATTGTGCTTACATCCGAAATCCATCGCGACGACGTTAAATTTCGGGGATGTTGTCAGATGAGATGCCGACTGATACTGCCAGCTGCCCTGATCCCATGCGGTGGTTTCCGCCGAAGTCACAGATTTGGCCAAATCCATATTTTTCAAGCCGGGCCATTGCTGGGCCATGGCTTGCAGCGCCGCGAGATCGATGTGACCAGCCGGCGCATGGCACAGCGCACCGCGCGGCGCACCAAGGTCCCGGATGCGCCGGGTCAGGGCGCGCGTGTCAATGCCGCTGATGCCCGGCAAATTATGCGAGACCAACCAGTCGCCAAGGCTTGTTTCGGCGCGCCAGCTTGCCGGGTTGGTGACCGGCTGTCGCACAATCATGCCAAGCGCGGCAGGCGTTGCGGTTTCCAGATCTTTGGCGTTGGTGCCAACATTGCCAATATGCGGAAAGGTGAAATTTACAATCTGGCCGGCATAGGAGGGATCCGTCATGATCTCCTGATAGCCGGTCATTGAAGTGTTGAAGCAAACCTCGCCAACATTGGTGGTGGCAGCGCCGAAGCCGAATCCAGTGAAAGTCGTGCCATCTTCCAAAACGAGGGCGGCGGTCGGGTTATCCCGATTTGCGCGAAGCGCATCAAAATCGTGGCCAGAGATCGTTTTCTGCGCCATTTCAACCCATATCCTGTTATAAGAAACATGTTGCCGAACCGGCCGGCGAACGGGTGCTTACATAGCCGACCACTGGCCAATGGTCAAGCACTGGCAACCTATATTGGCAGGCAATGCTTGCAGGATTGTTGCGAGTAGCGTAAAAGCCCGGGCGCGCTTATTTTTTTGTGGCGTGTGGATGTCCAAATAAAAGGTGTGTCTGAAGATGCGCGAAAATATAGCGAATGCGTTAAAAGAAGCGTTAAAGGCGAAAGATCAGGTCGCATTATCGACCATGCGATTGATCGCGGCTGCGTTAAAAGACCGTGATATCGCTGCACGTGGCAATGATAATCCCGATGGTATTTCTGACGAGGAAATTCTGGGGATGTTGCAAACCATGATCAAACAGCGCAGCGAATCGGCGAAATTGTACCGCGACGGTGATCGTCCCGAACTGGCCGCCAGCGAAGAAGCGGAAATTGAAATTATCAAAGGTTTTTTGCCGACTCAGCTGAGTGCGGATGAAATGCATCAGGCCATCGCCACAGCGATTGCGGAAACCGGTGCTGGCTCGATCAAGGACATGGGACAGGTGATGGGCTTTCTAAAAGCGCATTACGCCGGTCAGATGGATTTTTCAGCGGCCAGCCAGGAAGTCAAAGCCGCATTGATGGCAAAATAGGCCTGGCTGAACCGGTGGCTGTCTGTTTGCGCGGTTTAAGCCGGTTCCCCGGATTGTGCCATTTGTGATAGGTTCGGTGCAACGCATCCGGTGTAACCGAATGCCCTAATTTCATTTGACCAGAAATTTCATTTGACCGGAGTTTTGGCCATGGCGGTGCCGCCAGAATTTATCGAAGATTTGCGCCAGCGTGTGCCGTTGTCCGATATTATCGGGCGGCGGGTAAAGCTGATACGCAAAGGTCGTCGATTCAGCGGATTATGCCCCTTTCATTCGGAAAAAACGCCGTCATTTTCAGTCGTGGATGATGATGGGTTTTATCATTGTTTTGGATGTGGCGTACATGGCGATGCCATTTCATTTTTGCGTGAGATGGACGGTCTCGATTTTATGGAAGCTGTCGAGCGGCTTGCGGATATGGCTGGTCTGGCAATGCCAAAATCCGCGCATATCGACCCGGCCGTCACCAAAAAACGCAAAGCCGCGCTCGATATTCTGGAAGAAACCACCTTGTTTTTTGAAGCGAGCTTGCGTGACCCGGTCGGGCGTGACGCCGCGCACTATCTGAAACAACGCGGCCTTGACGCTGCGACGGTGAAAAATTTTCGGCTTGGCTATGCGCCAAAGTCAGGCTTGCGCCGGCGGCTGGCTGACAAAGGCTTTTCAGATGAGGATATGCTGCTGGCCGGGGTGCAGCGTAAATCTGACCGGGATGGCAGCCTGTTTGATTATTTCCGCGACCGGGTGATGTTCCCGATCGAGAACAGACAGGGTAAAGTCATCGCATTTGGCGCGCGTGCGCTGGGTGATGCCCAGCCAAAATATCTCAATTCAGGCGATGGCCCGACGTTTTCCAAAAAGGCAGTGCTTTATGGATGGGTGCAGGCGCGCGATGCGGTTCGGCGTAATTTACCGCTGGTTGTTGTCGAGGGGTATATGGATGTGATCGCTGTTCAGCGCAGTGGTGTGGCGGCAGCGGTCGCACCGCTTGGCACCGCTTTGACCCCGGAACAAATCAGCTTGTTGTGGAAATTGCATGACGAGCCGATTTTATGTTTTGACGGCGACGCGGCTGGCCAGCGGGCGCAATTACGCGCGCTGGAACGTATTTTACCGGTGCTTGAGCCCGGCCGGTCGGCACGGCTGGCAGTGCTGCCAGCTGGCAAAGACCCGGATGACGTGCTGAGCGCGTCTGGTGCCGAGGGGTTGCGTAAAATTCTTGGCGCAGCGCGGTCGCTTATTGACAGCATGTGGGCGGCTGTGGCGGAACAATTTGATGTGCAGCAACCAGAGGCGCGAGCGCAGTTCTGGCAGTCCGTGCGCGAACTTGTACGCAGTATTGGTCATAATCAGGTGCGGGGGGCTTATGGCGATGAGGTGGAAAACCGAATCGCAGCGATGCGCTCGCACACACGGGGTAAAACAACCGCTTTTGTGGCGCGGCGCACAGCCAGACCGCAAACCGGGCTGATGCAGCGGCATCGCGCTATTCTGGCATTGATTTTGGCACACCCGGCGTTGGTTCCTGCCAATTTTGAGGCTTTGTCGATGCTGGAAACGGCGGATCAGCCGCTCGATCAATTGAAAAAAGCAGTGATTGATGCCGTTATACGTGATCCAGATCTTGACGCGGCGGCCTTAAACTATCATTTACAAGGATTAGAGTTAGGCCGAGTGGTAGAGGATTTAACGGGGGATGAGATGAAATCCAGACTGCCTTTCGACCCACATGCGCTGGCGCCCGACCGGGCTGTCGCACATTTAGAGGAACTTTTGGGGCTTGTTGACGGCAAATCCGGCCTGTTTTCAAAAGCCCGCACACCAAGATAAGATAAAAAAGAAATAAGGCGCAGGCACATGACCATGCCGGGTTTGGCACAAGCCTTTGGCCAGAACCCATGGGTAAAAAAAGATTTGATGTTGTCAAAAAACATCAGACGATTGCAAAAGTCGGGCTTCGACAAAAAACGCTCTCATGAAAATGACGCGGCGTCGCAGCGTAAAGTTGGACAGGGGTAGAGACGAGCATATGGCAACCAAAGCAAAAAAACAGGCTGATACCGATCAAAACGCTCAGGACGCAACCGAGGCGGCCAGCCTTGACGCTGCCCAGCAAACCATTAAAGCGCTGTTGAAACTGGGCAAGGATCGTGGGTTCGTCACGCATGACGAGCTGAACGCTGCACTGCCAGCCGAGGAATATACCTCTGAACAAATTGATGATGTGATGTCGACACTCAATGAGATGGGTGTATCGGTTGTCGATAGCGCCGAGAGTGATGATGATACCGACGAGGCGGAAGAGAGCGCCGAAGAAGGTCGTGCCTCGGGTAATTTGTCGGATAGTGATGTTTCGGGAACAGATGATCCGGTGCGTATGTATCTGCGCGAAATGGGCAGCGTCGAGCTGTTATCGCGTGAAGGCGAAATCGCCATTGCAAAACGGATTGAAGCTGGACGTGAAATGATGATTGGTGGCATTTGTGAATCGCCACTGACCATTCGCGCGCTGATGCATTGGCGTGATCAGATCGCCGATGGCGTTGTGCCATTGCGCGATATCATTGACCTCGAAGCCACCTTTGCCAAGCTTAAAGGCAACCCGCTGATCGATCAGAATAATCTGCAGGTTCTGAATGACGAAATCCCGGATGATGATCTTGAGGATGAGGACGAGGAAGAAGCGGAAGAGGACGAAGACGAGGACGAAGACGAAGACGACGAAGAATATGATGAAAGTGGCGACGCCGACACCGATACCTCGACCCGTGATGCGCATAATGACAATGACGAAAATGACGATTTGAATTTGTCGCTGGCAGCGCTCGAAGATGCGGTGCGCGATGAGATGATGGCGCTATTTGACGAAATCGGCACGGTGTTTGGTGAGTTTGTGAAATTGCAGGACCGCCGTTTGGCGCGTATGGCGAAAGACCAGCCGCTTGTGCTGAAAAGTGAAGCGGCGCACCGGGCGACGAAAATTAAGCTGTGTGAATTGATGGAAGGCGTGATTTTCAATACCAACCGTATCGAAGCGCTGAGTGAACAATTATTTACCCTAAACCGTCATGTGACCGGCATTGAAGGGCGTTTGATGCGGGTGGCCACCGACAGTGGCATTCCGCGGGCGCAACTTCTGGAAGCCTGGGGCGGACGTGAAGTGAATGATGAATGGCCAGGCAGCGGTTATAATTCGAAAGCGTGGCAAAAGCTGGATAGCACCTATGGTGAAGAGGTGGCCGAACTGCGTGACAAGATTAAGCTGGTCGTCGATGATGTCGGCTTGGCAGTGCCCGAATTCCGCGAGGTTATCCAGACCATCCAGCGCGGCCAGCGCGAAGCGGCGCGGGCGAAAAAAGAAATGGTCGAAGCCAATTTGCGGCTGGTGATCTCAATTGCCAAAAAATACACCAACCGTGGATTGCAGTTCCTTGACCTGATCCAGGAAGGCAATATCGGGCTGATGAAAGCCGTCGATAAATTTGAATATCGGCGCGGTTACAAATTTTCAACCTATGCGACTTGGTGGATCCGGCAGGCCATTACCCGCTCGATTGCCGATCAGGCACGCACCATCCGTATTCCGGTGCATATGATCGAGACCATCAACAAGCTGGTGCGTACATCGCGCCAGATGCTGCATGAGATTGGCCGCGAACCCACGCCGGAAGAGCTGGCAGAAAAGCTGAGCATGCCGATCGACAAGGTGCGCAAGGTGCTGAAAATTGCCAAAGAACCGATTAGCCTTGAAACGCCGATTGGCGATGAAGAAGATAGCCACCTCGGCGATTTCATTGAGGATAAAAATGCAGTGCAACCGCTGGATGCGGCGATTCACGCCAATTTGCGCGAGACCACCACGCGCGTTCTGGCCAGCCTGACGGCGCGGGAAGAACGGGTGTTGCGCATGCGATTTGGCATTGGTATGAATACGGACCATACGCTGGAAGAGGTCGGTCAACAATTTAGCGTGACCCGCGAACGTATTCGACAGATTGAGGCAAAGGCGTTGCGCAAGCTGAAACATCCCTCACGGTCGCGGAAATTGCGTAGCTTCCTCGAAAATTAGAGTTTGCTGTACTGTCAGCGCATGCTAACACCGCAAGGCGTTAGGGCTGGCTGTATGAAACTGGGGGGCCTGTAGTTCAATTGGTTAGAACCCACGGCTCATAACCGTGTTGTTGCAGGTTCGAGTCCTGCCGGGCCCACCACCCCTTTGCCGCACTTGACCGAAAAATACCGCCATGCGCGACAGGCAGGATAAGATGCCTGCTGGCTGTTTGACAATGACACATGCCTTACCCGCGCTCCACACTTTGAGCATCTAAAACAGCGAGATCAGACGGCTGTGCTTTGTGTAGAATATTAACCTCACTAAATTAGATAAAACTTTATCAGTGAGGTACGATTCGTATGTACATATGGCGCCCCCGAGTCCAGACGGCATCCGCATCCAGATCTGGCAGGCCGTTTTTCTTTATCTGGGTGATGTTGCTGTTATGGGCACCATTGCCGGTCTTTGCCAAAACGGTGTTTCTGGTTTGTGATGGTCAGTTTGAAACAAGCACGGCGATGAACGGGCCTGTTGAGACGGAGCAATTTGACGGGTCATTGTATCTGTCGGTAGAGGCCGATGATTTTGCCGTCCGCCGGGTCAAGCTGTTGCCATTCGAACGCAGCACGCGTCTGGCGGCCATTGAACTGACGCCCCATCCAGGATCAACCGATGACGGCCGGGTGACGCAGTTTACCGCAACCGAGGACGAGCTGATCATTGAGCAAACCGAATCGCATGGCAAGATGGTCAATGCGCTGGTTGATGATGACCCGCTGGCGCTGACGCCGGAATCACTGCATGTCATGCATCTGAGGCTGAACAGATTTTCCGGCTATATTGCGATTTCATGGCAGGATCATCAGGTGCGTGAAGTCAAGCCGGAAGGCGCATTGCGCAGCGTCAAAAAACGCTACAGCAATTCAAAAAGCTTTGCCGCAGATTGCAGCACGATGAAACAGCGGATTTTTTGACTGACTGGCTGCTGGCTGCCTGCCTTCTGACCCCCTGCCTGCTGGCCTTATGCCGGGGTGCCGTTTGCCGCCGCCTGAATGGTGGCTTCGATAAACAGATCCTTGTTCGAATCAAGCGGCACGAGTTTGATATTTTCGGTCATTTTGATATCGATGGCGGTGGCACCGGCGCTTTTGGCGCGGGTTGTGGCAAGCTGTTTTGCGGCCATACGGGCATTTTCCAGCGCCTCTTCCATGACGCCGAAATCCGCCGGGCCCTGCGGCAGATGCACGCGAAATTTGCCGTCTGCTGGCTGTGTTACCGTGATCATCACACGCTGGCGCACAGACCCCACGGCGGCACCGACGGCACCCGCCACCTCGGCATGTGATGGCACTGTGAGCGCAACATCAAGCAAATCGGCAATATGCGGATAATGTGTGGCGGCGGATGCGCCAAGGGCTGCCAGTTTGGTGCCAAGCCGCATGGAAATATTGACCAGCGGCTGATCGGCAGACTTGTTGATAAAACTGTTCATCAATAATGGATTTTGACTGACCGTGTTTTCGCCCGCCCCCTGATGCGCCAGCGCCGCATCCATCAGCGCAATGGCAGATTGTTTATGCAGCTCGACAAGCGTCATGCGGGCCAGATCGTCGGCATTTGCCGCTGTTGATTCGCCAAGCCCGTTACGCTGTCTGGCCATAAGTTCGGCACCAAGTCGGGCGGCGTCGTCATCAAAGGCGTTGAAATCCCCGGTCACATGTGTGGCGTCGGTGGGGGTGAAGGTGGCAAGACCGAGAAGACCGCGGCTGATCAGCCGATCTGCCGCACCAAGCGCAAGCTGGGTGGCGGCCAAATCAGCAATCGCCGTCGGCCCGGCATCGATGGCTCTTTCGGCCAGTCTGGCCTCAGATCTGGTCAGCCAGCCCGGCACACCATCCGGCATGATCGGAAACACAAAACGTCCATCGGTGGGGGACGGCACCGGCAAATCGAGCTGTGCCTGCATCTGTTGTTTGATTTCAGGGTGGGTGCGGGCCAACAGCGCCAGCGGCACCGCCCGGCGCGGCCCGAGACGCAGCCCGCTGATCCGGCCGCGCGAGACCGGTGTAACCTCGCTGTCACCGCCCAAACCACAGGTGCGAATTTCCGCCGCCTCAACCATGGTTTGCCAGCCACCAACATAGGCGCCTTCAGATTTAAGGCGGGGTGCGCCATTCTGCAAAAACGCAATATCGGTTGTGGTGCCGCCAATATCGGCCACCAACGCACTGTCGGTGCCAGCCAGAAACGCCGCGCCGGACAGGCTGGCGGCTGGCCCTGACAGCACCGTTTCAACCGGGCGGGTGCGGGCAAAACCCGACTCGAGCAATGACCCATCCCCCTTCACCACCATCAATGGACAGGTCAATCCCTGTTGTTTCATGATGATTTCGGTGGCGGTCACCAGCCGTTCCAAAAGATTGATCAGCCGCGCATTTAAAACCGCGGTCAAGGCGCGTCTTGGGCCGCCAAGGGCGGATGATAATTCATGGCTACAGGTGACCGGCAACCCGGTGGTTTCGCGCAGGATATCGCGGGCGGCGGTTTCATGTGCCGGGTTTCGCGTTGCAAAATGCCCGGCGACAGCAAAAGCCGACACATCAGCCGCCATTGAGGCGGCGGCGTGGGTCAGGGTGGCGCTGTCAAACGGCTCCTGCACGCCGCCATCAGCGCGATGTCCGCCGGCAACAAACTGCACCGGATCGTGACCAATAGCACGCGCCAGATCGGCACGTTCCAGCGCCTTGTCGTCAAAGCCGATCATGAACAAGCCGACACGCCCGCCAACACCCTCAACAACAGCGTTTGTCGCCAGAGTTGTTGATAGCGACACCATACCGATATCAGATGCCGGGCCGTCATAGCTTTGCAATACTGTGGCAATGGCCTCGCCCAGCCCGATGGACAGGTCATCGCGCGTTGTCAGTGCCTTGCCGGTCGCCAGAACATGTCCGCCAGTCGCATCAAGAAGCGCCGCATCGGTGTAGGTGCCGCCAGTATCGAGGCCGATTACAAGTGTCATGTCACTTTACCCATCTTTCGTAACTGGCAGCGATGCGCTGTTGATCGGATAATTATGATGCCGCGTCATGCGTCGCAAAAAAATCCAGAATCCAGCCGCCAACCTGTTTGCCATCATGCGGATTTTCCAGCGAGCTGCGCGCGACAGCGGCGCGGTCTTTGCCGATTTTATCCTCACGAATATTGATCAGGGCATTGGTGTATGCCGGGGTAAATTCTGGATGTCCCTGAACGGAAAACACCTGCTTGCCAATGGCAAAGGCGGCATTTTTGCAAAAATCGGACTCGGCCAGCCGGACAGCTTGTGGGGGTAGTTGGGTGACCTGATCCTGATGCACATGGATAAGATCGAGCCGCTCTATGCCAGCTGGAATCCAGTCAGCTGTGCCGACCATTTGCACCTGCATGGTGCCGATGCCCCAGCCACCGTCAAATTTGGCGGCATGTCCGCCAAGCGCATGCGCAATCGCCTGATGGCCAAAACAAATGCCAACAAGCGGTTTGCCAGCCGCAAAAATGTTGCGGATAAATGTCATCAAATCGGCGATAAAAGGTGCGTCATCATAGACCCCATAGGCCGAACCGGTAATCAAATAGCCGTCATAATCATCGACTGACTCGGGGAATACCCCATCAATCACCGGCACGTTCGAAAAGGTGAAACTGTCATTGCCTGTCTGCGCGGCGAACAATGTTTCGAACATATCCGGATAGTCTTGAAATTCGGCTGGCATGTCCGGATTAGTCCGGCCGGCTTGCAAAATGGCAATATGCATGATTTGTCCCTAGCTCTCGTTCTGCTCGGTCTGTTTAAAAGATTTGCGTGTCCTGCGTTGTTGTACTGGCGGCAAGCTTATGTCGTAATTCGGCCAGTATAAAGATCCGTATTGCCGATGAAAGGCCGCCACTGCGCTCTTTGTCGATCATCTGCACAAGGCTGGCAACCGACATTTGGCGCGCTTTGGCGATGTCGTTGAGTGCGGCCCAAAACGGTTCCTCGAGCGAAATGCTGGTGCGGTGCCCATGAATGGTGAGTGATCTTTTTTTCACAACGCCCTGTCCTCAATAAACATCCCTGTGGTCAACATCCCTGTGGTGAAAATCGCTGTGATAAACATCCCTGGGGTAAACATCGCCGGGGCTAGCGCGAGAACGCTCCGACCAATTCCAGATGGTTGCTATGGTTGAACTGGTCAACCGGTTGCACCCAATCGAGGCAAAAGCCTGCCGTGGTCAGACATGCCGCATCTCTGGCAAAACTTGCCGGGTTGCATGACGCCATGGCGATTGTTGAGATATGCGATTGTGCGATCTGCTGGCATTGCGCGATAGCACCGCTTCGCGGCGGGTCCAGAATAACCGCGGTGATTTTGCCAAATTCGTCTGGCAGCAACGGTAAATCGAACAGATCACGCTGTTGTGTTGTCAGCCGCCCGCCCAAACCAGCCGCATCAATACCGGCTTTCAAAGCGGTCAACGCGGCACCATCCGCCTCAACCGCCAACAGCCCGGCAAGCTGCTCGATGAGTGGCAGGCTGAGACTGCCGCAGCCAGCAAATAAATCGGCGATATGCATATGCCCGTGAAGAATTTCAGCAATCGCCGTTTGCAGGGCAGCTTCGCCATGTTCGGTGGCTTGCAAAAACGCCCCGGGCGGCGGTGTGACGCCAATCGTGCCAAATTTTACCTGTGGCTGGGTCGGGGCAAAAATGGTCAAAGGGGTGGCATGGTCATCAATTGATAATCGCGCAAGCTGCTGGCTGGCTGCCCAGTCGCATAACCGGGTGAGCAAATCCGGGCTCCACAGCGGCTGCGTGCTGGTGTTTTGCAGATACACACACAAGCCGCTATGGGCGGTGGTGTTGTCACTTGTCAGCAGATTAACCTGCGCCTCAAGGCTGGCGCCAATCGGCAAATGAGTGGTGGCCAGCGCGCCCAGCGCGTTTTTTAGACTGGCCAGCCTGCGGTCGATTATTGTACATCCATCCGGGTCAACGATATGTGAACCCATCCGTTCATGAAACCCGACAACAGCCGCGTCAGCCAGTCGTCTGACATGAAAGCTGGCGCGGCGGCGGCTGTTTGGCGGCGAGGTCAGCATCGGCCGAATGTTGCCGGCGGTGACCCGCGCACGGTCAAGATGGGCGCTGATAAGCTGATGTTTCCAGGCTTCGATTTCGGTCGCTGCCCAATGCTGCAGGCTGCAGCCGCCACAGGCCGGAAAAGCGTTGCATTGCGGTGTCTGGCGGGTTGGCGCGGCGTCGATTAACTCAACGATGCGCGCTTTTATGCCTTGTTTGCTGATCGATAGGGGCTGCGCAATGATGGTTTCGCCGGGCAGGCTGGCTGGCACAAAGACGCTACATTCGGCCTCGGTATAATTATGCGTATACCGGACGCTGCCAACACCATCCCCGCGCCCGCCAATATGTGAAATGGTCAGGCTGATCGGCGCCGCATTTCGGGGCAGGCGGCCCTCGCTGCGCGGCTTTCGTTTATGCGCTGATCGGCGCGATCGGACGGCCATGTGTTATCCTTTATCAGCAGGCTGGCTCAGCTGGGCGACGCTGGCGATGTTGCTGCCCAAGCAATGGCACCCAGTTTACCCCAGTTCAGATGGTGCGTGCAAACCATACCACACGCCCAATAATGCACACCTCATCAATCGAGCGGTCATAGGCGCTATAGGCGTTATTGTCGGAAAACATGCGCAGCGTTATCGGTGATGTGTTGGGGATCGGCTCAATTTGCTTGATCACCAGCCCAAGACCGTCATGCAGCACAAAAATACCCGGCGGCGAGGCGGTGCGCTGCGAGGTGTCAATCATCACGATATCGCCATGCAGCAATCGTGGCACCATCGAGTCACCGCTCACACTTAATAGTTTCAACGAGTCAATTTGCCCATTGCCGAGCTGCCGCAACCATTGTTTGGGCAAATGCCATTGCTCGATGTCATGGTCTTCAACCGCATCAATCACACTGCCGGCACCGGCACTGGCCTGAATATCAATGAAGGGTACCGCGCGTATTTGTGGATCAACCGGCCGCGCGCCGTGAATGTCACGCTGCCACGGATCGGGATTTAATTTGTCCTGACTGATGCCAAGAAAATCAGCCAGCTTATACCGCACCCGCTCAGGCAGTTCACGTGGCGTTCCGCGTTCTAGAAATTGCTGAAGATAGGCGTCATTCATGCCAATCGCGCGTGACGCCTGTTTCAGCGTGACCGCCGGTGTCGCCGATGCCAGCGCTTGGCGCACCAGGCGCTGCGGCGTTGCCAGATGTGACTGATCTGCCAATTTGACCATAGGGATAATCCTTTTGATCATTGCCAAAAAATAATAAATATCCTATT
>Ga0182090_1129233_pt1 | contig 14725 bp, 9 predicted proteins | sample 041ome_24_FD_127767 | JGI IMG/M metagenome (GOLD analysis project Ga0182090, IMG submission 127767) | Metatranscriptome of coastal salt marsh microbial communities from the Groves Creek Marsh, Georgia, USA - 041408BS metaT (Metagenome... | ecosystem: Environmental > Aquatic > Marine > Intertidal... | reverse complement strand
TGTAATGTGTCTTTGTGCGTCTTGTGTGTCTGGTGTGTAAAAAGTGCCGAAAGCTAAAAAAGCGATTGATTTTTGTTTTTTTTCGCTCCCTCGTCTTCTTGCAAAGCTAAAAAGCGACAAAAAATCTCGGTGGAAACAAGGAACATGCTTCCACTTCCTACCACGACGACGACGCATCATCATCATCATTATCATCATCGAGATCATCATCATCTAGGAGAAGAAGGACACCACCAGAAGTCGACGTCGGATTCGGAAGAGATGGCGTTCATGGCGTCCCAGTTATTGGACGGTAACACATAACTTTTTTTTCTCTTGGACTTTTCTTCTCTCTCGTATTTTTTACAACTGAATAGAATACCTGACATCTCTCTCTCTTTCTTCTTTATCTTCTTCTTCTCTCGCAACGACGACACATCAGACGACGGGCCGAACATGAGAGAATACGAGGACACGCACAGGGTGTCGCACGCGTGTTTACCGTTGATTCCTACCGCGAACGATTGGCATACTGCCGTGGCGGTGTTGGCGACGAGCGAACAACAGCAACACCAACAACAACACAAAAAAGGACGTAAGAAAACGACTTCTCCAAGAAGAGAAGAGGGAGGAAAAGAAGAAGATGAAGAAGAAGGAGCGGAAGGTTTGAGAAAGAAGACGAAGAAAAAAAGAAAGAAGAACGAGGGGGAAGCAGAAGATAAAGATGATGAAGAAGAAGAGGACGAGATTGAGAAGGTTGACGCGGCGACGCTGGCGGCGAACATGAAGAAAGTGCCTTTGATCGAGAGAGATGCGAGAGGCGGCGGCGATCCAATATTTCACGGGTTGAGAGAAAGCGGGGAAGAGCAGGGGCGACAGGAGCAGCAGCAAGAACATGAGCAGCAGCAGCAACAGCAGCAACAACAACAAGAGAAAGAAGCGACTCCGCCGCACTCGTCCAGGTTTCGCGGCGTGACGAAACACAAACGTTCCGGTCGATGGGAAGCGCACATCTGGATACGAGATTCGAAGAAACAGGTTTACTTGGGCGGCTACAGCAACGAACAGCACGCCGCCGAGGCATTCGATCTCGTAGCGATGAAGTGCAAACTGATGAAGAACGGGCGCAAAATCAAGTTGAACTATCCAGCGTCGAAATACCAAGACTTACAAGGCTATTTACTTTCCACGCCTCTCGAAGAACTTATAATGGCGGTGCGTCGCCAGTCTCAAGGCTTCGCTAGAGGCTCTTCGGGCTATCGCGGAGTGACATTACATCCAACGGGGCGTTGGGAGGCGAGAATTGGATTACCTGGCGGGCAAAAACACGTCTATCTCGGCTTGTTTGAAACCGAGGTCGAAGCCGCTCGCGCGTACGATGTAAAACTCGTCGAGTTGCGCGGTCCCTCGATGGCGACAAATTTTGCGATATCGAACTACGCGGAATCGATTAAACTCTTCTATGAGGAAAATCCTGCCGCTGTAAACGAGAGTACCGAAAGTACTCCCTCGCCGAAAGAGGCCAAGTCCAAGAAAATGAAGAGGAAGTCTGCTCCTCATTGATGATTGAACGCGTAAATCTTCTCGTCACTTGATCCGTCCTTGATGATTATTTTTACTACTGCTACTACTACTCTACTACTACTGCTACTCTAACTATCACTACGTAAACTCATTCCTCATTCACATCGAGTCTATTCCGATTTCATCTAATATGATTTTCAACTCTCTGGAGAACGCGTGCACTGGAAATCCAACCACGTTGAAGTAATCGCCTTCGATACCTTTCACGAACGAAGACGCGTACCCTTGTATCCCGTACCCTCCGGCTTTGTCTGTCCACTCGTTCGTAGCCAAGAACGCGTCAACTTCTTTTCGTTCTATTTCGGCAAAGTTCACAACAGTCGTTTCCGAGAAATGTTTCAGTTCAGGTGTAGTCTTCTCGTTCGTATTATACGCTATGCATACGCCCGTGTGCACTTTATGTGAATTGTTCGAGTGTTTCTCCATCATCGCTCTCGCGTCTTGAATGTCCCTCGGTTTTTCTAATATGTTCCCGAAACTTTCCACGACCGTATCCGCAGAAATCACGATGAGATTACTCTTCTTCTTTTGTTCTTGTTCTTCTCTCGTCGTTCGATGATAAACCTCTTTCGCTTTCTCCCTGGCGGTACAAATCGCGTACTCGTGCCCCTTCACTCCTTCTTTAGAAATATTCTCCTCGAACGTCGAAGCGACGACGTCGAACTCGATCCCCAGGTTTCTCAAGATTTCCTGTCTGCGAGGACTTTTCGAGGCGAGCACGACGCGCCATTTCGTCGACGCGTTCAGTGCGTTTATGTATTGTAATATCATTTGATATGATTTTGATGTCTCACGAGTCGTTCGTACAACAAAACAAGACAAAAGGGGTGTTGGTTGTCGTATAAAACCAACAACGAGAAGAGTTTTGTTTCCTCTTTTCCTCTTGCGAAAAGCTGGTTGTGCGAAATTTAGGTTTCGGGCTTTCTGCTCTGCTTTTTCACAAAAAAAGAAACTGCGAGTGACTTTTCATCAATCACACTGCTTTTTCGTCGTGTGTTGTGTTGTGTCGAATCGAATTGACTTTTCTCTAAAATCACTAATCTTCATAGTAATATTCGTTCTTCTAAACCTGCGCACACCACCACATCCCTCGCATTAGTGGCCCACACACCTTCAGAGAGAGCGGGGAAAAGAAGATGTCGTCCGATCGACTTCAGCTCTCGCTTCAGAAACGCTTAAACGCGTGCTTAAAAAAACCGGAAAACATCGTCTGCGCGGAGTGTCCGTCGCGTTTACCGCGATGGGCGAGCATGAACTTGGGGATTTTCATATGCACGAACTGTTCGGGAATCCACAGAAGTTTAGGCGTGCACATTTCGAGGGTACGATCGACGCAGTTGGATAAGTGGACGGAAACGCAGGTGGAGTACATGGAACGCATGGGAAACGTAAGAGCGAATGTGTTTTGGGAGAAGAATTTACCTCCGAATGTGAAACCGACGAAATCGGATTTGCCAACCGTGGAGAGGTATATTAGACAAAAGTACGAGAGGAAAATGTATTGCGATAAAGAGACGGATGGGCCGGTGCCGTTGCCAGCAGGAGGTGGTGGCGGCGATGGAGTAGCAGCTGCTTCCCCGCAACAAGCGCAGCAGCAGCAGCAACATGAACAACAACAACAACAACAACCGCGACTGTCGGCGGCGGCGGGACTCTTAGACTTGTTCGGCGATATGCCGGCAGCACCGGCGCAACCACCAGCAGCAGTAGCAAATACTAGTAATCAAAATCTAGGAGCAAATTGGATGGATTTTGGGAGCGCACCGACGAGTACGACAGCGGTGCCAGCAACAGCAACGAACGACGACGATTGGGGGGATTTCTCCGCCGCTCCGGCGCCGACTTCCACAACGCCGACGCCGACGACTGCGGCGCCTGCGAATGGTGGGGTGGACATGTTCGCTGGTTTCGACGTAGCTCAGCCGCAGCCATCATCATCAACAACAGCAGCGAAAGTAGATACCACTGCCATACCGCCGAAAAATGTAGCGTCAAAAGAAGACATCATGGGTTTATTCGACGCGGCGCCGCCGTTGATGCAGCAGCCGCGACAGCCGCAACACAACATGATGATGAACGGGGTCATGCCGCATCAGCAGCAGCATCAGCAGCAACAACAACAACAAATTCCACCAATGGGTAATGGTATGATGATGAACGGCGGAGTGCCGCAAATGATGATGCAACAACAACAAAACGTAATGGGCGGAGGCGTGCCGCAAATGCAACAACAGATGGGAGGATTCATGGGAGCAGGCGTGCCGCAACAGCAATACCACCAACAACCGCATATGATGCAAGGAGGAGGATACATGCAACAACAGCTACAACCACAACAGCAACCGCTTCCTCAAATGCAAATGCAAAACATGTACGGTGGTATGCCTCCTCCTCAAGTGCCTCCTCAAATGATGTATAATCAGCAACCTCAAATTCCTGCGATGCCGCAAACGCAACAACTGAATCCGAACGCGCCGCCTCCAATTTCCTTCGATACTTTCGGCATGCCTTCGTCGACGACGACGGCACAATCTGTGCCATCGCCGAAAAAAGAAGATCTGTTCCCCGATTTGAAATGGTAAAGTAGAGGGAAACACGTAGTTAAGAGAGAAAGAGAGAGAGAGAAACACACAATGAAACTTGTTTTTTTATATTAGTAGATATAATTGAAAACCACAAACAAACACACAAATATTTTCTAGTCTTCGTCTTCGTCGTCTTCGTCCCACTCGTCTTCATCCTCGTCTTCATCGTCGTCTTCGTCCAATCCAATCATTTCTACCGTTTTCTCTCCTCTCGCGTCCAACGCTTTAATTCGTTCTCTCTCTTTCTGCGCTTTCAACTTTCTCTGTTCTTCCGCGCGTTTCACCAGAAGCTTTTCGCGTTCGCCTTTTTCTTTCGATTCCACTTCAGCTTTATATTTGAGTAAAGCGAAAACCCCACCGATGGCTGCCGCGACTGTCGCAGCTAATCTTAAATACACGAATTTTGACTTCTCTTGAACGTTGTGCGTTTTCAACATCGTCACCAATCTTTGCGGCAACGCTCCGCTCATCTCGTCTATTTTCTCTCCACTCTTCCAAATTTGGTACGTCGGTATCGCTTTCACTCCGCACGCAACTGCCACATCCGGGACTAAATCCACGTCCACTTTATACATTTTAATTCGATTATACTCCGCCGTTCGCGATATCGTCGACATGTACGGTTGCATCCCTTTCGATCCCATGGATGTGGAAGACGCAAACTCCACCAACACGATTGAATCTTTCGCTTTTCGTAAGATTTTCATCCACTCTTGTTCGTTGGTGATGTTTTTTATTCGCGATAAAGCGACCATCTTTCGCGCGCCTCCGGCTCTTCGGACGCCTCTTCGCGACATTATATGTTATTCTTTCGTGTCTTTCTCTCTGATACGTCTCTGTCTCTCTGATGCGTCTCTTCTGCAAGAAGAAGAAGAAGAAGAAGAAGAAGAAGAAGAAGAAGAAGAAGAAGAAGTGAGTGCGTGGGATATAATAAATGCGGCGAATTATCCATCAGCAGCACGAAAAGCCAAAAAGAAAGAAAAAGGAGGAGAAAAAAGAAGGAAGGAAAAAGAAGGAAAAAAAAAGGTTCTCGATGAAAGAAGTCACACAAAGAAGAAGAGAAGAGTTTTGAATCACCATTTTCTCGTCGGAAAGTTTGTCTGCAGACGCGCGTTTGTTTATTAGTAACCTCAACACGCAGGACAGCACACAAACAGAGAGATAAATATACACGCAACAACACGTATTAAACATAAAATGAGCGAAAACGATGGAGGAAACAACCCCGAGGATTCGGACTCGGGTGACGAGTATTCGGATTCGGATTTACACGCCGGTGGGGTCTCGGACACGGAGAACGACCAAGCGGTCATCGCGCAAGCGATGTCGGCCGAGGCGACTTTATCCGTGGACGTTGGGTCTTCGCTCACCCACCACGATTGGGCGGACATCGATAACAGCGATTTAGTCGCCAAAGTGAGAGGTTCGGCTGGGTTTCGAATCATGAGAGAGATTCAACCGTGGGACGGGGCGGCGTCTTCATCCGCCGCAGCAACGTTGTTGGATAACAAGGTGTTTGAGTATTTTTACGTGCAAAGGAAAGACTCGGACATGTTTAAGAAATTGGTCAAGGAGTGCTTCCCGAAAGAGTACGAACAAGCCTCCTCGGATAAAGAGGAGAAGAAGAGATTGCAGTCCATGTGGGCGCAACAAATCATGGACGAGTTGAAAGGGATGAGAGAGTACGCGAAACATACCATTCGATGGTTGACGGCGATAAATAACGCGCAAGCGGGAGATTTGTTATTTTTGAAGAGGGAGGCGTTGATGAATGGAGAACACTCGATTCAGTGGAAAGCGGCGGCTATCGTCTGGGAGAGCGTATCGAATAGGATTAAAGATCAAACGTTTGCGGCGATGCACGCGTGGACGAATAAAACTGGAGCGCAATCCGGAGGGGTGCCGAGAATGTATAAACATCAGCACGAACTTTTGGAGGTTTTGGATAAGCATTACACGGTTACTGAACAGGCTGTGGAGAGTGGAGGGAAAATGCCGTTACCGTTGCACGTGATTTTAAGCACACCGACTGGGTCTGGTAAGACGTTTACCGCGGTTCTGACGTATTTGCGTCTGATCAAGCAAAAGCATAAAGACGTCATCTTGTTGTATTCCGTGCCGACGAAGCAGGTTTTGAAGAGAGTTGGCCAGGAGTGCGAAGCGCACGCCGTGCCGTATTGGACGGCGGCCAGAGATAATACCGGTGATGGGACGATGACGCAAGTCAGAAGACCGTATTCTATCCGAGATAAGGCGAGGAATAAAAAAGCTGTGAGAGCGGCGAGGGCCATCGGAGAGAAAGTTTCAGCCGGTAGCGGCACGGTGGAACAACAGCTAGAATATGCCGCGGATATTGGTTTCAAGTTAAAAGATCATGGCGCGGGGAAGCCAGATATTATAATTGCAGATTTGAATACGACGGCGAGAATATTAGAAGCGGCGAAGAAACAGCCGGAATCGAGTTTTTATAACCAATCGAAAATTTTGCTCTACTTTGATGAACCGAATATGGGAATTCATTTAGACCCAAAGGTTTTAGGCGTCGTTTCAAACATTCAAGCGAATATGCCGCACGCGGCTGTGCTAGCTTCTGCAACGCTGGGCACGTGGGATACGTTAGAAGATTGGTGGAAAGGCCCGACGGAGGCGAGGAGAGACACCATTGAAATGGCACCGTACGAGTTACCGATGTCGAAACTCGCGGTGTTTAACCAAGCGACGAATGAAATTTCTACGATTTCTCCGTTTGGGATGTTCAAAAACTATGGTGAATTCCAAAGAGCTATGAATGATATTCGCGTTCCGACTTTGTTGTTGAGGCACATGTCCGCCAAGCAAGGCAACGAGTTATTAGGCATTGATGGTCCGGAAGCGGCATGGGAGAAAGTCTACGGGGACGTCAAATCGTTACGATTGGCCATCGAACCAAAGATGAAAACCATTCCGCAGCCTGATTTCGAAAAGTATAAAGTTCGCTGGGCTACTGGAGAAGGCGCGCCGAAGAAAGTTGCCGGCATTCGAGATGCTTTAAGTAAGGAAGGTGTGACTATGGTTGGTTGCATCAACCCGAGGAAAACGGCGTTGGAACTCGCCGGTTTCGAAAACAAAGAAGACTGGCAAGCCGCCGTGCATAAATTGAACTCTAAATTGAAAGAAGCCGAGAGAATGTTAAAAGAAAACGCTAAGGCTGAAAAACGAGCCGCGAAGAAGAAAGGCGACGCCGACGATGAAAACCCAGCCGATGCCGGGGACGACGTTCAAGTCGGATTGGTCACCTTGAGACCGATGTTGAAAATCTCTTTAGCAGAGGCGTTGGAGTCGGACATCGACACTTTGGTCATGTTGTCCCGAGGCGTCGCGTACGCAAGTGGTAAAGGCACGGAGACTATGGTAAAGCGATTGTATAATCAAGCGTTGTTGACGGTACCGGATTCTTTGAAGGGAAGGTCGCCGCCGTTGAACGTGCTTGTTGTCGATTACTCGTCTATTTACGGTACCGATTGTCCCGCCGTGGACACGTTACTCTTGCAAGAAGAGCTCGGAAGATTACTTGCCTGGGAAGATTTGCAACAGTTTATCGGTCGTCTCCGTCGCGACGGTTTGTGTATCTTCTTCTCCTTGGGGACTTTGCGAAAAGCCGTGTTGGGTTCGCACGTCGAAGCCGAAGAAATTCAGAAAACAATCAACTTTCAGAAAGCGGTCGAAGAGACAACGTTGAAACTCGTAGAATCGAAGAAGTACGACAGTGCATCGGTAAAAGGAGCTTTGGAACCATTAGCCGAACAGTTTGGTAGGCGTACGGGAGAAGCTGGCGCTTTTGCCGTAATTGCTCTCGCGTGCCTTTCGTTGAAGCCACAAGACATGCCAGATTCCGATAAAGAACTCTCCGCGCAAATGGTCAAAAACGTCGAGAAATTTAGTGAAGCTTTAGAAAAAATTATCGGGAAGAAACAAGACCAAATCAGTTTGGTTTCCATTCTCGAGTCTCTCGCGTGCTCGCAAGCCCCGTTTGAAGGTCGAACAGGGGGTGCCAGAGTTTTGGGATGCGCAGCATCGTTTCTTAAAGGGATATACGACGCCGACTTGCTCTCTGAAGATGGTATTTTCGCGTGGGCGAATCAGCGGGCGAAAGATATTAAGAACGATCCGGACGCCGATCAAAGGTTCTTTATGAAAGTGAAACCATTTGTGCAGTGGTTGCAAGAAGCCTCGGAAGACGAGGAGTCGGACGAGGAGTAGATAAGAGCACAGAGTAAAAGGAGAGTAAAAATATTTAAATTCAACCAGTAATAATCAATAATCAATACTTATTATGAATCAACAACGCGCGTTCAGCCTAAATCTATTTTGCTCTACTATTTCTACAGCGCAATCGGGGAAGGTCCACGATGCGTCACACGAACACTTAAACCAATCGCATGTTCTTGTTGTCGTTGTTCTTTTTGTTCTTTTTCTATGCCATCCATCCAACGCTTCAGAGCTTCTTTGACGAGCGCGTCTTCAATTAGACTTTCAGGATAGGTGAACCCATACATCACCTCGTCCTTGTCGTTTATGCATTCGACTTTCACCAGCGAACACAAAGAAAGCTTTCGTGCGGTGACGTTGGCGATCTGCTCTTTTTCCTCCTCGCTTTCGTATTTCTTATTCGATCCGTAATAATACAAAATAGGATACCCGAGCATCCATCCGACGAACGTTTGTGGAGGTATGGCGCCTTCGCCGAGATCGCTCTCGTCGATATTCACACCTGAGTTCGAGGATATTTTCGCACGACAAGCGGTCATAACCGTAATCTCTAAAGGTGTCATTTTTCGAGCGCGCGCGTTTTCTTGGTCTAAATCCACTAAAATTGGCATATCGTGAGACAACAACTCCTCATCTTCCCCTAATGTAACGAACACAACCGTGTCGAGAATACTACAAACTTTCAAAAGCACTCCTTCTTCTTCCTCTCCTCCTCTTCCGCGCGACAAAGGTATTAAAACGTCTTCATTTATCTCTTTGGATATCAATTCTATGTCTTCTTTCGTCATCAATGGTGCGTAATCGAGCATAAACGCCGGGCGAACACCCCTAATTACAGATACGAAATCTCGCGAGAGTTCTCGCTTCGCTTTGGAACCAAACTTTTTCTTCTGTATTTTTGATTCATCTGTGAGACAGTCGAGGAGACTCTCAACTCTCGAGAGAAGCCAAAGATCGTCTGCAAATGCGCCCGGATGCATCTCTTCTTCTTCTTCTTCTTCTTGTTATTATTTTATCGTTATCATTATTCACCTATTCTGGTGGCGTTTGCTGAAAGAATTTTTTCTGGCGAAACACATTATTTTGCTCAAAATCTTCTCGCATTACATAAATGTTCAACTAGTACTCTGGGTGATGTATAAAAAATATCATTCTTACTTTTACTAACCGTGCGCGTGACTCCCACTCCCACTCCCGTGTCTGCTCGAGCTTCTGTCTCTGGCATACGCCCAGTGTCGAGGCGGTCGACATCCACCGAAGGACTTGGAACACGCCGGACACGATTTCTTCCTCTCCGCGTACGTCTGTTTCGTCAACTCTCTCTTCAAATCTTTACCTTTCATCTGTAAAGAAGTCGCTCGAAAGTTTGATAAATCTACGCTCGGCATTCCAGCTTCGCTTTTACACTCTTGGCATTTACTCTTGGATTCGTGACACTCCACCACGCACGGCTCGGCAAATTTTACGAGTTTCTCCTCGGCGAGTTTCTTCACGACGAACCACTCGGCGCCGTCTCGCTCGCCGTTGGCGGGTTCATCGCACGCGTCGTAGTAGTGATACAAGGCACCGTGTTCGCTTGAAACTTGAAAACCAAATAAGTTCACCTCGTGACATCTAGATAACGCTATTATGATTCCGTATAAACCGCTCGTCGGCATGAAATTCAAAGAGTGCGCCATGTGTTCGACGAACCCTTGATCGAACGCAGCCATTTTAATGGACTTGTCGCCTTTCTTCGTTTTAATAAACGCAGCTAAAGACGCGTGAGATCGCATGTGTACCAACAACAACTCTTTCCCTTCTCTGAACGCCCAATTTTGGGTATTTGTAATCCTATGCGTTGTCTTTGATCCGGCGTGCGCTTCCAATCCACCTTTCGTCGGCGCCGAGTTGAAGCGAAATACTGCGTCGTGTTCATCGATAAACTTCCCGTTTTCGTAATTCAACAATATCCCGGACGATCCGACCACGGCGCATTTATTGTACACCTCCCCAACCGCATCGTTTTGCGGCATAATCGAAAGCAACTCTTGGTCTACTGGGCCTAACACTCGATGTCCTTTGTCCGCGTCCTTCTCCTTCCCGGGTAAAGTCACCTCGATGTTCTTCCTCTTCCCGGTGATTTTCTTGCTCATCGTAATCGACCCAGCAAAACCTAATCCTCTCTCAACTTTAGCTTTGATGTGTTTCCCTTTTAAAGGGTAAGCCCTCTCGCAATGGTCGCCTTGCCAAAGTTTCGCGCACAAACAGGTTCGCGTGGCTTTTTGACAGACGCCTTTCGGGTGATGACAAGCCGTCGCATCGTCCGGGTCGCACGAGGCTGAGGCAGAGGAGGAAAATCCACTATTCATGCTATTCTTGCTGCTGCTATCATCTATGCTCACGACAATATCGTCGTTCGTGTGTCTATGCGTCGGTTCGTCTCCTTCCTCTGAAGTCTCTCCTTCTTCGCTACTTCTGCTACCCAACTCGTTTGCATCATCAACATCCACACCTTCTTCTTCTTCTTCGTGATTTCCCGTCGTCGTCGCCCAAGTGGAAGCAGAAGATGAAGAGGAGAACCAAGAGGAGGAAGATGCGCCCGAGGAAGAAGAACTCCGACTCGCCGCTAAGTTTGGAAGTTGTTGTTGCACGCGATGATGATGACGATGATTAGGAGATACGCCTTGTGGAGGCGAATCGCCCAAAATCATAAACAAAACGTATCCGATACACACGGACAGAACGACGGCGACGAGTAATCTCCTTTTCGGTCTCGATTGAGGAATTTTCGGTATCATCGATGAGGATGACGACGACGAGAGAGACGGTGCCATGACTTGAGAGAGAGGGAAAACGAGAGGGAGACGGAGAGAGAGAGAGAGAGGAGTTTGTTGTTTACCTCTTTCTCCCTCGAGAAGTCTGACGTTTTTTTGAAGCGAACATATTTAGGTTTCAGGAGCAACGTTTACGAGACCGTTTTTGTGGATGGTTTCATTCAACGTGTGATTAAATTACAACAACAAAAATGTATGCGTACGTACTACTAAACACGTCCTCTCTCTCTCTCTCTCTCTCTCTCTCTCACTCTATTTATTATTATATTTCCTCCTCCTCGTCGTCGTCATCTAATTCTGCTTTTAAAACGACGCAACTTCTATCCAAAATGGTAAATCTGTTCGCTCGCAATTGCGGACGAACCATAGCTTCCGCGGTGAACCTGTCTTCGTCGGAGATGTCCTCGGCGCTGACGAAATCAAACGGCGTTTCCAGAGAGGTGTCTAGAACACATCTCCAGTGCAATCCGGCTGGTAACTCGGGTAAAGTGACCAAAATACTCTCAAAGTTGGCGTTGAATGCGACGTAGAACTTTTCCGGGTCTTCAGGGGTGTTGGCGGAGATGGTGTATGCTATAAATCGACTCGTTTCTTCCCAATCTGGTTCGTGCGGTTTGACGCCGTGCCATTGACAGTTGGCGTCGGTCGGGAAGTCCGGTAAGCGGAAGGCGCCGTGTTGAGCGCGAAATTCAGCCATTTCCGAGCAAAATCGTTTCAAACCATCGCCAGAGAGTGGGTCTAACGCTTGGTCCCAGTCGATGTAGTTTAAGTAGTTGTCGTGGCAGTACGTGTTGTTGTTGCCGTTTTTGGTGTGACCGTATTCGTCGCCCATGGTGATCATCGGAACGCCTTGAGAGAGAAACAACGCGCAGAAAAAGTTGCGCATTTGTCGTTCGCGTAAAGCGACGATGTTTTTGTCCGTAGTCGGGCCGTCAGCCTCCGGGCCACTGCCGCAGTTCCATGAAATGTTGTGATTTTCGCCGTCGTTGTTGTCTTCGCCGTTGAAAAAATTGTTCTTTTCGTTGTAGGAAACCAAGTCGCGCAAGGTGAATCCGTCGTGGCAGGTGACAAAGTTGATCGAGCTTTTCGGTTTCCGTCCAGAGGCGTGATAAATGTCCGGGGACCCGCACAAGCGAGAGGCCATGGCACCGACGAATCCGTCGGACCCTTTGATGAAGTTTCTGACGTCGTCTCTAAACTTACCGTTCCATTCGGCCCAGACGCCGTAGTGCGGGAACGTGCCGACTTGGTACAACCCGCCGGCATCCCAAGCTTCAGCGATTAACTTGACGTTACGCAAGACTGGGTCGTTGGAAATCGCGCGCAACACGGGTGGATCTTCCAAATTTGTTCCGATTGGAATCTTCTGTAACGGATTCTTAGGAATCGGGTTCCCGTCTTGATCGTAGAGCACCTCCTCTTCGTCGTTATACGGCATCCCGTTCGTCGTAGAATCCGCAGAGTTTACGTTGTTGATGCCACTATTCGGTTGCGCGCTGGCTAACAAACTCAACTCTTCGGCCGTCGGACCTTCCTCGCCTTTATAATGCGACGCCTCTCTCGTCAAAATGCTCGCTAAATCGAACCGAAACCCGTCGACGTGGTATTCCTCCACGAAATGTTTCAACGAATCGACGATTAAATCTGCCACCATCGGGTGATTACAGTTCAAAGTGTTCCCGCATCCGGAATAGTTGTAGAACTCTCCAGTCGGAGCAGTCACGTAATAACTTCTGTTGTCTACGCCTCTGAAAGAAAGCGTCAATCCTTTTTCGTTCCCTTCCGCGGTGTGATTAAACACGACGTCCAAAATCACCTCCATATCGTTCCTGTGACACTCTCGAACTAACTTTTTAAACTCGTCGTTACTCTTTCGTCCGCAATCGGCTTCGCCAACTTTGGCGTATTTCGTCATTGGCGTGAAAAAGTTCACGGTGGAATACCCCCAAAAATTTCTCCTCAACTCGCCAGTTTCCGGGTTTCGTGTATTTTCGTCGGAATATTCCAACTCGTTAAACTCGTGAATCGGGAGTAACTCTAAGCAATTCACGCCGATTGATTTCAAATACGGAAGTTTGCCGATCATATCCTCGTACGTTTGTCCAATACCTCTCACGTGACCTTCGTAGATGGTTAAATCGGCGAGTTCGTACTCCGGCGACTCCACGCCTTCCCAATCGAACGCCTCATTCTCGGAACCTCTATTATACAAAGCTGGAACCCCGCTCGCGTATTGCGGCCAGTTCTTTTCCAAATCGTTTTCTGCTCGTTGATTCGTTTCCCCGTACCCTTCGCGGTTGCAACACACGTGCTTGGCGTACGGATCCAACACAATTTTGTTAAAATCAAACGCGTGCCCTGGTAACTTGGGACCATTTACTCGATAGCCGTACAAACACTTCTCGGACAAATTCGGCACTTCGACGTGCCAAATCACCGCGTCGTCCTTCGCTCTTTCCGTTCTAAAGCCACTTGTTGGGTCTAAATCAATCTCCGCCGTTATCTTTCCACTCTTAAAATCTTCCTCGGAATACAACACCAACGTCACATTTGTCGCGTTCTGCGTCCGAAGCGCAAAGTTCACGCTCTCGTTTTCCAACCTCGTCGCGCCCAACGGCGACGGTTCTCCGCAGGTCGGTTCGCCTCGGTTTAACGGCGTCTCCGCTATCGGTCGAAGTATATTTGTCGTCGATTTCGCTTTCTTAGAAGGAGGAGGAGATGAAGGCGTTTTCGTTTTTGATACCGTCGAAACTACTGCAGTTGTTTTCGAACTCTTCTTCATCTTTGGCGCAGGAGGAGGAGAAGGTGAAGGAGGAGGAGTAACAGGAGGAGGCGCTTTTGTGGCGACTGTCGAGGTTGTTTTCTCGTCTTCTCGAGGCTTTTCCCCACCAATGCCACCTAAACCAACCGCGGCTGGATTGTTCGGATCGCCAAACTTTGTCTTTCTCTTCGGCGGGGGAGGATCTGCGGCGATTCCGTTCATTTCCGCCGCGCGAGGAAAAAGTACTCGACCACCACGGATGCGTCTTTTCGTGAGGACGAGATTATGCGCGCTTTTTCTTCTTGGATAATAAAAAGTCGCCGCGAATCGATTATTCTTTAATTGATTCTTTTTCCCTCCTTGTACTCCTCCTCCTCCGCGCATCGTCGTTTGTATTCCCGCGTAACTGCTCGCGGCTGGAAAAACTATCATTCTTTCTTTCTTACTAATGAATGATGATGGAAACCACCGACCTTTTAGAGCAAAGCAAAGCAAAGCAAAGCAAAGCGGTTATGAAAATCTGAGGAATGAGTAACGAGATGATGAGATGAGTTCACGAAAGAGAGAGAAATTATTGATTATTCCGCCTAAAATAAAAGGAGCCAAAAACACCAAGAACACAGCGATAAGAAGAGAGCTCTGTATTATTCACCTAAGAAGAAGAAGATGGAGGAGGAGGAGGAGAACAACTTTGACAATACTACTAATAACGACGCGACAACAACCTTCTTAGAGGAAGAAGACATTCGGTG
>Ga0182090_1766656_pt1 | contig 14784 bp, 14 predicted proteins | sample 041ome_24_FD_127767 | JGI IMG/M metagenome (GOLD analysis project Ga0182090, IMG submission 127767) | Metatranscriptome of coastal salt marsh microbial communities from the Groves Creek Marsh, Georgia, USA - 041408BS metaT (Metagenome... | ecosystem: Environmental > Aquatic > Marine > Intertidal... | reverse complement strand
GGCCGGTATTCTAACCAACTGAACTACCGCTCCAGGTAGACAATGCAAAGCCTGCATCGGTTGCGGTTTGGCGCCACCTCAGAGAGAGGATGGTGGGTGATGACGGGATCGAACCGCCGACCCTCTGCTTGTAAGGCAGATGCTCTCCCAGCTGAGCTAATCACCCCAAACCAGAGCGACGCATTATAGGGATCGCGCCCACCCTGTCAATGCGCTTTCAGGCGTTTCCGGCGTCGCTCACAGACATCGCAGAATCCGATAAACCGTGTAGAGTCGCCGCGAATTTTTTTACCCCCACTGCGAGATCATGCGATGGAGCTCTACACAGATTTTCGCTTTGAAGCAGCGCATCTTCTCCCCAAAGTGCCCGCGGGCCATAAATGTGCGCGCCTGCACGGCCACTCCTACCACATCCGCATCACCATTGAGGGCGAGGTCGACCCAGAGACCGGCTGGATCATGGATTTCGATCTCATAAACCAAGCCTTCGACCCCCTACTGCAACAGCTTGACCATTACTATCTCAACGACATCGAGGGGCTCGATAACCCCACCAGCGAAAATCTGTGTCGCTGGATCTGGGTGCGACTGAAGCCCAGGCTGTCCGAACTCACGGAAGTGGAGGTCCGCGAGACCTGCGATGCGGGGTGTCGCTACCGCGGCGATTGAAAATTTTTCCCCGGAGAGCAAAAAAAGTGCCGAAAGGGGGTTGCGCGTTGTCAAAGTTCTGTAGTAGCGGCAGCCGTATGGTTATGCACATACCCGCCCAACGTGACATTTTTATTCAATTTATGTGACACACCGCACAAACAGACTCACAGATGGCCCGTAACTTAATGATATTAATGTATTTTGATTGAGTGGTTAAAAATTAACCAATCTGCTGGCGGCAACGACTTGTCGGCCTTGAAACGCGGATTAAACAAATTATCCAAGGAGTTATCCACAGAATCTGTGGACACTTTTGATGACTCCGGGCTCCCCGCGCCGCCCGCCAACTCGCCACAGGGCGCCAAGGGCATCCAACCTGTCGACTTCTGGCGCCAGACAATTAAATGCCATACAAAAAGTCCCGGACCTGCTGATTAAAGGTCTGCGGCTGGTCTACGTGGAGCCAGTGGCCAGCCCGATCGATGGTCACCAGCGCGCTGGCTGGAAAACGGCGCTTGATGGTGTCCTCATGCTCGGGTAACACATAGGAGGATTGCGCCCCGCGCAGAAACAATGAAGGCCCGGCAAACTCTCCCGTATCGCTTGGCGCCTCACCCAACCTGCTGTACGCCGCCGCCAGGCCCTCAAGATTAAAACGCCATTGGTACACCCCTGCCTCCGCTTTAAGGCTCATCAGCAAGTAGCCAATGACACCAGGGTCCTCGATTGACTCCCGCAAGATGGCCTCCGCATCGGCTCGACTCCGAAACGCACTCGACTGTACCGCCTCCAGCGCGGCAATAATGGCTTGATGACCCCTCGGATACGCCACGGGGGCGATATCGGCCACCACCAGCCGGCCTACCCTTGACGGCGCCGTCAGCGCCAGCTCCATCGCCACTTTGCCACCCAGTGAGTGCCCAATGACATGGGCATGGTCGATACCGTGATCAGCCATCCAATCCGACACACAAGCGGCGTAAGCGGGCAAAGAGGCGTCCGATAGCCACAGGGACTGACCGTGATCGGGCAGGTCCAAACCGTGCACCCGAAACTCAGGCTCCAACGCTCTGGCCACGCTACGCAGGTTGGTGCCTTGTCCGAATAAGCCGTGTAACAGAAGTACATCTGGCCCCTGACCCGATGTGCGCGAGTGGAGAGTGTGGTTCATCTATTGCGCTCCTTTGGTAGCATACGCGCTCTCGCTTAAAGGAATATCAACATGCTTGCTGACCGCAGCCCTCCTCGCCCATCAATCGCATCCGCGCTATCGACCACACTATTCAAGCGTCTGTGCATCGCCTCAGCGTTGGTCGCGGGCTTGATTGGCTGTAGCGGTTCACCGACTGTTGGCGGGGGCTACAACGCAACCACGCCATCCAACGTGTTCGAGCAAGCGCTGTTTGATCAGCTTGACAGTAAAGTGGTCGTCATCGCCAACGTCAACCTGGGCGGGCCGTCGCGTAATTATTTGCAAAAGCGCGAGGCCTTTGTCGACACCCGCGTGCAGGCATACCTAGAAGATGCGGGATATGAAGTGCGACCTCAGCGTGAATTTGCGCAGCGCTGGAACAACGCCATTCTCATCTATGGCGACCCGGTTGACCCCACCACCGGACGGGTCAACCAAAAGTCGTTTATCCAAATAGTGCAGGCAGTCCGCGATCAGCTGCGTGAACAGACCGATATTGGTAGCATCATCTTTACCGACATCATCGAAAAAGACGTTTACTACGAACAAGGTCTCAATCGCGTGACCCGCTTCGACGGCGTGACGAGAAAGCCGGCGGTGCAAGGTGCTGGCAGCGGCGTGACCGCTGAATTTGACTGGTCACGGGCCGTTGCGGCCGCCACCATGCGCATTGCCTGGTTCAACATGGATCTGCAGCGACTCTTTTCGGGAGAAGGCGGCATGGAGGTCACCGATGCCGTCGATACCCGCAGCGGTACCGCCTTTGTCAGACGCAGGGACGTGCTGGAAAACGAAAATCACATTGACGAGGGCATTGCGATCGCGTTCCACCCGGTCATTGAAATGAGGAACTGGCCCGGTAATCCCTGATCAGGCCAGCACCTCGAGCCCACGCTCGATACACCACATCGCAGACAGCGCGCCCAGAATGTAAACAGGCACTGGGCGCAGTAGCGTCATGCCGCGCGGAGAGAGTCGGCTACCCGCTGTCGCCAGCAACATCAGTAGCGCAATAAAGGCGAGCTGCCCCACTTCGATGCCGACATTGAAGAACAACAGTGCCAGCGGCACGTTTGATTGCGGCAACCCTGTCTCGGCCAGCGCACCGGCAAAGCCCATGCCATGCAGGAGGCCAAACCCCCCGGCCAGCCACCATGGCTGTCGCCACAACGCCCCTGCCCGACCCGTTGCCAGCTCCACCGCCAATACATAAATCGACAGCGCGATCATGAATTCAACCAGTGACACCGGATAGTCGAACAGCCCCAGCGTCACCATCGCCAGCGTCACACTGTGCCCTACCGTGAAAGCCGTCACGGTCACGATCAACCGGCGATTCCACCCCACCAGCAGTAGCAAACCCATCACAAAGAGCAAATGATCGGGTCCCGCCCAAATGTGCTCAGCACCCAGCCAGCTGTAGTCGAGGGCGACAGAACCGGCGGACCCCTCCTCAGGGATCGTGAACGACGGCTCAGATGCGGTGAAAACCGCCTGATGAAACACGTTGTCAGCCAAGGTCACTCGCAGTAACGCAGAAGATTGATTCTCCCCAAGACCACTCACCGACAGCGTTTGGCCAACGATGCCCGTAGCACAGTGCCACTGCATCTGCATCAACATCCCGGTGCCCTCCTGAATCCAGGGTGAGCTTGACGTCAGCGCGCAGTCAGCGGGCATGACAGGTTCAATGGGGGTCGATGACACTTTCTGGATGGGTGTTTTCCAGGTTACCCCAAAGGTCGTCTCTGACAGTTGCTGTACCGCAAGCAGCGAGGGGGCAAAACGGTGTGCCGCAACCTCAGTCGCAAACATCAAACACATCAGGGTCAGCAAGATCCTCATGAGCGCAGCACCTCATAGCGCGCCATCGCCTGCTCTACCCAATCCGTCACGCGCTGCGCCTCCGCCTCCCGCACCAGATCGCGCTCAATCCGCGCACTGACCTCCTCAAGTGGCGGAGTTCGCGGCGGCTCAAAGTCTCTGATGTACACGTAGTGCTGTCCAAACGCAGATTCGACGGGCCCGACCCACTCACCCGACGCCGGCGCGAGCCTCTCGATTTGTTCCGCAAACACTGCGCCGAAAACCCGAATCATCTGATCAGGGCTTTGGCGGCGAAATTCGTATCCAGACAAGAAAGGGGCGCCCAGCAGGCGGGCATCTTCGGGCGTCAACTGCCCGGCTTCTACGACTGCAACGAGTTCGGGCATCTCATCGGCTCGGTCTGACGACAGAAACACGTGGCTAAAGCTGTAACGGGCGGGCTCCTGCCAACCGTCGAGCTCTGCCTCGTAGCGCGCCGTAATCTGGGCTGTCGTCGGCGCAAGGCTATCGGCTGTGGCCACAATGAGCCGCTCCATAATCTGCACCAGTCGCCTGCGAATCACCTCGTCGGTCAGGTGCAGGCGCAGCGCATAACCTTGTTCGATCAACTCTGCATCGCTGGCCGTGGTCTCGGCGTCCAGAAACCTCATGTTGCGGACAATACGCTGCTCGACCGCAGCGTCACGATACTGCAGGTCCCGAGCCAGCGCTTCACGAAACAGCAACTCGTCGCGCAACTCTGTGTCGACGAACCGCTCCAGCAATTCGGGGTTCACGCCCCCTCTTGCGAAGCGATTGTAATTCTCCACCATTGCCGCCAAGCGCTCCGCATTGGGCGGGCCCAGCACGGGCTTGGGTTCGGGGAACAACTGCGCAGAAGCGAAGAACAGCGCCCAGCCAAGCAGCAAAAACTGAAGCCATGGTTTTTTAAACATGTTGATAACGCGCCCCCGCAGCTCGGCGCAATTTAAAAGTAGCGCACCACAGATTCAAGTGGATCGTCGACCAAAGGCTTATCCGGCCCCTGCCGGGTTCCGACGTATAAAAAGCCGATCACCTGATCTTCAGGTGCGCCGCCCAGCGTCTCTATCACGTGGGGGTCTGTGGCATAGCCTCCGGTGCGCCACACACTACCGAACCCAAGCGTATCCGCGGCGAGTTGTGCGGCGTGGAGTGCTGCGGCAACCGCATGCCCCTGTTCGTCTCTGGGCACTTTTTCGTGCGCTACCGCATGGAGTAAGGCAGCAATCACGACCGGCGCGCGCAACGGCGCGTTGACCGCCTTTTGGAGCAGCGCCGAATCGGTCACCCCTCTTAACTCGAGGCTTTGCTGAAAACATTCGCCCAAGGCAGCACGACGCTCGCCTGCGATCACCACAAATCGCCACGGTCGCAAGCGACCATGATCTGGCGCGCGCATGGCAGCTCTGAGCATCGTTTCCAACTGCTCCGCATCAGGGCCCGGCTCGATCAGACGGGCATGAGAGGTGCGCGATAGCAGCAGATCCAAGGCAGACATTGATAACAGCTCCGAGATTGGCGGGACAGCCTAACAAATCTGCCGTGTCAGTCGAGCTGCCAATCCTTTGGCACGTCACCCTTCAGCGAGATCGTGGCACCTCCAAACTGCACGGTCTTATCGGTCACGGCAATCTCGGTGTCACCGATGACGCCCTCGTCGAAACGATACGACGGCGACCAGTCCCCGGCGATACGGCTCGATTCAATAGCCTCGCGCTCTACTTGCACCGCCTCATGCCGGTGACGCCAAGCATCCATAGCAGAACGACCATGATGCTTTTCTAGCAGCTGTTCCGTCATGCCCGGGCTCAGCAGCGCGGCCGTCGCGTTATTCCCACCGAAACCCTTGCTGTTGATCAACGCGTAGTCGATATCACGACTATCGCGTGCCTCAAGCGCGAAACCGAGTCGCTCCGTCATCACATCGCTCGCCAGGTCCTCCACCGTGTTGATGCTGGGTATTAGATGGTGCTGCCAAATGCCAAGGGTTGCGGTCAGTTGGTCACCCGCCGCCGCACCTAAAGAGTGACCAACGTAGCTCTTAATGGCGGCAACCGGCCACTCTGTGACGCCGAAAGCCGAAGCAACCCGGCTCAGCAAAGTGGATTCAGTAACCCGATTTTGCGGCGTGCCCGTGCCATGAGCCTGAACCATGCCGCGCTGCTTCAAGCGTTCCTCACCAACAATCGCCCGAAGCGCCGTCATCGACTCAGCCACTGTCAAATAATTGCCCGCGCCCGGGCCCGAGATCGATTTTTTTGCACCATCCGCGCGCACGCTGACAAAAGGAGCACCTGCTAACAGCGGCGCGCCCAACTCAAGGGCGAGCTCGTCGTCCATCAATATCACCACCTGAGCAGACTCTGCCATCGTAAAGCCGCAGTTGTTACCGAAAGGTCTGCAGGCTTTGCGATGGTTTAGCGACGCGTCATCACTCAAGCCATCAAGCTGCCTCAGGCCTTTGTCTGTCGCCAACGCCCCCATCGCGACATAACCGTCCATGACCTCGGCATTCACCGGCGCCTCGGCGGCACCTACCACGGCAACGCGCGAGCGACCGCAGCGAATGTCCTCAATACCCAGTCTCAGGTTGTAGAGAAACGTGGCGCAAGCCCCGAGGGCGGGACCGGTCGCACTCAACGAGCCCAAAATATAGGCGCTAATAAAGTCGCCTGGCATCTCCGCAAAGCCGAAGGGGCATTGCTTGGAGCTAACGCGACGGCCCTTTAGGCGCGAGCGCAGCATGCCGCCAGAGCCCGACTCATCAAGCTGGCCCATCGCGCTCGATACATACACACTGATCGCGTCGGCCGGCACGCGCTCCGCCACCGCAGACCAGTCCATGCCCAGATCAGCCAGCGCGTCAGACATGGCAAACACGGTCATCTGCAGCGCCCGCGGATGATTGCGTGAGGCATACAGTGCGCCGGGATCAAACCCGCTCGGCAATTGGCCCGCGCTACTGACGTCGAATTGTCGCGTACTCGGCAGCAATACCTCTGCCTCAGGGCCCAGTACCAGTTGAATACGATTGTCATCCAACCGGGTGGTCTCGGCCCCCGGTACAATGCCATCCGTCATTCCCCCGGGGTTGTAGTCGAACAGGCTCTTTGCCTGCCCCGGGCTGATCTGCGCCCGCCGGTGCCACGGCACTGCCCGATGATCGAACCATTCCGGTTCGATCTCGCGCACCAGGGTGTGCGCCAACAGCGTCTGAGCATCCTCAGCACCCATCAGTTGAGCCAGTGCGGCTTCGGTACCGCAGCGATTGCCTGCATCGAGCTGATCCCAGATCATGCGCCGGTAGGCATGTCGCTGCGAGGTGCGACCGGCACTGTTAATGCCGCCGGCAGCCACCATGACCGGAAATCTGAGCATGCTGTCTCCTTAAGTGCAGCAGCGGCCACTGATCTCCAGCCGCCGTAAAGCCACGGAGTCTACTCTCGACAGGGGCATTTTCTATGCGTATAACGCCAAATAGTATGAATATTAAGCCAAAAAACGGGGCAGACTCGGCTCATTTTCGTATCGCCGCACTCACTCACGAGGACATGCTCGCCTCTTCAATCACGCTGCCCATGGAAATCATGACGGGCGCCGCTCAAGCACTGGGACGCAATGGTGGGCACTCACTCGAAGTCTCGTGTCTCAGTCGCGACGGGGGCCCTCTGTCCATACAGAGTGGCCTCACGCTGAACACCCAACCTCTATCTAATCAACTTGAAGCCGATCTGCTCCTCATTCCCGCCATCTGGCGTCGCCCAAGCCGCGTGTTGCGGCGCCACCCGGAGCACATCAAACTGATCGCGGGGCACGTGGCTCGCGGCGGCCTCACCATCTCTATCGGCTCGGGAAGCTTCTTACTCGCCGAGACTGGCATGATGAACGGCCGGTCAATGACGACCCACTGGCAGTGGTTTAGTGAATTTGCCGAGCGCTTTCCCGAGATTCCTCTGGAGCGTCGGCAGCTGATCACGCAATCAAACTCAGTTTTCTGTGTCAGTAGCGTCAACTCAGTGGCAGATCTGATGGTCTATCTCTGCGGCGAAATTTTTTCGCCGCGTGTCGCGCGGCACATAGAGAGCCAGTTCTCACCCGAGATCAGACAACGTTTTTCGCCCTCCCCGGTCGGGTCACCCCGCGACCTGCATCACGACGAGCTCATCGCCGAGGCGCAAGCCGAACTGATCCGCGACCTGCGCGCACCACCGCCGCTCGTTGTTCTAGCGAAAAAACTCGACATCAGCACTCGAACTCTGACGCGCCGATTCAAGGCGGCAACAGGGGTATGCATGAGCGGCTATCTGCAACAACGTCGGATTGATGAAGCCCAATCTTTGCTAAGACGCACCAATCTCTCCATTACTGAGGTCGGCAACACGATCGGTCTGGTCGACCCCTCACATTTCACCCGCATGTTCAGGGAGCAGACCGGCCTGACGCCAACCGCTTTTCGCACCGCGGTTCGGGACAAGGCGTTTAATCCGATGACTAATTCAAACTGAGCTTGCAGGCCTAGACGACTTGGGGCTAAATGCCCGCCCCTGCCCAGATTGGAGTGACTCAATGTCCGACATCGTGATTATCGACGGCGCCCGCACCCCGATGGGAGGGCTGCTAGGTGATCTCGCCGACGCGACCGCCAACGAATTAGGCAGCACTGCGATCTCCGCGACTCTGGAGCAATCAGGCGTCAGCGCCGAAGCCGTCGATGAGGTCTTTATGGGATGTGTCTTACCGGCAGGCCTGAAGCAGTGCCCTGCCCGACAGGCCATGCTCGGTGCGGGTATTCCTAACACCACCGGCGCAGTCACCATTAACAAAGCCTGTGGCAGTGGCATGCAGGCCACCATTTTCGGCGCCGACAGCATTAGCGCTGGCACCAACAAGCTGGTGATTACCGGCGGGCTGGAGAGCATGTCTAACGCGCCCCAGATTCTGATGACAGGTCGCAAGGGGCAGCGACTTGGCCACACCAAATTATTTGATCATATGTTTCTCGACGGGCTCGAGGACGCCTATACCGGCGCCGCCATGGGCACTTTCGCCCAGAAAACCGCAGATGAGCATGGCCTGACACGCGAGGAGATGGACGCCTTCGCCATTGAGAGCCTGACGCGCGCGCAGCGGGCAATCGATGAAGGATTGAACGCTAAAGAGATTGCACCCGTCACCATTCGAACCCGTCGCGGCGAGCACACCGTGACCGTGGACGAACAGCCGCACAAAGCCAATCTGGAAAAAATTCCGCAGCTGCGCCCTGCTTTCGCCGAGGGCGGCACGATCACCCCGGCTAACTCAAGCTCAATATCAGATGGCGCCAGCGCGCTGCTGTTAGCGAGCGAATCGGCGGCAGCGGCGCACGGTCTCACACCGCGGGCGCGGATTGTTGCCCACTCTCGCAACAGCCTGGCACCTGAGTCCTTTACGCTGGCGCCCATTGGCGCGGCAGAGCAGGTCCTGGAAAAGGCTGGTTGGTCCGCTTCAGAGGTGGATCTTTGGGAGATCAACGAAGCGTTCGCAATGGTGACCATGCTGACGACTCGAGCGCTGAATCTTGACCCCGCTTGCGTCAATATTCACGGCGGTGCTTGCGCTCAAGGTCATCCCATCGGCTCTACCGGCTCTCGACTGATTGTGACCTTGATGCACGCCCTGGCACACTACGGCAAGAAAAAAGGGGTCGCGGCGCTGTGTATTGGTGGCGGCGAGGCCACTGCCGTAGCGATTGAGCTGGTCTAAGTAAGCGATCACACCGACGGTTATGCTCAGCGATATCCCCACACTCCTCGACGACATTAGTGCCGGCCGCATGGTCATCCTGATGGATGACGAAGATCGCGAAAACGAGGGCGATCTCATCATCGCCGCAGAAAAAGTCACCGCTGAGGTCATCAATTTTTTTGCCACTGAGGCCTGCGGACTGATTTGCATGCCCATTACGCCCGAGCGCGCACGTCAGCTCAACCTCCCGCTCATGGTTCGGGATAACCGGTCGCAACACGAAACCAACTTCACTGTATCAATCGATGCCACAGAACAGGTGGGGCCCGGCGTCAGCGCCGCGCAGCGCGCGCATACCATTCTGCAAGCCGTCGCGCTCGATGCCACGCCTAAAGCCATCAAACAACCAGGGCATATCTTTCCATTAGTTGCCAAGCCGGGCGGCGTGCTTAAACGCGCAGGGCACACTGAAGCGGGGGTCGATTTGGCGCGGATGGCGGGGCTTGCCCCGGCAGCCGTCATCGTGGAAATCATGAACCCCGACGGCACCATGGCGCGCCGGCCGGAGCTCGAGGTCTTTGCGAAAGAACATGGGCTCAATATGGGCACCATCGCAGATCTCATTGAGTATCGATCACTGCACGAGCAATCGATCGAGCTACACAGTGCTGAACCCATTCATACCGAGTGGGGTCGATGCACGCTGCATACCTTTCGGGATCTTATCGACGACACCCTGCATTTCGCTTTGAGCGTCGGGGATCTTAGCGCCCCAGGCGCCGTCCCGGTGCGGGTGCAACCCATGAATACACTGCGGGACTTTCTGGGCACCCGATTGGATGACAAAGGCGGCGTGCCGGGCTGGTCTTACCGTGCGGCGATGCAACATATTGCAGCGGAAGGACGCGGCGTCGTAGTGCTATTGGGTGGCACCGAGACGCCACACACTATCCTCGAAGATCTGCATCAACTGCTCCATGCAGAGCAACGGCCAGCACCACCACAAAATTACCGACTGATTGGCACCGGCGCACAAATGCTCAGGCAGCTGGGCCTGACAGATCTCCAGCTGATGTCAGCGCCGCTCCATTTCAACGCCCTGTCGGGTTTCAATCTGAACATCACGGAGTTTCTGGCTGCACCGGGGCGCTGAAGCCCGGGCCGACTCAAGATTTTCACACAGCGGCACAAATGGCGCGCCGTCACAGCCGGGCGAGGTCAGCAGCGACGACTCAAGCATCCGCCTTTTACCCGCGACCAAAGCTCTCATCCATTATTGGCATCCGCACCCGAGTCGGCATCGACAGACCCTGATCGCGATAGCATCAGGTGTGGAAGGTGACGACTTCCTGCAATGCGGCACGCTCCGTCTGAACCTCATTCACCGCGGTCTCAGTGGGATAACCGAACGACATACCAAACATCAGCTGCTCATGATCCCCAAGACTCAGTGTAGGCCGTAGGACATTCGCCAAGAACGCCAGCGCCGTCTGAGGACAGGAACCCAAACCGTGAGCGGTCAGACCCAGCATCACCGTCTGCGCAAACATGCCCAGATCACAGGCTTCCCTCAGACCGAAACCGGTGGGCAGAGTGAAAAACGCCACCGCGGGTGCGTCAAAGAAACTGAAGTTGCGCATAAACCAGGCGTTACGCTCGGCTTTCTGTTCTCTGGCAATACCCAGAGAATCGTAGAGCGCAGTCGCTGAGGCATACTGCCGCTCTTTGTAGACCCCCTCGTACTGACCGTCGTAGGGAAAATCTAGCGCAATCTCGCCGGCCGCAAACTTGGCAGGCAACTCCGCACGCAGAGCTTCCAGCGTGCCCCCAGTCACCACGTGCACAAACCAGGGTTGGGTGTTGCAGTTGCTGGGGGCACGCTGCGCACTGCCGAACACGGCCGCGATGACTTCCTCGGGAACTGGGTCTGGTTTGAAGTCCCGCATCGAACGGCGGCCCCGCACGATTTCGAGAAAGACGTCACTTTTTTGCAAACTGTCGACCATAGTCGCTTTAAATCCCCTATCTCGTCATTCAATCGGCTAGTGCGGCACGGGCATGCCACCTAAAACATCATCTCAAATTCTCGTCTATTCGCTCCGGGATGTACTGCGTCGACAGCCAATTAGCCGCTCCGTCGCTCTGCTTCGCTAGAGGCACGCTGCGGCCCGATTGCCCCTGCTGCGGACAGACGCCACTCCCAAACCAATCTAACGCTGTGGCTAGTAGTGTTTCACGGGGGTCTCCAAACGCGTTAAAGATGTCATCTTCGGCTCGGCACAAAGTGAATCGTCCAGTGCCCTCTAACCCGATCTGATGGTATCCGCCTTGATTCTCGCCGTTCACGAATTCAAGCGCGGTGAGTCGGAGCGCGATATCGCAATCTTCACGCGCCAGGCCATCTACTGATTCATGCATATCCCATCGGCCTTGGCCTACTTGCTTGCCAAAAGTGTTGGCACCAATCAAGACCACCTCAATGTGGGGGTTCAGTCCGTTGATCACCAGCTCGCTGGCCGACGCGGTTGAGCCAGAGGTAATAAAAGCGATCCTGAGGGGTGAAAAAGAATCAACCAATTGGTTGAAAAAAGCCCAGTTATCTCTGTCGTTGTTGTAGCCAGATTGCTGATCATTCGCCTGTATTTTGAATGATGGCTCACCGCGTGCTACTTCACCTCCCAACAAATCTAGCAGGGTATCGGCCACTCTCAGCAGACCGCCTCCGTTGTAGCGGAAATCAACAATCAGATCGGTGACCCCCGCCTCCCTAAGCAACTGAGAAGCATCCGCCAACGAAGAAAAACCGGGCTCCGGGTCCAGTGCCGAATCAATGAACTGCCTTAAATGCATGTAGCCAACCGGAGGTAGCCCGGTGCGTTCGATCAACAAGGGCGCTTCGACCAGCGCCGGTGGAGCGAGCTCCTCCTTCGAGACCGAGATCTCAAATTCCTCGCCGCCTTTTACAAACCGAAAAGTTCTGGAGACGCCCACCTCACTGGCCCCAAAAATCTCTGTGCTGGTCGCGCCCCGCGCGTCCAAATCTTCCAAGGTTTCGAAGCCGGAGCCTGCATCCACGGCTATTAGCTCCATACCTCTTCGTATCCCCGCCGACCAACCCGGCCCGCTTTCGAAGACATCGAGAACAAACAATCTTGAACCGGTTGTTCTTGATCGGAACCCAAACCCGATATAGGCGCCGGTAGTGAAGCCCGTTTCATCTTCGGTAACGGTGGTCAAATAGGAAAATCCGCGATCTCTACCATCATCGAATAGTGGCTTCAGGCGCGCATCGAGATAGCTCTGCGCGTCAGCAAAGCTCGCTTTATCAACGCTGGCCGTCTCCGCATACCAGAGGTACCAAGAGTCGACTATGTCTTCAACGAAATCTATTTGGGCTTCCGCGCCACAAGCCTCTGGTGTGCTGACATTATTGTCAGAACCACCGCTGGACCCACCACCCGCTAAGGGTGGTGGTGCAGGACCTGCGTTATCCGAGCCCCCACCACCACAGGCAAAAAGGGCGGAAAAGAGAACAAACGTAATGATGTGGTTTGGAAGGTGCATCCGTTCACCTTGGGCAACATTTCTTAAGACTTTAGCATCTTCGAACCCGCAATTGGGCAACAACGCGATATCAAGTTGTCCTGTCTCAAAGACTGTGTCATTTTCGCCGCCGTCACTCAGCAAGAGATCAAGTTATGCAATCAGGTTATGGACCAGCGCTCGTGTTGGGCGTGCTGATAGGGGGCGCTATTTTATTGGACGACGTGATCACGCCGGAGCGCGATCGTCCGCCGCCGCGTATGGCGATGTTCCACCATGGCGACGGCGAGGTAGACCTGAAAACCCTGAGGAAAGGCGAGGATCACAATATCTGGGTCATTAAAACCGACGAGGCCAGCGAGCACGAGATTCATCAGGAAGTGAAGATTCAGCTGGAATCAGACGATGTGGTGGCAGAATCACAGGAGCTGATGATCTCGGTGAGCATTGACGCGAGTGACAAACCCGCCGGAGATCTCGCCGCTGCTGTGACTGCGGTTGTCGAAACAGCACGGGCCGAAGGGCGTGAACCGACAGAGGCGGAGATTGAGGCTGCGGTCACGGCCGCTATCGGTCAGGTCGATGACATCGATATCGAGATTCAATCCGACTGATCACTCATCGACGCTCACCCCGGCAAGGCTGGTCATGACAGCGATGCCACCGCGCGCTGGCGTAAGAGACGCGTGGCAGATTTAAAATCGCCAACCGCCAGTGCTAAGCTGATGAGATCTGGGAGCCGTTAGTTGCCTCAACGGCTCCCTACAAGCTTGACCGGCTACCTAACCAACGGAATGGACAAAAGGGGAACGCTATGGAAATGAGCACCTGGATCACGCTGGGCGTCATGGCCCTGGTGGTTGTCTGGGCGATCGCCATCTACAACCAACTCGTCTCGTTGTCGAACCGTTATCAGAACGGCTTCGCGCAAATAGAGGTTCAGCTGAAACGCCGCTACGACCTGATCCCAAATTTGGTAGAAACCGCCAAGGGTTACCTTAGCCACGAGCGGGAAACCCTCGAGGCGGTGATTTTAGCCAGAAACGAGGCTGCCGCAGCACTCGGTAACCTGAGTAGCGGCGATGTGACCGCTAGCGGCATCAAAAACCTATCAGGCGCTGAGAATGCACTCGCAGGAGCGCTCGGCAAACTCAACGTCGTGATGGAGGCCTACCCTGACCTCAAGGCCAGCGCCAACATGCAGCAGCTCAGTGAAGAGCTCACGTCCACCGAGAATCGCGTAGCGTTTGCTCGTCAGGGCTTTAACGATGCGGTGATGGCCTATAACACCTACCGGCAGTCCTTTCCCAATGTTGTCATTGCCAACCAATTTGGCCATGCCGAAGATGCCGAGCTGCTAGAGTTCGAGGACAGCGCCGAGATTCAGGCGGCGCCCAACGTCAGTTTCTCCTGACGAGGTGCTAAGCCGTGGATTTCTTCCGCGAGCAGGATATTGCCCGCCGTAACACCCGTCTGCTGACCATCCTGTTTATCGCAGCGGTGCTGGTGCTCATTGGCATTACCAATGTGCTATTCGTGGGCTTAATTCTGGTGGAGTCAGGCGAAGCCGGGGTGGCGAACCTGACTACCGACCTCGTCAGCTGGCAACAATTCTTCGCTGTGGGCGGGGTCATCACCTTGGTGATCGGTGCCGTGGTATTGGTGAACTGGATCAACCTCGCTCGCGGCGGCAGCCAGATCGCCGCAGCGCTGGGGGGCCGGCTGGTGCAACCCGGCTCCGACGACCCGCTTGAGCGACGCGCCGCCAATATCGTCCAGGAAATGGCACTGGCAGCCAATATGCCGATTCCCTCTTTGTTCGTGCT
>Ga0182090_1492686_pt1 | contig 14786 bp, 27 predicted proteins | sample 041ome_24_FD_127767 | JGI IMG/M metagenome (GOLD analysis project Ga0182090, IMG submission 127767) | Metatranscriptome of coastal salt marsh microbial communities from the Groves Creek Marsh, Georgia, USA - 041408BS metaT (Metagenome... | ecosystem: Environmental > Aquatic > Marine > Intertidal... | reverse complement strand
GCGCTGAATTTTATCTTCATTTTTTTAGATCATTAATCTGTGCCTGTAACCCCAAGATCATCTCAATGTTTTGATCAATCTTACGATGATGTGCATCATGATCTACACGTGTGCGTGCATGTAATGCCGAATGAGCTGCCTGCAATGTCAGCAGCTGGGATTCAAGATTTTCAATATCATTTGTGTTTTTATCAATCTCCATGCCAAAACCCAAAAAGATTATTAATGCAATTACTTCCATTTTCTACTCCACTTATTTTTGAAACGGTACGACATACCGCTTACCATCGATAAAGAATCTTATAGTCGAATGACTATAAACTTCAACATTTGAATTTTGATATACAACCACGTCATTACATTGTCGCTGTAACTCATAACCGGTTACCTTGGGCCCCTTGGCAGATTCGTTAGCAATAATCGCTCCTCCAATAGCACCAATAGCAGCACCTTCATCCTTTCCAGATGCGGTACCACCAATAAGACCTCCTAAGATAGCACCAAGTAATACATCACCACCAGAAGCTGGACGCCCCTGCTGATAGATGGGTACCTTAATATCCTGACATCGTTTCTCTGATACAGGAACAGATTGTGTCACTATTTTAGTATGATCATAGACTTTTATGTCCTCTACATTTTCATTAGCAACAACTGCCGTTGCAGTTGCCATTGCAAGTAGGGGGATTATTAATACACTTTTTTTCATTCTGCATATCCTTCATGCTACGGTTCCATAATTATTAATTAGCTCATCTACCAGGTTAATTATTACATCAACATCTTCAGCATCAATAGGAGGTATCTGAAGTTCATATATACCATTTATAATGGCATCTTCTATATTATCACGATTGGCCCTACCGCCAACAAAAGGTCGGTGATATCCCTGTTCTAAGATATGAAAAACCATTGAAGCATGTGCAGTACTATTTAATCTCATTTTTTTCTTCCTCACACCAAAATCTTATGGTAACTAGGTTACCCCTTTGTTTATTTGAGTATGTATTATCTTTCTTAATCATATACTCAATATCATGATCACTTAGTATTTTTCTTAATTCAATAAGAGTCATTTACTGACGGCCTCAACCATGCTCAAAGCGAGTCCAAGAGTTGAGATATCCACTTCCTTTACTCCTTTCCAATCGTTGTCGAGAATCCGTTTCGCTACTTCCATTACTGTCACGTTTCATCCATCCTGTTAAATTATCACCAACAACGTCATCACAAGGATCGTCGCTATCTGCCATCTTTACCTCTTAGACTTTGAATTGCATATTTTATTCTAGAGGGGTACTCACCTAAAAATGTACCCGCTTCTAACATCTCTTTAGTTATAAGATGTTTATGCATATGTTCAATATCATCCCAAACCTCAATCATCCTCTTTGCCAGCCTATCAAAATAGCTATCAGACAATATAGGACGATCCTCTTCATAGTAGGCATAGGACGCCATAACATACCACGGTATCATCATATTAATATCATCGTCGATTAGATCACCACAATGTTTATCAAATATTTCATCGGCCATAGTACGCCTCTGTTAGTTGTTTCTCCATTGCATGAGCTTCAATCTCATGTGGCCGTTCATCATAAGGCAAATCATTATTCATAATCATCCCTCTGAGGTATTGAGATACATGTACCAATTCATGTAATACAGTAGTAACTAATTCTGAGGGTGAAAGAGATTTGCTGAGACGAATAGTAAATTCATTATCGTCCTCATACATGCAGTCGCCACATACTCCTTGTTTGCGCATTGCAATAATATTTATATAAACATCATCTTCAGAAAACAATTTAGAGGACCCAAAAGCGATAGCATCACAGATCAGATCCTCCTTTCTTTTTGCAAATCTTGATTCAAATTCAACTAACAAATTAATCTCCTAAGATGTAAAATCATTGATGATATCTTCTTCTTTTTGTTCTAAGATATCCTGAATCATTCCTATTAAATAATTATCCTCTTCCGAATAGAAAATATCTGATCGGAGAGAAGAGTGGATTGTATTTAATTGTAGTTCTGATAAGATAATTTGATATTTTTTCATTGATGATCTCCTTCTATATTATTAATATAGGTAGGAAAGATCTAATGTCACGGGTTGTGCACAACTATATCTACATTTTTTCCTGGATTAAATTTAAGACGATCATGTTTATGATGTAGTACCCATTTTGTATGAGGAAACTCTGCAAATATCTTTTGCCATATGGGCCTCCAGCGATCATTCAACCTTACGTTGTTGGTGGCTCCTCGATCTGAATTGATTACAAAATCTGTTGTAGATCTTAAATTCATATCAAATATGGAATCAAATCCATACATGTGTATTTCTTCGCCTCTTATTCTATTGGCCGAATAGTGAGCAGCAAAGTGACCACAATTAAGGTTTGTATAGTTCTCGGCGTATTCAGGTAAGACGGTATAGAACTCTCTTATTTGATGCCCAAACCTCATCTTAAAATTACCCTGATTTTTATTATACCAAAGTTTTGGTCTGTAACCCATAACCCAATTACCGGGTATCACCACCGAACCTTCAGTAAGAGCGGCGCACATCTTAAAATCAACAATGCAGGTAGCATATACATTAGCAATATCCATGGGAGGTTGATTACAAGTAATCTTTATTCCCTTGGCTGGTTTATAAAGTGTATGGTGATCACCATTGCCAATTATGTGTACTACTCTAGTCATTCATCTGCCTTTTAATTTCTTCTTTACCTTTAGCGCCGGTCCAATGCATAATACTAATATTTTCAGGTGCACTGTTATCGGTGAGATCCAATCGCAGTGTATTAAATTTCTTTGGAAGGCTTCTGATATATACCATCCTATTTAGTTCAGTTCTTAGGATGCCGTGCAACACGTCCTGATCTCCAAACATTTTGTTGGGCACATCCTTTAGATTCTTAACCTGCATTACCCATTCTCGTAGTATACCTGGTCTGCCCTGGAATGCAACCACCCCTGAATTATGCCACGTCTCTCCACGTCTCTTTGACCAGGGAGAGTCTTCTACCATGGATAACTTATTTGAAACTATATATCCAAATATATTTTCTATGTTTGTTCTTACTTCACAGTCTGTATCAAGCCAACATACCTTAGAGGCTCGGCGGGCAGCATCAAGCATTGCAGCTGGTTTTTTAAACCAACCACTTTCCGATAAAAACTCCTTATCAAAGTCATAGACATGTAGGATAGCACCGGGATTGTGTCTCCTAAAATTTTGTTCAAACCAAGGTAACATCCACCTCGTATTTGAATCGCATCCTGTTATGAATATCTTTTTATGCATTATAGATTTTCCAGAATCCTGATCCTGATTCAAAATCATGATGATCTAACTTAAGATTTCTTTTGGCCACAAACTCATCAATTGCTTTCATGGTTCCTGGGTGAGCCGGATGATAATCATCTCCACATAAAAGTGGAACCTTTTCTAGATGATTTAACTCTGCAATTACATTTTCATATGAATGTAACCCGTCAATGTAGACCATATCCCAATTGGTATCTTCTTCTAAAAGTTCTAGGCTTCTTTTTTGATGGACTTTTTCTAGGACCTGCCATCTCCGAGGATGATGAGAAGTAGTATGATCAAATACGGCACGGTGCCCATCATTCATGTAAATAGACATTGCATAGCCGATCGCAGAATTATCACCATGCTTTTCCATAATACCCCGGAAATGTTTTAACTTAAGTTGCATATTATTCATACCAAAAGTATCAACGCTATGTAGCTTAACTTTTGGTTGTAGACTATCCATAAGCACCCAAGTGGAACATCCAAATGCAGGGCCGATTTCTAATACCCGGCCACTAGTGACCTCGGCTGCAGTCTTTCCCAATGCATTTAAATGTTTGGGATTATTGAACCCTGGCACATCAAGATAATGTTTAATTGGTTTCGGTATGAGAACACCTTCTTGCATATTATATAATCCCGTATTTGTTTTTTAATTTTTGATAGTTGTGTTTAGCCTGTATGCCATTAACATTTTGTATTGTCGTAAACGTGTCATGGGCCTCAACCGGCCATGGATAATACTCTTCTAAAAAAGGAAAAGAATCTACATTTAAAAATACATCAGTGGGCCTTGCATAATAACGGGCCTGATCAACCAACAGTTGTGCTATGTTGGGTTTAAGCCTATAGGCATGAGCTCCTGGAAAGTAGGGTTTAGATATTAAAGAATTGACTCCAAGGGTGTGAGGAGTATTAAATTTACCATATGAGGGAGCCCCAAAAGAAATACATCCCCTATAGTCATTTAGGGCTGGAATGGGATCCATAACAACAGCGTCATGTTCAAATATAGTTACTTCTTCGTTAAAATCAACGCATTTTTTCCATAACAGATAGTGAGACATAAAGGCAGACATGCATTCCGGCATTCTGGACCAACGTTCTTCGAAACCCGACTTCCCAATCTTTTCTTTGACCATTAAGTTGGTAAGATTAGATTTGGGTGTAATGGCTTCAAATTTAGATACCGGCATTCCAAAACGTTCTGCAGATGCAATACATCTCTCGGCTACCCTAACCGATTCTGGATTATCCATAATTGTAATTACATAACTTTTCATGTAGTGGTACTCTTGAGATGTTGAATATGAGTATAAAACTTTCTGGTGACGTATAGACTACTAACCAATTGACGACACATGAGAGCGTCATTAGGCCACAGGCCATATTCCTTCACCAGTCCCAACATACTCAATGCACCTTTCTTGTTAATTATATATGCAGAATTTCCGGCCAACCCCTGAGGTATTTTATGATCATCAATATAGGGAGCCAATTGAAATTTGTCCTGCTTAGTAATAATTGACTCATAAAAAAGAGATGCCTTGCGTGTACACCCTAAAGGATTATTAATTCCTATTATGTTACCTTTAGATTTAGAGGGGTCAAAATCTAATCTATTAGTAAAGACGGCATCATGTTCCAAGACCAAAATAGGTTCATCCATCTTAGAGGCCTTTTGCCATAAACTATAATGACTAAGAGCGCATGCTATTCTTGCCTTTTTATTGGCTGTTTTATAGGCCGTCTTTACGAGACCCGTCTGTAGGTCTGTTACCTCTCCACTCCAGGGGTAATTCCATTTGATTCCATACTCCAATAACAATCTATCTACATCTTTGGGCACCACGGCATCAAATCTATTTACTTCAAATGGGTTATCTACCCTAAAGCTTGAGGCAAGAATTCCATTGAACCCAAATTCCGATATCTCAGAATCCTTTATGATGATTGCATAGGCCTTCATTTTATTTTATGTGATGTGTTAAGATTTACTTTTTGATAACGAACCGGGCTCGGATTAAGATACTGCATAGAAAGATTATAGGTATTGTAGATAAAGTCAGACTGTTCCAAACCATTACGCTCCGCGGCTGTTAATATCTTTTTGGCCCCAGTAGGTGACAATGCATAGCAGGCAGTACCAGGACTCATGATATGATTATTATACAATGTATCCCTATAATAACGCAACGGGTAATCGGGAGGGAAATCAGATATGCCATGTTGCAGAGGTGTCCTATAACTTGTATAGGGTTCTTTTGATAGGGCTGTTGGGGGCTCAAATGCATATTCAAAGGACAGAAACAAATAATCCATAAATGAATATTTTTCGGGCTTTGCTATACACAGAGAATCATGCTCTGCAAATATCATGGATTCACCCGCCTCAATCACCCGTTCAGCAAATTTTAGATTATTAAATAGACAGCTTTTCTTTATGAGATATTTTTGGGGTTCATTAAACCTAATTGCCTCGAGGCGACCATCCTTTAGATCTTTGTAGGGAAAATCATTTTCAACTAATGTAGTGGGTGTAATACCCTCATATAATTCAGCATCCCATCCATGACGTTTAAATGAATTTAGGGAGACTGCTGCCTGTTTCCTCGAGGCTTCAGTATCTATATAATGGATCTGAACCTTCATTTTTTTAGTTGATATAGAATTGAATAGCGACCATCACCACCAATGGTTCTGTGTGTGCTTTCTATTTCAAGATCCAGATCAATACACAGCCCGGCAAATTCATCTTCCGTAATTTCTAGTGGATCGGTTGATTTGGATTTCTGATCATCTCCAGTCATTAACTCAATAAATATTCGACCTTCATCATTAATTTGTTTTTTCCAAGCCCCAAGACTTTTTATGGGATCATACGAGTGATCAAAGGAATTTGAATATACAATATCAAACTTGTCAAACCACTCTTCCTTATCATCATGAAAATCATGTTGCAGTGTCATGGGAAAGGTTGTAGCTGTATATGATATCTCGGTTCCAATTATATCGGCCTGTGGATATTCTTCTTTAAAATATTTTTGTTCGGTGCCATTGCGTGTACCATGACACATTATATTGGCGGCATAGTTTACTAATGATTTAATTATTATAATTGTTTGTTTAGAAACCCACACCTTATGTAATTTAGATACATTGGCTCGAGTCTGTTCATTTACATAATCATTATGATCTTTGTATTCATAAAGTTTCATGTTATTTCCATTCGGGTTGAATTCGTTTTACTCTTTCTAATACAGTATATCCTACACGATGAATATAGTGAGTATGAATCTTCCATAATTGTTCGAGCTCCGTAATGTAGGTAGCAATGGTCTTAAATAGGCCGGTAGACCCCTTAAAGTTGGCCGTATCATGCAACACAATATACTTCCTTACCTTGGGGGCATGCATACTCAATTCACGGCCAAGATGTGAAGGAGTGTGAAGACTATCAATATGTAACATGTCAACATGAGAAACAGACTTAGGATCATGACTGCTCATCTCATGAAATTCATAATCTAAATTGTTTTGCTTTGCATAGTCATCAAACAAATGTTTATAGGGATTAAAGTATCTTGAGGCTATATCATAACCAATTAATTTTTTTGGTTTGGTCATCATAAGACCCGCAAAGGTAGCTCCTTGGCAAACACCCAATTCCTTGATAACATTTACTTCTGGGTCATTAGCACATTCTATGAGAGATTTATGATGCTCAATATATTCCTTGCCATGAGACCCCTGCTGAGCGGCCTTAATCTGTTCATAAAAATCTTCTAGGGTTGATGCTGATGAGGTTAGGTCAGGTTTAATCATTTATAATCTTTCTAAGTTGCTCAATGTTTTCTCCGGCAGTCGGTAATTTATCCTTTAGATAAAAATGTATGAACTTTGCTTCTGGTAATCTTACATCTGGTATGGCTGTATATAGGGCATTCCATTTCCAATCAAGTTGATGGGCCTTCATACCAGATTCCTTTACCCAAACATTAAGTAGGGTCTGATCTGTCGACCATTGCCAGGGACCCACGCCATCAATAAAGGCCTTGAATTGGGGCCTTCTTAAAAACTGTTGGGGTGTTTCTCCATTCAGATATTTATCTCTGATTGATTTATTGATAACCATTATACCCATATTAAAGAATGCGGCTATACCATCTTTCCATTTCCAATCAACGTTTCTGATAGACTGATATTGCATTCTTGAATAGTTCTGGATCTTTTTCTTATGTGCCGGTGTTATGGGCAGATCTCTTTCGAGCACAGCCGCAAAATCATTATTGCCGATCTCATCAAATATAGAATCATTAAGTGATTGTCTAATGTAGACATCGCTATCTATAATGGCTATAGAATCATATGACTTTAGGTAGGTAAATGCATTCTCCTTTTCAAAGATAGGAAGGTATCCCAGCTTCTCCCAGCCACCAGTCTTACCTCGACGATTGGTCATAAAAGGATCTGGCCTAATCATAAGTATGGGTTGTCGCTGAACATGATAGTCGGCTCCAATCCGCTTTGCATAGGCCTTAACAGACTCTGTACAAAAGTCATAGAGCTTGTTGCGGTTACCGACATAGACTTGATATATTAAGGTTTTCATTTGACTAACTCTAAAAGATCTTGTGGTGTTCTTGTATACTGGCCCAATCTACCGGACTGAAAGAAATGGACAAAGTGTGCTTCTTTTATTGAGTCCTTATCCACACCACCAAAGAATGGATTGTATAGGGCATTCCATTTCCAATCAAGATGCTTTACCCTAAGGTTTTCTTTCTTGGCCCAATAGTTTAACATAATTTGGTCTGTCTGCCATTTCCAATAACCCTTACCATCAATAAAGTCCTGGAAGTCCACCCGTTCCATAAACTCTTTGGCTCTTTGACCCCCGAGTATTTCCCTGATAGAAGTATTGTAGACAATGACACCAGAATTAAAGAAGTTACCTCCATCTTCATTCCAATCCCAATCATATTGCCCTAGAGGTTCCAGTTGTTGTTCTGAGTATAATTTTATACGCTTACGATAGGAAGCCTCGGCAGGCAGTTCTCTTTCAAACTGAGCTGCTATATCATAATCCCCAACCTCTTCAAATATACTTGAAGTGCCGGGTCTGACCCATATATCATTGTCTATTACACAGACTCTATCATAATCATAGACATAATTAAATACATTTTCTTTTTCATAGATGGGTAGAAACCCTCCATGTTGTTTCCAAGAGTTCTCAGATCTATTTGATGTGAAGGGATTTGGTTTAATACGCAAAAGTGGTTGGTCCTGACATACATAGTCAGCTCCAATAGTGTCGGCGTATTCTCTTACGGAATTAACACAAAGGTCATGTACTAAAGAACGTCTACCAACGTAGACTTGATATATTAGTGTTTTCATAATAATTAACTATATCATTAGCCAATGATAATGCCTGTTTAAAATTTTTTCTAAAGCGGTTAGATTTAGATCCACTATTAACAAACCATTTAAGGGTATCAATAGTACTATCATTTCTGATCAATTTATAGGTTGATCTACTGCTTAGCGCAATATCTTCCCATTGAGATCTGAGGTTCAATATCGTAAAAAAGTCATCCGCGCAATTGTGTCGGCTCTTGTTCATAGTCATATTCATCGTCATACATTACCTCATTGAGAAGTTGTTTTTGATCACTCCCGACAACCTCCTTAATTTTAATATCTTTTTCAATTGATTGTGACTTATGTTTACCGCGTTTCTTATTGCGGCTATCGAATCTAGAATATTTTGCCATTTGCCTTTCCTAATAACCTAACATTTCTTTTGTCATAATATAGTCTCGGACGAAGTCAGATCTTACGATATCCTCCCATCCAAAATTAATAACGCTAAAGTTTTTTAGCTGTTCAACGATCTGTATAAACTTCACTATACCATTCCTGTCATCTTCATACTTAAAATCACTCTGTTTATAGTCTCCACTAAAAATAATTTTAGAATGTCGACCTACCCTTGTGATGACAGAATCAAGTTCATGAAAATTAAGATTCTGCATTTCATCTACAATTATAATAGAGTTGTCAAATGTAGTCCCGCGAATAAATGAAGTAGATTCAAATAATAATTGTTTTCCTGTCAGCAGTTTATTGTAGGAGCTTTTATCACCAAACAACTCTCCACATATAGATTTATAGGGAGACGTAAATGCATCTTCTTTTTCTTCCTTGGTGCCCGGTAAAAATCCCATATCCCTTGTTGGTACCATAGAACGTATCAACACGATCTGATTCCATTCTGTTTCTTTATCGAGTATATCCTCAAGGGCAAGATAGAGGGCCATGAATGTTTTACCTGTACCAGCAGATCCAGCTAATACTAAATTGTCTCCTTCATCCCAAGCTTTATAGGATTGTTCTTGATTAAGGGTTAGAGGATCAAACTGAAGAAGATCATCCAGTCTGACAGTCATAGAATTATTAAGTGTTTTAATGCGTTTCATTAGTTATTAATGCGGTTACCTGGATTATTTTTTTTAATTTTACCCAGTAGATTATTCCAATCAGGGCCTGCTCTACGAAGTGTAGATGTGGTATCCGATACAAATTTTGCTGTAGATAATTTTTGTTTATATTTACCTGCCGCCAGCAGTTCATCACGTTCTGCTAGTGATAACACCATGTCTTCTTCTTGGTCGGTTTCAATATTAATAAATGTATATGATGGCATGTTAACAGGGGTTGACTTGCGCCAACCCCTCCTCCTAGTTAAGTAGTTTCTAATTTAGATTTTAAAAAATCATATTTACGTTTCAACTTAGATAATAAATCTAAATTCCCTCTTTGTTTTACTCTGTCCATATAATGAACCAATTCATTGAGGTCTTTAGATAATCTATCGAGTTGTATTCTACTCATAAGTTATTCCTTATTGTTAACGCAAAATAAAATTAGGATAAGCTTCCTTTACTAGATTTTTGGTGACACCTTTAATTGATAACTTCTTGTTGATCATATCTGCAAGAAGTTCTGCATCTCGAGGGTGCACCGACTCGAGAATGTCCAGAAACATTTTTTCCCGTTTAATTGGATTCATACTTTCTCCCTTGCCACCCTTTACAAAATAGGCCAGCTTGGAATTATGTTGGGTCCAATTGGATGGATGAGAAGATTCCGCGGCCGGTGTATAGGGTACGGGGCCTTTTGGCAAGAGCCATTGTACAGAATCATCAAAGGCACCTCGGAGCAGATCCCGTAGTGGCCAATTATTTTGTTGCTCTTGAAGAAGTTTAATTTTTTCGGCCTTGGACTTTGTTTTAGAAATCTTATCCAAAATCTCGAAAGTATATAATGTGGTTTTGTTTACCATGTCAAATAAAATCCTGTAGATCGTCTATTAATAAGCGACACTGTTTTTCAATTAAGAAAGGGAACACCTTACCTTTATTGGGCCACTTGTCTTGGTTCTCATAGTTATATATAATATCTTCTTTTATGTCTTTTGGGGTTTCTGCAAGATCGATTAATTTTTTATTGCGTAGATAATTGCGATAAACTTCTTCTCCCATACATTTGGGATCGTTTATTAGTTGATCAATTACTTTTTGTCTTAGAGGAGTCTGTCTTATACCATCTACAAACACATCATCACCCGATAATACATTAGGCACACCATCGGCTGTATCACCTTTGAGTATAAGCTCCATCAGCTGCTTACGAGGAGTAGGCTCTTTAATATACTTTCTTGTTATTGGTGAATACTGATGTATATTACTATACTTCTGTAACTGAGCAAAGTCTTTATCGCCAGAGATAATCATTACATCTTCACCACGACCGAACTCTTGAGTATCTTCACATAGAACACCAATAATATCATCAGCTTCACAACGATCGCATTCAACAACCTTGTAGGGGAAATTTTCTTTTATCTCTTCTAATACCATATTAGTAATACGAAAAAGATCTTTCCAATCAATCTTGGATACCTTACGATCGGCCTTACGCTTAAACTTATATTGTGGGTAGACATCTTTTCGCCAATTATTAAATCCATCAGCGCAGATGACTACCTCACCATATTTAGCTCTATGCCTAGAACGATGCATACGAATACTATTAAGAATCATATGCCGCACTAAATTTTCATCAATATCCATTTTCTGGGTAACTACATTAGATACCGCAATTCCATTATAATCTATTAATATCAAAGTATATCTCCGGTCGCATCAAACGTTAATTAATTATACCCGGGTTTGTTGAGAAGGTCAACCGGCTTTTAGGATTAATTTATTATATTCTTCTTTATCTACAATTCCCTCATCCAACAGTCTTTCACGGTTGAGCATATGAGCCGCTTGTGTTTCTTCTTTTGATCCTCCAAAGTAGGGTACTGCATGCCCTTCTTCGATAAGCAGAGTCGTGAGATTAGACCATGAATCTCGTATTTCATTATAGACCTCAAAGTCACCCAATACACGACCAAACTTACCTTTCATGTCTTCACCATTCTTGGCAACCTGGGTCTTCAGCTTTGGTTTGCCGGCCAGTAATTCTTTGACTCTATTTTTGGCTGCCAGTCCAAACAACTTTTCTACTTTATCTCGGGTCCTTGATTCTGGAGTATCGATGCCCATAATGCGGACCCGTTCATCTGCCAGTACAACTCCAAAGCCAAGTTCAATATCTACGTCAACGGTATCTCCATCAACAACATTTAATAGAGTGGTTCTATATTCGTACATGTTATATCCTTTACATGATTTTTATGAATTCTGCAACTTATAATTCCATTATAAAAATCATCACGAAGTAATACATCATAGTCAAATTGGTATTTAGCTTCAAAGTAAGAACATTCACCTTTTGTTTTACACAACCTTAGTATCTTGCGTTTAAAGCTGTCAACGCCGTTATTCTCTACTAGTTCTTGTACTTCCTTACTACTGCCATAGTAGGTACGCCAATCGCTCTCTACGCGCGTCTTAACGCGTCTCTTGCGCGTTTTAGTCTTGGGGAGTATCTTTGGTTTCCAGAAAAATTTCTTTCCCAGATAGGATTTGTTATTGGTTAAATCCGTAATAATATAAACAAAACCCTGGTATTCCTCAGGAGTCTCTTCAAATAATATATCATTATATGTCCACATAAAAAAAGTCCCACCTTTCGATGGGACTATTTATCACTCTTCTTCTAGCTGTTCAAATTTTATAGGCATGCCACACATTGGGCAGTACTGAGGTACCTCTTCATTATCTATGACCAACACTTGTGATTCTGTATCACATGCTGGACACTCGGCCCAATACTCTTCTTCCATGCATTTCTCCTACATACATAAATCTTCATATCTTGATGTATATAGGCGATGTGTACTTTTGTCTAAAACCCTATTAGACCTAAACCACTTAAAAAGTAATTTCACATGCACCTCCCTGACAAGCCACGGCACCCATTGTATCGATTTCCGTAAAACGCTTCTCGGCCAATTCATCAACAAAATCAATAGAACTAATGTTCTGTTGAATCTTTGTCCACTTATGGAGCAGGAAGACATCCTTGAGACAGTATTCGGCTTCCTTGAGATCATTCATAAAATAGTTATCAGCGAACTTCTTGAATCGTCTGATCCATTCGGCCCGCAGATCAGATACCTCGCCCTGATACTCTGGTGGTGTTTGGGCCACCATTGTTGCTTCCCACAAGTCACGAAAACCCTGCTTGCGGGTATCAACAATCAATCCAGAAGCAAACAACGCCGCCTTGCCATACTTAGCCACAATCTGATCCTCTGTCAGGACTTCTGTCATTGGTGCCTGGGCAAAGTCTTTATCACCCATTCCAGCCAAGAAACTGATCCCTGCAAAGCTATGGCGATTATCATATACATAGTCTTCTACCTGAGTCCACTGATGGGGCATTACGGTAACTGTATTAGATACGTTATGGCGTGTCTTTGGATTGACACATAACTCATAATTGGTTCCTGCTTCAACCCAATTGTTCTGGACCATTGATACCTTTTCAAGAAGATCGGTTGCATAGAGATCCTCACGATACAAAGAATTCTCTGGTGAGATGACAGGAAAGCCAACACAATAGTCCGTGCCATTGGCTGACCATACTGACTCTTCAACCATGTAGGGATTTGTCTTTGTGATCAGTTGTGCTACCTCTGTATCCTTGTTTAGTTGTATATGACGTAGATAACGAGGAGAATGCTCACCATGTATACCAGACGCCGTTTGGAGAAGTACGGAAGCATTTCCAGAAGGCTTAACGCACGTTGTTCTAGCTGCCGCATTAATTCCGATAAGCTCTGCAACGGTTTTATTAACTTGTTTAACAATTTCTGCTCCTTCTCTCTGAACCTCTGCATCCAGTAACACATCAGGGTTGTTCATCCAACCCGTCACAGATACGCCCAACAATGCTTCGCGTTCAAAGATTTTCCTTGATGTTTCTGTTAAATATTTAAAGTCCGTATAGCCAGCCTGCAGTGTACCCATAATGGCACCTGCACGGCAAGCCTTAAAGAACTCTTCTTTTGATGTACATTTAGAACCATTGATCTCCGTGAGGTTACAACCTTGCCATCCTGACTCACCGTCAAGTTGTGGGAACATACCAATCTCAACACAAGGGTTAGTTGTGATGTCTTTGTCGTCAACAAAGAAGAAACCTGGTTCTCCAAACTCTTTAATAGAGGCCATAATCTCTTTAAAATCATCACGTTTGATTTCATCGCGAACAATCACCGCAGAGTTATTAGAACGACCCCGCTGTGGATTATCAACAAACCAATTGCCGGTCTTGGCCTTCAACATTTCCTGATCATCTGGTGAGAATAAACATATTGTGGCCGAACGACGAACGCCGCCCGCTAATACAGCATCCGATGCATGCATTGCAATATCATAGATATCAATTGGACGTAGTCGGGTTTCTCCCTTGAGGATACGAGACTGAATCAGGTGTTCAATCTTATCTAATGAACGACGAAGTGGTTCGGGCCCGGGAGCCTTAAATCCACCATTAATCATTGCACCTTTTGGGCGTACCTGATTAAGGTCAAAATAAATCTTACGGCCGGCCATTTCTGGATACTGTTGATCACTAGCAAAGTATGATGACATCAACGCACCCAATGCATCGGCCCAACCTTCTACTGAATCTTCTACTACCCAACCCTTAGCCTGCTTCTTACGATCCTGGATATCGGGCATCTTATCTGCATGATGATACTGTACCGAGAATCCAGCGCCAGCTCCGCATAAGAGCACGTAAAATAGCTCAGAGAAGAACCTAGGACGATCCGCATAGGTTGATGTGCAGTTGTACATTCTCATCATATGCTTTCGTAATTGATCTCCACCAAACTGTAGAGCACGCTGTGCGCCCAATGCATATTTTAATTTGTAGAGAGACTCCGCCTCATCAATCAATAGTGATAGTTCCGGAGTCATCTTAT
>Ga0182090_1361639_pt1 | contig 14817 bp, 13 predicted proteins | sample 041ome_24_FD_127767 | JGI IMG/M metagenome (GOLD analysis project Ga0182090, IMG submission 127767) | Metatranscriptome of coastal salt marsh microbial communities from the Groves Creek Marsh, Georgia, USA - 041408BS metaT (Metagenome... | ecosystem: Environmental > Aquatic > Marine > Intertidal... | reverse complement strand
TTTCTTGGTTTCAATCGCAAATTAATCAAAATATAAAGTTAGTTAGGTCGATGCCAAATCTACCAGCCTCAGTCGGATTTGGAATGACTGGTTATTGTAGTACGAACAATTTAAACAAAACCGATGTCAAAAATACAATTGGATTGTTAAGTGCATTTGGGAAAGTTATTCATTTAGAATCTGAGGATTTAATGAACGTTGTAACTGCAATTTCTGGTTCAGGACCTGCATATATTTTCTATTTGGTAGAAGTTTTGTCAAAAATAGGTATAGAAAATGGATTATCTATAAAAGATGCTAAAACCCTTGCCCTACAAACTTTAATTGGTTCTTCCAGGCTTCTTGAATTTTCAAGTATTGATGCAGAAACACTTAAAAAAAATGTAACAAGTCCAGGTGGCACAACAGAAGCAGGTCTTCTAATTCTCGAATCTATTGATAATGGATTGTATCCCTTATTAGAAGCAACAATTAAAAATGCAAAAAATAGAGCTATAGAATTAAATCAGAATGGTTAGTTCTTTATGGAATTAAGTGACAAACAAATTAAAGTGAGATTGTGCGATCAATATTTACAAATTGTTTCTAAATCTATGTCTCCCAATATAAGTTTAGAAGAATTGTGTAGAGTTAGCAAAATATCTCATGATAGAGCAAAAAAAATTGTTCCACCAAATTTTGTTGAAACTTTTTTCTTTTTAAAGATTTATATTTCAAAGGTTGACAAAGAAGTGTTGAATGATCTCAAAATTGAATTAATGGATGATGATGTTTCAACTGTTTACGATAAAATTTTGGAAGGTATAACAATAAGATTTGAGGCATTTTTTAAACATAAACGAGCTCTTCAAATTTTGAGTTATGGTATAGATCAAAGAATAGAAATTTTTTTTAAACTCTTAAGAGAAAATGTTTATTTTATGAGTAATCTTTTAGATATAGTAGAAAACGAAAGTGAAAATTTTTTATTAAATAAAATTAAGTCCGTAGCATTAAACTTTGTTTTTATAAAAGCACTAGAAAAATTTTTAAAAGATGAAAGCACTGAAATTGATACTACTATTAGGTTAGTAGATAAGTATTTGACTGAAATAGAGGACCTAGGGTTCATGTTAGGTATAATAAAAAAACAGTCATAAAGGAAGTAGCAAACGAACTCTCAACCCTCCTAGAGGACTGTCTTCTAATATCAATTCACCTCCGTGATTTAGAGCTGAATTCTTTGCTATTGACAAACCAAGGCCCGTACCACCTGTTTTACTATTTCTTGAATTTTCCAATCTAGTAAATGGAAGGATAACTTCATCCCTTTTATCCCTTGGAAAATCACAACCCTTGGGTTTAAACTTGCCCATGAGAATAAAAAAATGTAATTTTGCGCACTAAAATTTACACCAAATGAACATCAGCAAAACAGAATTAGATGCATTGAATGCAGTAATAAAGATCACTGTAGCTCGCTCTGATTACGAATCCAACGTAAACTCTGTATTGAGTAATTACCGTAAGACTGCCAATATACCCGGTTTTCGTAAGGGCCATGTCCCCATGGGAATGATCAAAAAACAGTACCAACAGGCGGTAACTGCTGATGAGGTAAATAAACTTTTAAGAGAAAATCTTGAAAAATTCATCAGGGAAGAAAAATTGGATCTATTAGGAAATCCACTGCCAAAGGCTGCTGATGAAGCACTCGATTGGGACGCTGATCAGATGGACTTTGAATTTGAATTGGGGCTTGCGCCAAAATTTGAAGTAAAATTGGACCAACTCAAAAAAGTAGTACGGTACGAAATTGACCCTGAAGCTAAAATGGTCAACGAACAGTTAGACTACATTAGAAAGCAATACGGGAAATTAGTTTCACAAAAAAATCCTCAAGAAGGATTTGAAATTACAGCACAATTTAGAAATGAAGCTCTTGAGATTGAAAAACTCAGCACCTTCAAGCTCGATGAATTAAAATCAAAAAATGCGATCAAATCATTAAAAGAGGAGACTGTCAACTCGGTAGTGCATTTACCGGCAAAGGGTTTGTTTAAAGAAACGGAACACTTAAAAAGAATACTCTCCATAGATGAAGATACGTTGAAGGCACTCCTTGCTACCGACATCACTCTTGAAATCAAGGAAATCAACGAACGCATCCCGGCGGAATCAAATCAAGAGCTGTTTGATAAATTGTACGCTCCGGGTACCGTGACTTCAGAGAAAGCTTTAAAAGAGCGAATCAAAGAAGATCTTCAAAAACAATTCGAACCTCAGGCAGACCAAAAGCTCCTGAACGACATTACTGAGTTTTTAGTTGACAAAACAAAATTTAAGCTCCCGGCTGATTTTCTTAAGCGTTGGATGCAAACATCGGGCAAAGAGGAACTGACACCCGAGCAAGCTGCTGTGGAATACGAAAAGTCAGAAAAAGGAATTCGATACCAACTGATTGAGTCCAAAATCATAGCGGATAATAAATTGGACCTTACTTTTGAAGAGTTAAAGGGCTTTGCAGGAAGTTTGGTAGCAAATCAGATGCGACAGTACGGTCAAGAACCAGACGATACCCAAATTGAAGGCATCGTTGCAAACGTGCTTCAGAATCAAGACGAAACCAGAAGAATTTCGGAGCAACTGATGAGTACTAAAATTTTAACCTTTTTTAAAGAAAATGCGCCACTCAAGCAAAAGAAAGTCGGATTTGATGCTTTTGTAAAAGAGGCTTATGGCAAAGCCTAATTTTTTCCTTATTTTTAATAAATTTAGTCTATGAACTACGGTAAAGAATTTAAGAAATACGCTACAAAACATCATGGAATCAATGCCATGTACTACGATAAAATCGTAAGTAGTATGACACCCTACATCATTGAAGAACGCCAGCTTAATGTAGCGCAAATGGATGTGTTTTCTCGACTGATGATGGATCGAATTATGTTTTTAGGGACCGCCATTGATGACAATGTAGCTAATGTAATTCAAGCACAGCTTTTGTTTTTGCAAAGTACGGATGCCAGCCGAGACATTCAGATGTACATCAACTCTCCCGGCGGAAGCGTATATGCAGGTCTTGGAATTTACGATACCATGCAGTTTATAAGTCCTAATGTAGCTACCATCTGTACTGGAATTGCAGCTTCCATGGGCGCCGTGTTGTTGTGTGCAGGCCATGAAGGGAAACGTTCGGCCTTACCCCACGCCAGAGTAATGATTCACCAGCCATTGGGAGGTGCTCAAGGGCAAGCGTCGGACATTGAAATTACAGCTCGTGAAATTCTTAAGCTCAAAGATGAGCTGTACCAAATCATTTCCAAGCACTCGGGTCAGAAGATGGAAAAAGTTACCAACGACAGCGACCGTGATTATTGGATGAAAGCGGAAGAAGCAAAAAGCTACGGTATGATTGATGAAGTGCTCGCAAACACTCCAAAATAATCCCCAAATGCCATGAGTAAACCCGATTTAAATTGTTCTTTTTGTGGAAGACCAAAACCTGAAACCCAACTGCTGATAGCGGGACTAGACGCCCATATTTGCGACCGTTGCATCAATCAGGCTCATGGAATAGTACAGGAAGAAACCGGCTTAGAACAGGGAACCGAATCCGAGCGTATTGAGCTCAAGCCACCCAAAGAAATTAAGGCGTTTTTAGATACCTATGTCATAGGGCAAGAGGCTTCTAAAAAGGTATTGTCTGTTGCGGTTTACAATCATTACAAAAGACTGTTACAACCCACCTCTAAAGAGGAAGTTGAAATTCAAAAAAGTAATGTTTTGGTGGTGGGTCCTACGGGAACGGGCAAAACCTTATTGGCACAAACAATTGCTCGGCTACTCAATGTTCCCTTGGCTATCGTAGACGCAACGGTACTCACCGAAGCGGGCTATGTGGGCGAGGATGTTGAAAGCATTTTATCTCGTTTGCTTCAAGCTGCAGATTACGACGTCAACCGCGCACAACAAGGGATTGTCTTTATCGATGAAATTGATAAAATTGCGAGAAAAAGTGACAACCCCTCAATCACCAGAGATGTTTCGGGTGAGGGTGTTCAGCAAGCCTTATTAAAGCTTTTGGAAGGCACCGTAGTCAATGTACCGCCCAAAGGGGGAAGAAAACATCCCGATCAAAAATTTATAGAAGTAGATACCTCAAACATATTGTTTATAGCTGGGGGTGCGTTCGATGGTATAGAGCGCCACATCAATAAGCGGCTAAACCTTCAGGCGATTGGTTACAAAACTACAGTAGAACAAAACCAAGTGGATAAGGAAAACATGATGCAATACATTACGCCACGAGATGTGCGTTCCTTTGGATTGATTCCTGAAATCATCGGAAGACTTCCGGTGTTGACCTTTATGAAACCGCTTGATAAAGAGACGCTTTTAGAAATTTTGACGGCTCCTAAAAATGCACTGATCAAACAATACATCCACCTCTTTGATATGGATGACATTAAATTGCAGTTTACCTCTGGAGCATTACATTATATTGTTGAAAAATCCATAGAATACAAACTGGGAGCCCGAGGACTTCGTTCGCTTTGTGAAGCCGTTTTGAATGATGCCATGTTTGAATTACCCAATTCTGACGTCAAAGAACTGAAGGTTACGAAGCAATATGCCGAACAAAAACTTTCCAAGATTCAACTCCCAAAATTAAAGGTAGTTTCCTAAGGTTGATTTAGTTTCAGAAGTTCTTCCAACAGTTCTCTTGAGTTGGAAAGCCTCGGTATTTTGTGTTGACCACCCAATTTATTTTTACTCGAAAGCCACTGATAGAACAATCCTTTTTTGGCTTTATGAAGCTGTAAGGGATTCAGACTAGAATTTCGCTTGGCTTCATAGTCGGAATTTTCTTCTTGAAGCGCTTGATCTAAAAGTTTTGAAAACAAAGTTAAGTCGTCGGGATCTTTTTCAAACTCTACCATCCATTCGTGGGCACCTTTGGTATTGTTTTCCATAAAAATAGGCGCCGCACTGTAGTTGGATACTACACTTTGAGTTTGTGAGCTAACTTTGCTAAGGGCTCTTTCTGCATTGTCAATAATTAATTCTTCCCCAAAGGCATTGATGTGGTGTTTGGTTCTTCCTGTAATTTGAATCCGATAGGGTGAGAGATTGGTGAACCGTACCGTATCTCCTATTCGATAGCGCCAAAGGCCTGCATTAGTGGTAATGACTAGTTCGTAATTGGTATTAAGTGCTACTTCAGCTAAGGGAATTGCCTTTAATTCAAGCTCCTTAGAATTGAGTTCAAAAGGAATAAACTCGTAAAATATTCCGTAATCTAGCATCAAAAGTAGGTCGTCCGCATCATTGCGGTCTTGGATGCCAAAAAAACCTTCCGACGCATTGTATATTTCATAAAACTTAAAGCCTTTGTTTGGAAACAAACTTTTGTACAAGTCACTATACGGTTTAAAACTCACTCCACCGTGGAAATACACTTCAATAGCAGGCCAGACTTCAGTAATGTGTTTACTTCCCGTTTCCTTAAGGACTTTTTGCAGGAGGAGGAGCATCCAAGAGGGTACACCAGCCAAACTGGTGACGTTTTCTGTAAGGGTTTCCTGTACAATGGCTTGCATTTTGGTTTCCCACTCAGACATTAATGAGGTTTTATGACTGGGGGTACTACTCAGCTCAGCCCAAAACGGCATATTCTGAATAATGATGGCAGACAAATCTCCAAAATAACTGTTGTTTTCGCTGTACAATTCATGGCTCCCTCCAAGGCGAAGACATTTTCCACTCAAAAGTTGAGAATCGGGATTGTTATTAAAATAAAGAGACAACATATCCTTACCGGCTTTATAGTGGCAGTCTTCTAGAGCTTCGGTGCTCACAGGGATAAATTTGCTTTTTGCATTGGTGGTACCACTTGATTTGGCAAACCATTTGATGGGAGAGGGCCAAAAAATATTTTGTGTTCCTTTTCTACACCGTTCAATTTGTGAAGCCATAGACTCGTAGGTGCTCAGAGGTACATTGGCTCTAAAGGCCTCGTAATTTTCAATATTTCTAAAATCATACCGAATCCCTGTCTCTGTATTTTGGGCTTTACTTAAAAGTTCGCTGAGCAATTCGTTTTGAACCTCTTGTGGGTATTTCATAAAGAGTTCCATCTGGTGAATTCTTTTTTTTAGAATCCATGAAGCAATCGAATGAAAGAGCGAAGTGGGCATAAAATTATCGTTATCTTACGAATGTAAATTTAATTAATATTCCTAAGGACATGTTTCAAGCAATTTTAAAAAAAATGCGAACGGAAAACCTTCAACCCATCAATTATTTTTTGGATGTGGAGTCTGGATTCCTGCATCTCAACCAGTTGTTAGGAAAGACGATCCGACTGGAGCACAGCGGTTCTCAGTGTTTGAATTGTGGTTTGTCTAAGCCTATTTTTAGGCAAGGCCATTGCCAGTCTTGTTTTTTTGAGAGTCCGGCCACGGGAGATTGGATTATGCGCCCTGAATTGAGTAAAGCCCATTTGGGAGAAGCGGATCGCGATTTGGCCTACGAATCTAAAATGCAATTACAGCCCCATGCGGTCTACCTTGCTTTGAGTAGCCATCTTAAAGTGGGAGTCACACGTAAAAGCCAGTTGCCAACTCGATGGATCGATCAAGGGGCACATCAAGCACAAGTACTTTTAGAAGTCCCGAATCGCTACCTGGCTGGGGTGGGGGAAGTAGCGTTAAAAAACTTTTTTTCGGACAAAACCAATTGGCGTAAGATGTTACAAAACGAGGCCGAACCCATAGATTGGGAGGCGGCACGCAATCAGGCCTTAGACGGTATCCCCAATGAGTTAAAACCCTATATTGTCCGGGAGGAACCAATACACGATCTGACCTTTCCTGTAGTCCACTATCCTGAAAAAGTCAAGAGTTTGAACCTGAGTAAAACACCCCTTTACGAAGGAAAATTAACAGGAATCAAAGGGCAATATTTGATTTTTGAAGATGCCACCGTTTTCAATGTTCGCTCTAACGAGGGCCAGCGTGTTAACTTGTCAATCCATTAAGTCAGATGCTTTTTGGAATTTGAAAGTAGGCGATTCAATTCACTCAATTCTTTTTTAGTTAAATCTCGATATTTCCCAACCCCTACATTGAGTTCAATGTTCATGATCCGAATCCGTTTGAGTTTGACAACTCGATAACCTAAGTATTCACACATGCGTCGAATTTGCCGATTCAGCCCTTGGGTCAGTATAATTCGAAACTGTTTTTTATGAATTTGTTCTACAGTGCATTTGCGTGTTACGGTATCTAAAATCGGCACTCCATTTGCCATACGCTCAACAAACTCTTGGGTCACGGGTTTGTTTACCGTAACAATATATTCCTTTTCATGGTTGTTTCTCGCCCGGAGTATTTTGTTTACAATATCCCCGTCGTTGGTCAATAAGAGCAAGCCCTCACTTGGTTTGTCCAGTCTGCCAATAGGAAAAATTCTTGAGGGGTAATTGATGTAGTCGATCACATTGTCTTTTTCAACCCGCGTATCTGTGGTACAAACAATTCCTACTGGTTTGTTAAATGCTAAATACACATTGCGTTCTTGAAGATTTTCAACTAAAACACCGTCCACTTCGATCCGATCGCTCGGTCCTACTTTTTGCCCCATCACCACGGTTTGACCGTTGACCGTTACCCGGCCTGCATCGATAAGTTTATCTGCGGCACGTCTTGAGCAATGTCCAATTTCACTCAGGTATTTGTTCAGCCTAACGCCTTGTTGTTCTTCGTTCATAGCGATTAGATTTCGATTTCATCCGTGGGCTTGAGGTCAAATTTATTCCTAAACCAATACACAAAAAGATAGAGCAGGGGGGTATCCAAAGCAGCAACCAACACTTTAAATATAAATCCTGAAAGAACCAACCCCCAAAACAACTTCCATTCCAAAACCCCAAAGAGACATAGTAAGCTGATAACAGAAAAAGTATCGATGAATTGCGAGCTAAAGGTGGAGAAATTGTTACGCAGCCAGAGCATCCGCCCTTTGGTCTTTGTTTTCCAAAAGTGATAAAGACGAATGTCGACAAATTGTGCGCCGAGGTAGGCGATCATGGAGGCTAAAACAGCTACAGGTGAAAGGGCAAAAACCGTTTGAAAGGTGGCATCGTCTACGGGAGAGTTTTCAAGTGTTGGAACGCTGTTTGCGAGCCACAATATTCCCATGGAAAAAAATGAAGCAAAGATGCCCGCCACGACAATTTGATTCGCTTTTTTCTTCCCGTAAATTTCAGAAATCAAATCGGTGATTAAAAAAGTCAACGGATAGGGAAGGATGCCCACCGAAAGTTCAAACAGTTGATTTCCAAAGACCGAAAATGCAAAGGGTTTCCAATAAAAGAACTTTTGAAAAATTAAGTTAGAAACAACTAAGGAGGTAATGAAAAGCCCTCCTAAATAGAGGTAAATTTTTTTAGCAAGCTCTTTTTTGGGTTCGGTCATTTAATGAATTTTAATTTCAAAAGGCAACAAGAGTTGCATCTGAGCCGCTGGCTTGGGTGTGCTAAGCTGATCAATTTGGGAAGAAAGGGTGGAGGGTACAACTGAATTCCACAAACGGTTGAGTCCCAATGAAATTGTCAGACCAGAGAGAAGTGAAGAAAGGTCCTCTTCAAAATTGGGATACTCCATGACGTTATAGTGGTCAATTTGTGCCAGTTTTGCAGCGGCTTGAATGGTGGCTTGAAGCCCACCTAATGAGTCTATCAGGCCGTTTGCCAATGCCTGTTTTCCACTCCAAACCCGTCCTTGGGCCAAATCCTCTACTGCGGTTTCAGAAAGCTTTCTCCCTTCTGCGACGCGTTGTTTAAAAAGGGCATAGGTTTTTTCAATTGATTTCTTTGTTTTTGCTTCAAATGCAGGACTTAAGGGTTGAAAAATACTATATCCCTTGGCATTGGGATGGGTTTCAACCGTTTCCGCATGGATTCCTAGGTTTTCAATGAAACCACTGGCGTTGGGCAAGGAAGCAAATACCCCAATAGATCCTGTAATGCTCAAGGGGTCGGCAAAAATCTGATCGGCACCCGCAGCGATATAATACCCCCCCGAAGCAGCTACATCACCCATAGAGACCAAAACGGGCTTTTGTTTTTTGACTTTTTCTAGGGTTTGCCAGAGCAATTCTGAAGTGAGTGAACTGCCCCCAGGAGAATCTACACGAAGAACAACCGCTTTGACCCAATCGTCTTTTGCTAGTTCTTCCAAGGTTTCTGTAAAGACGCCCTGCGCAATGATGTTTTGGGTTCCCTCCCCATACAGGATGGGCCCATTGGCATAGACCACTGCGATGCGATCCTTAACTTGATTGTCGAATGCTGATGGGCTGCTTGGGTTTAGATCGGCAATAGAAGCAAAACGTACTTCTTCTGTTCCTAGATTCAATTGAGATTGAATCAGGTCTACAACTGCTGATTCATAGTCTAGTAAATCGATCAAGCCCTGGTCTAAGGCATCTTGAGGGGTGGCTAATTGTTGGGTGTTGATGAGCTCATTTAAAGTCTCTGAACTGAGTTTTCGCCCCACACTGATTTCTTCATTGAGAGTTTCCCATACATCCAGTAGTAACGTTTGAATTTGATAGCGGTTGGCATCACTCATTTTGTTGTCTAAATAGGGTTCTACCGCACTTTTGTATTTCCCTAAGCGGATGACCTCCATTTTGATTCCGTATTCCTCTTGGAAATCTTTGTAGTAAAGTACTTCTGAAGCCAAACCTTTAAAATCAAGTTCTCCCATTGGGTTTAGGATGATGGAATCCGCTACTGAGGCTAGGTAATAGCCCTTTTGTGTAAAAAAATCGGCGTAAGCATAAATAAACTTTCCTTCTGCTTTAAACTTTTCAAGTGCCGTCCGTATGCTTCGAGTTTGGGACCAACCTGCAGTGATAAAGTCCGATCGCAGTCGGATCCCTTCAATTTTTGGATTTAGTGCCGCCTGATCTATGGCACTTATAATTTCAGGAAGTCCAAGGACGTCTTCATTTAAGTCGAGAATGATTTCTAATTCATCAAATGAGGGGTTGCGGTCCGTAATGGGGACGTTGAGGTTTAGGTCTAGAACACTATTCGCTTGAATTGCTTTGGAGCTTGTAGGAGAAACCATGACACTGGCTACAGTAGCTACTAGCATGAGGATTAGGGCGAAGAAAAGTCCTATCGCGGTGAGCGTGCCTAAAACCGAGGCGAGGAAATTCTTAAAAAAATTCATGAGTAAACTATTAACGCTACAAATATAGGGTTTTGTAGCTTTGCTAACTAGGCAGGAACAAGTGGAAAAAAAGCAAGCCATACTCTCTTTAGGAAGCAATTTGGGCAATCGTTTGGAGTTGCTTCAAAAAGCTGTAATTTTATTAGAAAACGCCTCCCTTAACCTAACCGCCCTTTCCTCCATCCACGAAACTCCAGCCTGGGGCTTTGAAAGCACCCCCTTTTACAACGCCTGTGCTCAGATAGAAACCTCTTTGAGCCCTCAAGAATTATTGAGTCATTTTCTTCAGGTTGAAGCGCAGTTGGGACGTATCCGACAGCAGACTGAGGGATATAAAGCTCGGAAGTTGGATATAGATTTGTTGTTTTACGATGGGTTGGTTGTAGCAACGGATACACTCACACTGCCGCACCCCAAAATTCATCTGAGAAATTTTGTATTGGTACCGCTTCAAGAAATAGCCCCCCAGTGGAGGCATCCCATTTTGAATTTACCCGTTACGGAGCTGCTACGTCAATGCCCGGATCCAGATCAAATTGAAAAGCTGCCTTACGCTATGTGGTCACCCCCTATTTTTGATGCTTTCCCTTTTATCGCCATCGAAGGGAATATTGGGGTCGGTAAAACCACATTAGCACAGAAAATGGCAGCCCATTACAACCTTCCTTTGGTAGAAGAAGCTTATGCCCAAAATCCGTATTTAGAAAAATTTTATACCGATCCAAAGAAACATGCCCTTGCTGTGGAAACCTATTTTTTAGAAGATCGCCTCCAACAGGCAAAAATATTTTGGGAGGGCAATCCCGCAGCAGCAATATCGGATTTTACCCTTCAAAAGTCTTTGATTTTTGCCGCTCAAAATTTGACTGAAACTGATTATCAAGCCTATCATAAGCGCTTTGCCCAAAAGTTAGCCCGTCAAAAATTACCCGACTTGGTAGTTTACCTGCATACCGATATAGATACCCTACAAAGGCAAATCAAACAGCGTGGAAGGCCTTATGAACAAAACATAACCAGAACTTATTTGGAACAAATAGCGCAAGGCTACTCCGACTTTATTCAATCCGACTTGCGGTATCCAGTAGTTTCAATTTCAACCCAAACCTTAGATTTCAAAGCAAATGATTTTGATTTCCATAGGCTGTTAAGACTTATTTATCGGGCGTCGTTTTCGTAAAAAAATCCCAAAGGACCACCCCGGCGGTGACGCTGATGTTTAAAGAATGTTTGGTTCCAAACTGAGGGATTTCTAGGGTTTGCCCACAGGCATCGACCACTTCTTGCGATACCCCTTTGACTTCATTGCCTAGAACAAAGGCATGTCTTGTGTTTTTGGGGGGTTGAAATTGATTCAGTGGAACAGAATCTTCAGTTTGTTCTACCGCCCAAACCGCTACGTTTTCCTTTTTAAGTTTTTCTACAAGCGCCAACGTATTCTCCACATATTCCCAAGCCACATTTTCCGTAGCGCCCAAAGCTGTTTTGTGAATGTCTCGGTGGGGGGGAGTGGCGGTAATTCCACAGAGGTAGATTTTATCAATTAAAAAAGCATCCGCGGATCGGAAGACGGAGCCGATGTTGTTTAGGCTGCGAATATTATCCAAAACCAAGCAAAGAGGGGTTTTCGTAGCGGCTTTAAATTCAGCTACCGTTTTTCGCTCCAGTTCCTCGTTTTTAAGTTTGCGCATAAGTTGTTAGAAAAAACAAAAGTACAACCTCTACTTTTTTCTCTGCTATTTGCATCTTTGTTTTTCAAGGCAGTAAATTTTAAATACATTCGTAAAAACCAAATTTATTTTGACAAAAGCATTAAAAGAGACCCCTTTAATGAAACAATACAACCGCATCAAGGCGAAATATCCGGATGCGCTATTGCTTTTTCGAGTAGGTGATTTTTATGAAACTTTTGGATCAGATGCTGTCAGGGCTTCGGGCATTTTAGGAATTATACTGACCAAGCGGGGTGCAGGCAGCACCAGTGAAACTGCCTTAGCCGGGTTCCCACATCATTCGCTCAATACATATTTGCCCAAGTTAGTCAAAGCCGGCTGTCGGGTGGCCATTTGCGATCAATTGGAAGACCCCAAAATGACCAAAAAAATTGTCAAAAGAGGGGTAACGGAATTAATCACTCCGGGGGTTTCACTGCACGATGATGTGTTGGAGCAGAAAAAAAACAACTACCTAGCGGCGGTTTTTTTTAATACCAAGTGGGGGGTGTCATTTCTCGATATTTCTACGGGTGCGTATTGGGTTGCCCAGGGGAGTGCAGAACAAGTAGAACAGTTGCTGCAAAGTTTTTCGCCGAGTGAAGTTTTGGTACCCAAACCCAAAAAGAAATTATTTCATGAGGCCTTTGGAAGTGCTTTTCACTGTTTTTATATGGAGGATTGGGCCTTTGAAGAGGGTACGGCCAGGGAAAAACTGACGACTCATTTTAAAACCAATTCATTGGCTGGGTTTGGAATTCAGGGGTATTCCTCAGGCATTTCAGCGGCGGGTGCCATTTTACATTATTTATCTGAAGCACACCACCAAAAATTACAACACATCAATCAAATCCGTCCCATTGCACAAGAGCGTTTTGTTTGGCTCGATCGATTTACCCAGCGTAACTTGGAATTATTCCAATCCACTTATCCCGAGGGTATTCCATTGATTCAAGTGCTCGACCAAACTCAAACCGCTATGGGAGCCCGATTGATCAGGCAATGGTTGGCCTTTCCTTTAAAAGAACAAATACAGATTGAGTACCGCCACCAAATTGTACAAGATTTTGTAGCCCAAGAGGCCCTTTTGGATATCACCCAAGAGGCTTTGTCCCAAATTGTGGACCTGGAGCGTATCGTTGCTAAAATTGCCACAGAAAAAATCAGTCCTCGGGCATTAAATCAATTGCAAAATTCTTTAGAGGCATTGGATCTGCTCAAGCAACAATTCCATGATAAAGCACACAAAACCCTGCTCACTCAGCTGAAGCAGCTTCCTGCAACCGCAGCAGTGAAGGACTTAATCCATCAGACTCTAGATCCGGAAGCACCCGTTTTGGTTTCTAAAGGAAACGTCATCGCCCCTGGATTTTCAGAAGAATTGGATGCCTTACGCAGTTTACGCGATACCTCAGCATCGCATTTGGACGCGATGCTCAAACGGGAAACGGAACGAACACAAATCCCTTCACTCAAAATTGCATTTAACAATGTGTTTGGTTATTATATAGAAGTGCGCAACACGCATAAAGATAAAGTCCCCGTAGAGTGGACCCGCAAGCAAACTTTGGTCAACGCAGAACGTTATATTACCGAGGAATTAAAACAATTTGAGTCTGAAATTTTACAGGCAGGAGATAAAATCCAAGCCTTGGAACAGCAGTTGTATAGTGAATTAGTCTCACAGCTTCAGGACAGTATTGAACTTTTAAAAGCCAATGCCTCAGCTGTAGCGCAATGGGATGTGCTCAGTTGTTTTGCCAAATCAGCAAAAAAGCACAACTATTGTTGTCCAGAATGGACCACAGCTACTACTTTATCGATTCAAGGAGCTAGACATCCCGTGATCGAACAGCAACTCACCCCTGGGAATCCCTATATTTCGAATGACCTATCGATCGATCAAGCAAGCCAACAGATCTTGATGATAACAGGACCCAATATGTCGGGTAAATCGGCTTTATTAAGGCAAACGGCATTGATTTCCCTTATGGCTCAGATCGGGAGTTTTGTTCCTGCTACCAAGGCACAATTAAGTGTGGTGGATAAAATCTTTACTCGGGTGGGCGCCAGTGATAACATTTCTATGGGTGCTTCTACCTTTATGGTTGAAATGAATGAAACTGCTTCTATTTTAAATAATATTTCCGAACGCAGTTTGGTGCTACTCGACGAAATTGGTAGAGGAACCAGTACATACGACGGAATTTCCATCGCTTGGGCCATAGCTGAATATTTACACGAACATCCCTACCGCCCCAAAGTTTTATTTGCAACGCATTACCACGAGCTAAACGACATGACCACTCAGTTTCCGAGGATCAAAAACTTTAATGTGGCGATAAAAGAATCAGAGGATAATGTCCTGTTTTTGCGAAAACTTGTCCCTGGAGGAAGCGCCCATAGTTTTGGAATACACGTAGCCAAGATGGCCGGCATGCCTCAACATGTGTTGCAAACGGCCAAGCAAAAATTAAAAACCCTGGAATCGAGTCACAGCGCTTCACCCGATTCTAAAAAAGGAAAAACCAAAAAAACAGAAGAACTGCAGCTCAGTTTTTTTAAGTTAGACGATCCTATTTTAGAAGCCCTACGAGATGAAATCAACGCCTTGGACATCGACACCTTAACCCCAGTGGAAGCATTAATGCAACTGAATCAAATCAAGCGAAGGTTGTCTCAAAAAAAGGAAGATTAACCCAAAAGAAACCCCTTTTTTTGTGGTCAAAAAATTAAATTTTATTTTACATTTGCAATCCACTACGCGAAAGTAGCTCAGGGGTAGAGCATCACCTTGCCAAGGTGAGGGTCGCGGGTTCAAATCCCGTCTTTCGCTCTGTCGTTTGCTCGGATGGTGGAATTGGTAGACACGTTGGACT
>Ga0182090_1122190_pt1 | contig 15015 bp, 10 predicted proteins | sample 041ome_24_FD_127767 | JGI IMG/M metagenome (GOLD analysis project Ga0182090, IMG submission 127767) | Metatranscriptome of coastal salt marsh microbial communities from the Groves Creek Marsh, Georgia, USA - 041408BS metaT (Metagenome... | ecosystem: Environmental > Aquatic > Marine > Intertidal... | reverse complement strand
GGCCCGGGCGATGCAGAGCCGCTGCTGCTGGCCGCCGGAGAGCCCAAGGGCACTGTCTGCAAGTCGGTCTTTTACCTCATCCCAGAGAGCGGCCCCACGTAGGCTCCGTTCGCAGACCTCGTCGAGCACGCCACGGTTGCGTTCGCCGTCGATCCGCAACGCGTAGACGACATTTTCATAGATGCTCATCGGGAAGGGGTTGGGCTTTTGGAACACCATGCCCATCCGCTTGCGAAGCTCAATCACATCGGTGCGACGGTCGTAGATCGAGTCGCCATTGAGCCGCATGTCGCCGGTGATTTTCACACTCTGGACGAGGTCGTTGAGTCGGTTGACGCTTCTCAGCAGTGTCGATTTTCCACAGCCGCTCGGCCCGACGAGGGCCGTCACCTGCCGCTCTGGAATCGGCATCGAGATGCCGTGCAACGCCTGTTTGCTGCCGTACCACAGGTTGAACGAATCGATCTCGAGAACCGGCTGCTCTTCGGCAACCTGTTCGTGCACCTCTGACGGCACATCGATGCCGGCAGCAACGGCAACGAGACGATCTTCTTGGAAGGCTGTGGTCGTTGGGTCTGACTTGGCTGACGATGAGCTGGTCATGCTGAGAACCGCCAAAGTGCGTGGACCCCGCGGATCATACTTCAAAACTGTTGGGTCTCGAAGCGACGCCGCAGGCGGCCACGGATCCAGATTGCGGCAATGTTGAGCACCGCAATGATCGCGACCAAGAGAAACGTGATCGTGAAAACCATCGGCTGGGCCGCCTGGCTGTTGGGACTTTGGAAGCCCACGTCGTAGATCAGGTAGGCAAGGTGCATGAACTCCCGCTCCGGATGGATGAACGGGAACACACCGTCAATGGGAAGCTCAGAGGCCAGCTTCTTCACACCGACGAGCATCAGCGGGGCCACCTCGCCCGCACCACGGGCCATGGCAAGGATCAGCCCGGTCATGATGCCGGGAAGCGCTCTCGGCAACACGATACGTCGAATCGTCTGCCATTTGCCAGCTCCGCAGGCATACGAGCCTTCCCGCATCGAGTTGGGCACAGAGGCCAACGCCTCTTCGGTGGCCACGATCACGACCGGCAATGTCAGCAGGGCTAGCGTGAGCGAGGCCCAGAGCAGGCCGCCGGTGCCGAAGACGGGCTGGTTGTCTGCCACCAGGCTCGCCTCGAAGAAGAGTTCGTCGATGCCAGCACCAACCACATAGCAGAAAAACCCGAGGCCGAAGGCCCCATACACAATGCTGGGCACACCGGCGAGATTGTTGATCGCGATCCGCACTGCAGAGGTGATCGGTCCGCTCGATGCATACTCACGCAGATAGAGCGCGGCGAGGACGCCGAAGGGTGCCACGAAGATCGCCATGATCAGCGTCATCGCGACAGTGCCCCAGATGGCAGGAAATACGCCGCCGGCACTGTTGGCCTCGCGAGGATCATCGGTGAGAAACTCCTGCCAGCGATCGAGATAGACCGCGAGTTTGCCAGGCCAGGTGAGCATGTTTGGCTGCCAGCCTCGCACGACTTCGCCGACAGGCATGCGGACGTCAATTCCATCCGCCGTCAGAAAACCAATCTCGTAGCGAGCGTTCTCATCGCGGAGTTGGGCAGTCTGTTCATCAAACTGTTGCATCACTTCAGACGCACGCTCCTGCACATCAGCTTCTGCCGCCATCGCCGAAGCGTGTTCAGGGCTTTCAACGCCAAAGTCGAGCTCGGCCTGGGCCACCGCAAGCCGTGCCGCGCGAAGCTCACGCTGCACATGGCCTCGTTCATGTCGATCGATCGACTTCGCCTTCGCTGCCCGCTGGCGGACGGCTGGATGAATCTCGAGAAACTCCTGCCAGGTCGCTGCTGGGCCAGTGGCGACAACATCGCCATCTTTGTAGAAGTACTGCGGCGTGCCGTGGAAACGACCACCTTCGAGTCGCTCGACTGCGGTGGCCCAGTCTGGCTTTGCGAAAGCGATGATGTCTGCATCGTCGATCCACTGATAGTGTTGCCCAGTGAGTTCGTAGTTGGCGGTACGGATGAGCCTTCGCGAAACCGTTTCTCCGGAGGACTCGTCCACCTGCTGCTCTCGGTCGGTGACCTCACCAAGCAGTGCCCGCCCATCGGCGAGCTGGACCTGCTCAAGCGGAAGAGGCCAGAAGGTGGCAAGGCCGCGGGCTGTGATGAACAGCAGCAGGCCGATGATCATCGCCAGCGCTGTCCCGAGGGAGCCGGCGGTGAGCCAGACCCATGGCTCGCCATGCGCAGCGAGGTTGGTGTAGCTGCTGCGAACGCGGCGTCGTGATGAGCGACGATGTGGTGCTGTGTCAGAGTTCATGAGACCTCCGACGAACACGCTGACGGACGACTTCTGCGGCGGTGTTCACCACGAAGGTCATTGCGAACAGGGTGAAAGCCGCGAGGAACAGCACGCGGTAGTGGGCGGTGCCACGGGCCGCCTCCGGAAGTTCGGTGGCCAACGCGGCGGAGAGCGTCTGGAAGCCATTGAAGATATTCCACTTCAGCAAGGGCGTGTTGCCGGCAGCCATCAGCACAATCATCGTTTCGCCAACTGCGCGGCCCAGTCCGATCATGACCGCCGAAAAGATGCCGCCGCTCGCTGCCGGAACGATCACCCGCATAACGGTCTGCCAAGGCGTTGCTCCGGCACCGAGTGAGGCGCTGCGAAGATGTTCTGGCACGCTGGAAAGGGCGTCGTCAGCGATTGTGAAGATCAGCGGGATGATCGCAAAGCTCATCCCGATCCCCACCACCATCGCATTCCGTTGTACGTAGGTTCCGAAGATGCCACCCCGCGTGTCGATGCGGAGTGAGTCGAGGACGCCCCCGAGGGCTCCGGCAAGCGATAGTGCTACTGCGACTGCGGCGATGAAGGTGACGAGCGAGACGAGCCCTGCTTGGAATCCACTCCAGCCGGCAGAGCGTTCGCGAAGCACAGGCGAGACAAACCGTTGCGAGGCATAGGCTGCGACCAGGCCTGACAGGGGGAGCGTTGCGATCGTCCAGCCGGCACGGCTGTTGCCTCCCTGGCCATCAAGCCAGGCGAGCAGGTCGCCATCAAACAGAAAGCCCTCTGCTTGTGGTCCGAGGAGCACGCCAGCGAGGATGCCTCCTGGAATCGTCACCAGCAGCACCACTGGAAACCGCAGCCTCTGATAGACGGTGCGAGCAGAGGAAGGCATCAGCTGCCAGAGATGTGCGCCAGTCAACAACGCCAGAGGCACCGTGAAGCAGCTGGTGAGAAAGACAGAGAGGTGCTGCTCAAGAACAGGTGCGAAGACGAGGCCAGCGATGAACCCTAGCACGACGCTGGGAAGACTCGCCATCATTTCAATCGTCGGCTTGACGGTCGCCTTGAGTTCCGGCCGCATGAACTGGCTGGAGTAGATGGCCGCGAGAATCGCAATCGGAACTGCGAACAGCATCGAGTAAAGCGTGGCTTTGATCGTGCCAAAAATCAGCGGCACCAGGCCAAACTTAGGCTCGAACGATTCGTGTCCGGTGGTTTCCCAGACATGAGACGCGGCGGGGTAGTTCTCGTACCAGACCTTGCCGAAGAGCGAGGCAAACGACACCGCTGGATAGCCTGGTGCCAGCGACCAGGTCTGTAGCGTCCGCTGCGACGAGGCAAGCAGTGCGTCTTCACGAGGGGCAATCACCAGCTGCAAGGGCTCGTCATCGGCAGTTGTCCTGCCCAGCTCGCGGCTGGTCGTGCTGTGGAGCAGTCGTACTCGGCCGCTCGTGTCGGCAGCGGCAAACAGGCGAGATCTCGGGGATCCCGCCAGGCTCGTGATGGCCGCCGGTGCACCCTCGCTTGGAACGGCAGAGAAGGTGGCTGCCTTGGCGAGTTGAAGTCCGTCTGCAGGGAGCTGGTCGTCCTCTGCGGTGCCCTGTTCTCGGCTGAGAAACCAGGTCGAGATCGCGCCGCTGCTCTCGCCAACGACCAGCGTGTTTCCACCAAACAGGCGTGTGATGGCGGTGAGTTCTGCTCCGTCACTGACGAGAGCGAACTGTTCCATCTCCTGGGGCATCTCAATCGTGCGAATCTCGTAGCGGGTGCCCCGCCCGTCAGCCCGAATCAGAAATACCTGGTCACCGAGTTCGGACACCCGAACAAACCGCAGAGTTTCTGCCGGATCGTCACTGTCGCTCGTCTTCAACGTCGTGCCTGTCGCCTCGGTGATCAGCTCATCGGTCAGCAGGTTGCGGCGTTGTGAGATCGTCTCAATCCGTACCGAGCCGTCAGCGGTCAGGGCTGCCACCAGTGGGCCGCTTGCAAGCTGTGTCGCATCGACATCGATCAGGCGGGCATCCCCGACAGCCTGGAGTTCGCCCATTTCAGTGACTGGGCGGAGTCGTCCGAAATGGCCATCAGCATGGTGAAGAATGATCGACTCGCCATCCCAGGCAGCCTGATCATCACCGAGTTGCTGAAACTCCTCAGGGAGCTCGTCGAGGGCGACAAACGACGACTCAAGGCCCAGGCGTCCAAGGGCGAAGCCGTTCTCAAAGGCGAGCACGGTGCTGAGATCTGCTGCGTACGGCCGGGCCAGCTGAATGTCGGCCAGTCCGGTTTCTGCGGCGGACCGTGATGTCAGCAGGGAGCCGGACGCTGTGGAGAAGACATCAAATCGGCCGTCGCGAAAAAGCGTCCAGGCAACAAGCCCCGACTCGTCGCATCCCACAGCAACAACAGACGCGTCGCTCTCAGCCGCAAGCGGGGCCTGCCGTGTAGCTGAGAGCGTTGCTGAGCGGAACAACGGTGCGGTCACCGCGACGAGAAACACCAACACCCCAAGCACCGCGACGATCGCGCCGATTCCACCGGCAGTGATGACGAAGCGGGCAACAGCATCAGCGGCACGCGCCCAGGGATGGGTGGTGCGACGCCGCGTCCTGCCGGTAAATGGGGTCGAGGGCTGCAAGGGACTGGTTTAGTCGCCGGAGAGACCAACGCTCACGAGTGCCCGGGTGGCGATCGGTGCCGTCACTGGCAGGTAGCTGTCCTTCAACACGGCGGACTGTCCATCGGCACTGAAAACATACCGCAAGAACTCGCCCCGCAACGGGTCGAGGCTCGTGCCAGGCTTGTAGTTGACGCTCAAGTACAAAAACCGAGCCAAAGGATACTCGCCGGAGTAGGCATTTTCAGCCTCTGCAGCCACAGCAGCCTGGCCTGCTCGGACCGCGAGTGGCACCGGACGAACGTCTGCGGTGCTGTAGCCGATTCCGCTGTAGCCGATTGCAAACTTATCGTTGGCGATCGCCTGAACGACTGCCGAGCTGCCTGGCTGTTCCTTCACAGTTGACTTGAAATCGCCCTTAAACAGGGCGTACTCCTTAAAGTAACTGTACGTGCCACTCGCAGAGTTGCGGCCATAGAGGCTGATCGGCCGGTTTTTCCACTCGCCCTCAAGGCCGAGGTCGCCCCAGGTGCGGATCTCACTTTGCAGGCCACCGTTGCGATTCTTGGAAAACATCGCATCGACCTGCTGAAGGGTCAGTGATTCGATTGGATTGTCCTTGTGGACGAACACGGCGAGCATGTCGATCGCGGTCGGCGCGACCGTCGGAGCGTAGCCAAACTTCTTTTTGAACTCATCGATTTCGGTCGGCTTCCAGTCGCGGCTCATCGGGCCGAAGGTGCTCGTGCCTTCAATCAGGGCTGTTGGGCCCGATGACGAGCCTTTCCCTTCGATGGCCTCCCGCACGCTCGGATACGACCGCTTGAACCCCTCGGCCCAAAGGGCCACCAGGTTGTTCATCGTGTCGGAGCCAACGCACTTCAACGCACCGGAGACCTCGCCGCTGGACCGCTCGTAGGCGGGCAGTCTGCTGTCGAGCTCTGGTGGGGCTGCACCGATCTGGCTGGCAAAACCGCCAGCAAGCACCGCGGCAACCAGCAAGGCACCAATGCTACGAAGGGAAGCAAACATCTCAGGCTTTCCAGGGAAGGGGCGTGAAGAAACCCGTTTACGCGAAAAAAGCGGCGTGGCCGCTCTCCACGCATCCCACGGCACCGTGCCAGAGAATTGTGAGCGTTTCGTGAGCGTTTTGTGAGCGACTGGTTTGGCGCGGTTTTGGCGGGGAAAAGCCCGGCACTTGACGGCCGGGGGTGGGTGACATGCTAGACTCACCGCACGGCGTGGTCGCAAGGAGCGCCCGCCTCACTGAAAGCCGTGTCACCAGAACCTTTGCATCGCGTTGAGCCGTCCGTTGAGGCTGGCTCTTCTTCACCTCAGCCTGCTGCGCAAAAGAACTGCGCCGCCGCTCGCCCGGCGGTGATTCGGGAAGAGTCGATCGCCCCGGATCTGGTGACCTCGATGCTGGCTGATGGTCCGGCTGTGTTGCCCTCGCTGTTGCTGTGCGATTTTGGGCACCTTCAAGATGAGGTTGAGCGACTAGAAGCAGCTGGAGCCCGGGGGCTTCATCTCGACGTGATGGACGGCCGTTTTGTGCCACAGCTGACCTACGGCCCGGTGGTCGTGGAGGCGGTCTGTCGTGCGGCCCGGGTGCCTGTCGAAGCCCATCTTATGATCGAGGAGCCGCTGGCAACGCTCGATGCCTACATCGCCGCCGGCGTGGAGATCGTCACGCTGCATGTCGAGGCGGTCGATGATCCCCGCAGGCCGCTGGAACAGCTGCGAAATGCCGGAGTGATTGGCCAGTTGGCAATCAGCCCGGGCACCCCAGTCGCGGCATTGGAGCCGCTGCTGATGGGGAGCGACCGCGAACTCTGTGATGGGGTGCTCGTGATGAGCGTCGAACCCGGCTTCGGCGGACAGGCATTTCAGCCTCAGTCGCTTGAGAAACTCGCGGCCCTCGCCTTGCTCCGAGAAGGACGAACGCGGCCGTTGCGACTCGGGATCGATGGCGGCATCTCATCGGCGACCATTGGGCCAGCGGCTGCTGCTGGCGCTGAGCTGATGGTGGCGGGGAGTTCGGTGCTGCGAACAAACGATTACGCTCACGCGATCCATGAGCTTGAGCGATATGCACGGGAGGCTGTGTTGTGATGCAGCATCTGCCCGTCGCATCTATTTCTCGAGGAGTCATCTCTCGCGATGGCTGACACACTGGTCGTGATCCGCTCGGGCGCGACCGACTACGAACGCCAGGGCCGGATCCGTGGAACTCTGGAGGTGCCCCTGTGCGAGCAGGGCATCGCAGAGGTGGAACAGGTTGCGGCCCACGTGGCTGCGATGCCACCCGAACTGCTGGCAACGTCAGCGGATCCTGCTGCTCAGGAAACCGCTCGGATCATCGGCAAGCGATGTGGCCTCGAGCCCAAGCTGCTGGTGGGTTTTGAGAATCTGGACCTGGGGCTCTGGCAGGGATCGGAGGCAGACGACATCCGTCGCCGCCAGCCATGGCTGCACAAGCTCTGGCAGTCCAGCCCGTGGAGTGTTGCCCCGCCAGAGGGAGAAACGCTGGACGACGCCTGTCGACGAGTGGAGGCAGCCCTTGAGCGGCTTCTTAGGAAGACGACAGCGGAGCGGGTGGCGATCGTGCTGCCAGATCCGCTTGATCGCGTGGTGCGGTGGCTGACGATGGGCCAGCCGGTTGGCGATCTCTGGCGACGCGATCCACACGACCCGGGGTTTACCGCCATTCCGCTTGATCAGCAGTGGGAGGGTGGTCCTCAGCCGCGTCGTCTCGATTCCACCACAGGCGAAAGCCGATCGATCCCGATCTAACCACTCTGCTCCCAAGGCTCGATGGACTGCAGGGAGCCGCAGGAAGGCGTTTCAGCGCAGCATCGTTGTCGGCCTCGGGCTAGAATCAGCCGATACAGCGGAGGTGCGATTTCTGCCGGCCCGCCGGCTCTGCCAGCATGGTGGAACTGCGGTTCGACAAAGACGACAAAGACGACGAGGGTCGGCGATGAGGCCCCGCTTGGTGAGCTGTGCCAGCAGAGGAGCGTCATCAGATGGAGAGCCCACAAACCCCAGTCCTCGGCAGTCGGGCGACAGTACAAGCCCCCGCGGATGTCGGTGGTTTGGCCAGTGAGGGAGACGAGCAACCTGTGACAACGGTACGGCCCAAACGCGGTGTTCCCGAAGGGCTCTGGCTCAAGTGTGGGGGATGCCTCGACACCATCTTCCGCAAAGAAGCGGAGGCAATGCTCAACGTCTGCCCAAAGTGCGGACACCACTGGTACGTTTCCGCCCGTCAGCGGGTCGCTCAGCTGCTCGACGAAGGCACCTTTGAAGAATGGGACGCCGAACTCGCGCCGACTGATCCCCTCGGCTTTCGGGATCGCAAGCCGTATGCCGAACGTCTCGTCGCGGAGCAGCGACGCACAGGGCTCACCGATGCGGTCCTCACAGGTACGGGCATGATCCGGGCCAGACGGGTCGCCTGCGGCGTCACCGACTCTGCGTTCATCATGGGGAGTATGGGGAGCGTGGTCGGAGAACGGCTGACGCGACTCGTCGAACGGGCAACCCACGACAAACTGCCTCTGATCATCGTGAGCGCCTCGGGCGGCGGCGCCCGAATGCACGAGGGGATTCTCTCGCTGATGCAGATGGCGAAGGTCTCGGCAGCCCTCGCCCGCTACTCAGAGGCGGGAGGACTCTTCATCTCAGTGCTTACCAATCCGACGATGGGTGGCGTGGCGGCGAGCTTTGCAAGCCTCGGCGATCTCGTGTTTGCGGAGCCAAAGGCACTGATTGGCTTCGCTGGACCTCGGACGATCAAGGCGACGATCCGCATCGAACTCCCCAAGGAGTTTCAGACCAGCGAGTTTCTGCTGGAGCACGGCTTCATCGATCGAATCGTGGCTCGTAAAGATCTCAAGAGCGAGATTGCACGTGCGATCGACTACTGCTGCAGTGGCTGGTCAAAAGATTCGGCGAGCTCGTAGCCGGATTCGTCTGCGGCGGTGCGATTAATAGCGGCTCTCAAAGCCGGCAAAGCCGCCATGAATCAGTGTGCTGCCGTTGGTGTTGATCAGAGCCAACGAGCCAGGGGCCGAGATGCTTGAGGGCCAGACTGTGTCGGCCTGGAGGATGTTGCCCACGCCGACAAGCCGATAGCCGACCCAGAGACTCCATTGGTCGGTCACATCCCAGGCGACGAGGCCGTCGAGCGAGCCGAGGTAGGCAAAGGTGCTGCCGGTCGTCCTGCTGTTGACCGTGCTGCCATCGGCGAAAGTTGCATTGATCCCGTCTGCAGTTTGCAGTGTGGAGAGGTTGGAAACGGAGTTGCCGGCGATCATGAACTTCTTGATCGTCGCCAGTCGAACCCGCGGCGCGATCCGCCAGTCCACCCGGGCCCCCACCTGGCCACCGAGTAGGTTGTTGTTGCCCGTGACATCGAGAATGAGGGGATCCGCTGCAGTCTCTGGGCTGGTGAGGGTGACGGTGTCGAGGAGCTGGAAGAAGCGAAAGCCCGCCAGCCAGACCAGCGACCACCGATGCTCCTTATTGAGCCGCTCCGGATGCCAACCTGGAGCGTAGAGCCAGTTGACCTCTGCGTCGTTGACGAGATCGTTTCGAGCGACTCGCTGCTCAGAGGCATTCTCGAAAAGGGTGTTGGCGGCAGTTGCATCCACCACAATCGATGGAGCGAGCGTGGGCACCGCGTTGAGCCCACCACCGCCGACCGTCGCTGCGGTGCCAATGTTGTAGAGGCCCCAGTAGATCCCTTCGACGCCGTGTCGCTGCTGTGGGCCGAACCAGCGGCCAAGCCGGAAGTCGACACCGCCCGGCCAGTTAGCAGACGCATCGGCTGTTGTCAGCACAACACTTCCAGGTCGCGTGGAGACAGGAGCACCTCCGGGCAGCGTGCGGGTCATCACGAGACCACTGGCAGAGGCAAACCAGCGAGGCCAGCAGCTGCCGCATCCCTGCTTCGAACAGCAGTCGGCACATCCTGTCTGCCACGGCAGAACGGCGTCTGAGTAGACAGGCCCCATCATTGGTAGCTGGGGGCCTGGGTCGGTGACATACAACGGAGGACATACAAGGCCACCGTCGGTGGTAAGCAGGTGCTCCCCGAGCAGTTCTGTCGAGCCGATGTCTGCCGAGCCAACGGTCGGGGCCACTAACTCGGCTGGTTCGTCCGCCAGGCCTGTTGGAGCGGCAGCGGCGATACTCATCGTGATCACTGCGAAGAGGCAGGCGAGACGAGTGCCCAGCGAGCAAGATGTGCCGTGAAAAGCGGTGGCCATTCGGTGATGTCGCCGATGAGGACAGGGGGACCGGACTGTTGGAGTGGGGGTGACGTTCGGGCCTTGCTGCCAACAGGTCAAGCCCAAACCGAGGCAGGTGTGCTGCGGGATTACCACCGCCCGCCTAGACTCAAAGAGGTCCGTAGAACCCCAGCGATGACACCACTTCCCAACCCTTCCCGTGTTACCTCGTCCCTCTCGGCTGGCCGCGAGGCCGCCGATCGAGGTGCGGTCGAGCTCTGGCTGGACGGCAGGATCAATCACGAGCGGACGGCGACTCCCGGTCACTGGGGGCTCGAGCGGATGCGGCGACTGCTGGAACTGCTCGACAATCCCCAGCACGACCTGCCTGTCGTGCATGTCGCCGGTACGAAGGGAAAGGGATCCACGGTCGCGATGCTCGCGGCGATGCTCGACGCGTCGGGATACCGGGTGGGCCGCTACATGTCGCCTCATGTCCATCAGCTCGAAGAGCGGATCGCGGTCAGCGGTGAACAGATCACTGCCTTTGAACTGGTGAGTGTCTGGAGACCAGTCCGGCAGGCGGTTGAGCAGATGGATGCGGATTCGGCCACGGAGGGCAGACGCGGCCCGACCTGGTTTGAGATTTTGACGGCGATGGCACTGCTCCATTTTCGTCGTCAACAGGTCGATCTGGCGGTCTTAGAGACGGGACTTGGCGGCCGGCTGGACGCCACGAATGTCTGTGAACCGTTGCTGTCGGTGATCACGAGCATCAGCCTCGACCACATGCGGGAACTGGGGGGCACGGTCCCCGAAATCGCACGTGAGAAAGCGGGCATCATCAAACCCCATCGCCCCGTGCTCTGCGGGGTTCGTGATCGGGATGCCAGAACCGTGATCGAGGAAGTGGCTGCCCAGCAGCAGGCCCCGCTGGTGATGATCGATCGGGATTTCGCCGTTGAGGCGGCATTAGAGCCCGAGACCGCTGACCGATTTCCTCGTCATCGCATCCGTATCGCCCCCAGCCCAACGTCGCGATTTCAGCTCCCTGAAGACGCTCTGGGAGACAATGACGTCTACGAGCTGCGGATGATAGGGCGGCATCAGGCCGAAAATGCGGCTTTGGCCATGGCGGCTGCAGCGGTGCTGCATCAGTCGGGCTATCCCGTGTCGTGGCGGGGAGTTCGGCAGGCATTGCAGACCGTCCAGCTCCCTGCCCGGATCGAGCAGTTTGGCACACAGCCGCGGCTGATTGTCGATGCTGCTCACAATGCCGCCTCAATGCAGTCGCTGTTTCAGACACTTCCAGCGGAGGTGGAGCAGGGGGGCTCCCGTGTGCTCGTGTTTGCCGCCAGCGCCGACAAGCAGCTCCCTGAGATGCTGGCCGCTGCCGCAGGCTGGGCCGATCAGCTGGTGCTGACCCGGTATTCCACAAGCGTTCGAGCTGCGTCGCTTGAGGAGCTTCGGGGGGCGGCCACGCAGGCGGTGCCTCACCTCCTGCCGGGCTGCCTTGAGCAGGCGGATCCTCTTGTTGCTACGCGAGAGGCCTGTCACCGTGCGGGACCTGGGGGAATGGTCTGTATCGCCGGGAGTTTCTTCCTGGCAGCCGAGGTGCGGGCCATGCTGCTGGCCGATCCGTCTCACCTGGCATCCTGAGCTGCCTGAAGACGCAGTGCTTCCGAGAGACGCAGTGCCGCCGAAGACGCAGTGCCGCCGAAGGACTTCTCGAAGACACCCTTTTGGCCGTAAGCGGTCTGGTGTGCGAGCCGTCGGTTTCCTAGGGTTTGCCGCCCGAGAGGCCCACAGCAGGGCTTTCCGCGGTAGGCACGTAGATGAGGAACATCCATGGCTGGTCGAAAACAGCGCAAGGCGTCCAAGGCAGACTCGGCAGAGGCCGTGAAGCCTTTGATCGTGCTCATTCTGCTGGGCACCATTCTCTACGGTGGCTACTCGGTGATTCAGAAAGGTGGCAAAAAAGCCCCAGAAAATGAGGCTGCTGGGCTGAGCGAGGCACCTCCGTTCGATCCGGCAGCCCCAGCCATGCCTCCTGTGGTTGAGCTCGCTACGGAGCCTGCGGCATCGCTGCCGGCAGAGGCTGTCGCGACCGCCGCGCCGCCACCGTTCGTGCCAACCCCAGCCGCTGGTCCGACCTATGTCGCTGGTCGCGAAGGTGCTCCTCCGACGGCCGAGAGTGCGGATCTCGATCCGACGCCCGATTTTACAGAAATGAGTTCACCACCGCAGGCTCAGCTGGCGGCATCTGAGGTGCCACCTCCGGCGTCGTTCCCCGGTCTTGAGCCTCAGCCGTTGGCCGTCAGCATGGCTGCGGATGAAGCCGCCAGTGACTCGAAACTTGCTGCTTTTACCGCAGACTGGGAAGAAGCCCACAGCCAGCTGGCAGCAGGTCGATATGCCGAAGCGTTGGCGCTCCTCTCCACCTGGTATGACGATGCGAGTCTCGCCGTCGAAGAGAGCCAGCGGCTCCAAGACCTGCTTGGGCAGTTGGCGGGCACTGTGATCTATTCGCAGGAAGACCTGCTGATGCCGCCATACGTTGTCGGAGCGGGGGAAACGCTGCCCACGATTGCCGCACCACTCGGCGTGAACTGGCAGCTTTTGGCCAAAATCAACGGTATTCCTGCCCCGGATGACCTCTATCCGGGGGAATCACTGAAGGTCCTCCGTGGGCCATTCGATGCCGATGTGAGCCTGGCACGCCGTCGGGTGACGCTTCGGTTGACAGGCAACTACGCCGGTAGTTTTCCGATGGCCGTCGGTGCGGCCGTCGCCGCCCGGGCCGGCGAATCGCTGGCGGTGCTCTCGGTTGAGCGTGGGGTGGATGCCACTCCTGGCGGCGTGCAGCAGGCCTCGTTTGAAATGCCTGCAGGGACGCCGGCATCCCCGCTGATTCGCCTGGAGGGGGATCTCCTGCTGCTCGCGGCTGAGGATCCCGCTGCGATGGCTCATGAGCCTCCGGCGACGCATCTGATTGTGTCGCGGGCTCATCTGGCGGATCTGATCGACATCCTCACGACCGCGTCACGGGTTGCGATTGTCGAGTGATGGTTTCGGCGACTGCAGGCAGCATGGGGTAGGCTTCTCGCAACGCGTTGGCAGCCGTGAGGTCGGCTGCCCAGTTGTGTGAGTTTGCCTCCAGCCCCGTCAGCTGTCATGACCGAATCCTTGATTGATCGCATCCATGGCGAACTCTCTCGCCATCCCCACATCGATCCCCACTCGCATATCGAGCCCAAGGCAGCCGCGGCACGTGGTCTGGAAGACATTCTCGGCTATCACTATTTCACCGAGCTTGCCCATTCCGCCGGTGTGCCACGTGAGCAGATCGAGGGAGAAGGAGTGCCTGCTGAGTCGCGGCTCGACGCCGTCGTGGGAGGGCTCTCGAAGTTCTCGAACACGGTGCAGCATTCCTGGCTGCTGAAAATTGCCCGAGATCTGTTCGGTTTCGAGCATGCCGCGGTCACTCTGGAAAACTGGCGCGAGCTGGACGCCTCCATTCGCCGGTTGACCGCTGATGCGAGTTGGGAGAACCGGGTGCTGGCTGAGAGTCGGATCGAGGCGGTGTTTCTCACCAACGATTTTGACGATCCGCTTGAAGGCTTCGATACCGAGAGGTACGTCCCCTGCTTGCGAGTCGATGAACTGGTGTTTCACACGGGAAAACCGGGTGTTCTTGACCGGTTGGCAGGGTCTGCTGGGCTGGCGATCAGCTCGGCGGCAGACTTCGAGGAGGCCTTGGGGAAGACGGCCGCCCGTTTCCGCGAGCGTGGCGCAAAAGCGGCAGCAATCTCACTGCCACCGAGTTTTCGGCCCGCGTTTGTTGAACCAGCAGATTTTGCCCGCAGTTTTGAGGCGGTCCGTACTCGTGGGCTCGACGCGGATGCTGGCGATCGTGCGATCGTGTCCCAGGGCGTGTTCTGGCATGTGGCCCGTTGCTGTCGTCAACAACAGCTGCCCTTTGACCTGATGATTGGCGTTCGCCGAGGCGTCTATCCCAGCGGCGTGTTTCAGGGTCAGGATCTCCTCGATGGGCGGCTTTCACTGGCGGATTACGCCGACTTGTTCAACGCTTTTCCAGACGTCACCTTTCCGGTTTCCGTGCTCTCGCACCCGCTCAACCATGAACTGGTGAGCTTTGCCTGGATCTTTCCCAATGTGCTGCCATTTGGCCACTGGTGGTACGCCAACACCCCTGCGGTGATTGAGAGGGATCTGGAGCAGCGGCTGGAGGCGGTGCCTCGCTCGAAACTCCTCGGCTACTACAGCGACATGTACAAACTGGAGTTTGGCTATCCCAAGTTTGCGATGTACCGGCAGGTGCTCGCGCGGGTGCTCGCGAAACGGTTTGTGGTTGAACGAGGCTGGTCAGAGGAGGCTGCGGTCGACCTTGGTCTCGATGTGCTCGTGCGAAACCCGCGACGGGTGTTCTACGACGGGTCTGTCTGACCGCTTCCGCATGACCAGCCAGCAATCGCTAGGCAGGCCCAGCCCACCAGAAACAGCACACCGCCGATCGGCACGATCGCTCCCAGCCAGCGAGTGCCTGTCAGGGCGAGCACGCCCAGGAATCCGCTAAAAATCGCTGTTCCGATGAGGAATGACCAGCCTGATACCGTCAGCCAGCCGCGGGCTCCAGCGGCCTGCGGCATGCCCGAGAGCAGGCCGACCACGAGCAGAGCAAGGGCGTGAAAAACCGCGTAACGGACCGCAGTTTCCCAGTTGGCGGCCTGGCCGCTGGCTTCGAGCGTGGCCTTGAGTCCATGGGCTCCGAACGAGCCCATGGCGACCGCCAGGCCTCCGAGAAGTGCACCGCTGAGGATCCAGAGTTTCATGCTCG
>Ga0182090_1196738_pt1 | contig 15099 bp, 13 predicted proteins | sample 041ome_24_FD_127767 | JGI IMG/M metagenome (GOLD analysis project Ga0182090, IMG submission 127767) | Metatranscriptome of coastal salt marsh microbial communities from the Groves Creek Marsh, Georgia, USA - 041408BS metaT (Metagenome... | ecosystem: Environmental > Aquatic > Marine > Intertidal... | reverse complement strand
GAAGAAGAAGAAGACGAACCGTTGCCGTCAAACGACGAGTCGAAATTTTACCGTCGCTTCTTTGAAAAGCGATGAGAACGACGACGACGACGATCGAACAACAACAACAACAACACCGGTTGGTATGGTCGTGGTAAAAGAAGAAGCGAAAGAGAAAACTATCGAGTCCTCCAGAGTTGTTTTCGCCATGCCGAACAGGTTGTTGTCCTCCGAAAATCTCACCACGGTACGCGTCGTTTCCTTTACAAAAGCGAGAGTCGTCTCTCGAATTTTAAATTTTTTTGGAAGGTTGCCTTTCATCTTTTCTCTCAAAACTCACCAAAACACCTTTGAAACAACAACAAACAGGATGAAATTGAAGACGCTCGATTTCGAACGTACACGCTACACATTCGCTCGGGATTCCCGGACAAGAAGAAAGAAAGCAGTTTTGACTGGGAACAACCGTCCGCGCTGAACGTGTGCATTATCGGCACGGATGGGAGAGCGTTGATGGAACGCATCGATTCGTTCACCGCCGACGGGTGCGAAGGAAGGTTCAACGTGCCCGGTAAAATGGACATTGTGACGTTCCGAGCGAGAGAGGTAGGAAAACCAACCGCGTTGTGGGTGAGCGTTGAAGGAAAACACGTGAAATCGTGGACGTTGGATTGCATTTCCATCGTGGATACTTTCGATGAGCGTCCGGAGGAAAACGCAATTAATTTTCCAACCAAGTATTACGAGTGCGACGTGGTGAAAGCGGGCGCCTTGGAACTTCGTCCAGGGGAAGTAAAGAAAAAGTCGCCAGAACAGATTGAGATGGAAAGAGAAGTTTCCATGCATAATTACGACGCGTATAAAATGCGTTTGTTTTGTTTCACCGCGGGTATCATCGCCGCGGGTTTTACTCTTGAGTTTACAAAAGGCGACATCGAACAGGCGAAAGCGTTTGCGAGCGGAGGCGTGATTGGCGTTTTGTACATGCAAATGCTCACGAAATCTATCGATCAGTTCTTCAGTGGAGTCGATGACGAGGAAGAGAAGAGGAAGAAGAGCGAAAGAGAGGGCGAAGAAGGAGTAAAGAAGAAGTTTTCGTTGGAATCTCCGTTCGCGCGTCTTCAAAAAATCGCAGATATTGTAATCGGAAGCACGCCCGTGCGAATGTCCGTGGTGGCGTATTTCGGATATCTCGCCGCGCAACATTTCGGCGCCGACCATTGCTTGGGATGGACCATCTTTGGGTTCTTTTCGTATAAATTTGCCGTCTTTCCAGCTACGTTTTCACACTTTGGCGACGAAGAGATCGACTTGGAAAGTTTCGAAGCGATGAATGCCATTCCTATTTCCTCTGAAAACGCCGAGGGCAAGTTTGGTCCGCGTTAAGATGTGTGAAAGATTAAAATAAATCTCTTTGTTGTATCATCAGTTTGTATAATAGTTTACGTGTATGTGTGGCAGTATATTTGAAACATCGCTTAAATCCATCTATCGTCGTTGTCTTCGAAATCTCGCCTCGGCGCTCGGTCTTCGTTTGAAAACCGTCGTTCGCCTCGTCCGCCGCCACTCCTACCTCCTCGACCGCCGTATCCTCCACCCGATCTACCACCAAATCCTCTACCGCCTCTGTTTTCGAAATTACTTCTACCTCTGCCTCCGCCAGAATCTCTTTGTCGCGGCTGCGGGCAGTCTCGCGAGATGTGTCCAAATTCTCCGCAGTTGAAACACGGACCGCTCGGAGCACCTCTTCCACCACCGCCCCTTCCTCCAAAATCTCTTCTTTCTCCAAAATCTCTTCGTTCTCCAAAATCTCTTCGTTCTCCAAAATCTCTTCGTTCTCCAAAATCTCTTCGTTCTCCAAAATCTCTTCGTTCTCCAAAATCTCTTCTTCCACCGCGATCATCGCTGCGTTCGAATCCCCCTCGCTCTGAGGACCTGTTATCATAATTATTAAACCGTCCTCTACCACCAAAACCTCCTCGGCTGCTGCTGCTGCTGTCGTCGTAGTCTCCTCTTCGATCGCGTCGATTTTCCAGTATGCGTTGTTTACCAAGCGCACGTCCTCTCGTTTCTGGGTTCCAGGTTGTAATACCATCCGTGCGTCCAGCACCGCCTTCGTATCGCAACAAGTGCGCCTTTCGATTCCTCTCCTCGATAGCATTGATCTTCTCGCGAACTGCGAACGTGGATTCCCCGGAAGAAGGTGCTCTCGGGACAGATTTCGGTACTTCCGGTTCTTTGTAGTTTGGATCTTTCGGAACGACAGCTTTTTCCATTATAGATCTGAGCACGTTCGAAGCTACTTTTTTCGGCGGTAAATCGCGAAATTGATCTGGGTCTTCTATGTACGATAAACTCATGATTATGCGCATCAAATCCGTGAAATGCAACGTCGGGTTCACGGCTTGGATTTTAGTTGAGCCGTTTAAACTCGCGCACTTCCCTCGCCAGTGCGAACAATCCACTTGGAACGCGCTGCGTAGTCTCGACATCGCAGATACGAGTTTCCTCGAAGCCAAAAGCTTTGGAATGGGCCAATCGAGGAGCTGATACAGCTGCGCTTCCGTGACGGCGCTGTCGAAAATATCGCGGCGGTCGCGACAAAACGCTATGATCATTCTTTTCCTATCGCCTAAATCCGTAATCGTAAGATCCTCGAACTCGTCCTCGAACGCCGATTTAAAATCGCCTTCGCCATCATCATCTTCTTCTTCAGAAGATGTGGATCCATCTCGCACTTCTTCCTTATAGTCCACACCACCTCGCGCCCACGCAGGAACGTTCGAATCTTCGTCTACTTTTGACGACGAAGACGACCCTCTCTGATACTCCGGCGACGGTTGCGCGTAACCTTGCGATTGCAACATGGCTAGAAATTGAACGTATTCCGGCCAATCGGCGCCCCAAATCTCGTTCGAAACTAAAGTATCTGATGCGGCGATTATACTGTTCTCCTCTTCTCCTTGTTCTTCGTGGTCGTCGAAAATGTCGTCGTCGGCATCCATCTCCACCTCGTCGTCCTCGTCGTCGTCGTCTTCTGTGGCTTTCAGTGCAAAGTGAGTGGAGGTGACGAATCCTCGTCGTCTGCTTTTAGTACCAACGACGAATGCGGTTTTTTGTCGATGCGATCTGATGCATTGTCTGACGATGACGCTGCTGTTGTTGTTCTTTTTATGAGTAGCAGTAGTCGTTGTTCTCGTTGTTCGAAAGCTCGATGTTATTGATGTCATGTCGTTGTTGGTTGTTAGAAATCGGCGGCTGTGGATTGAAACGTTCCCGGTGTTCTTGTTGTTGTTGAAAAGTTTTGTCACTGTCGTTCTGAAGATGACAGCGGAGCGCCCCGAGAGCATTCAAAGAAGAGAAAGCGAAATGGGAATGAACTCACGATACTGTACCGCGTCGTGTGTAATAAACAGTGCTTCGTCGTCGCGCGGGGCTATCTTCTTTATGAAAAATGAGGAAGAAAGACACTGAAAGAGAGAGAGAGAGAGAGAGAGAGGTCAATCGGTACAAATATTGCTTCTATGATGACAAGGAGGAAAAGCGCTAATACTCTCGAACTCTCTTTCACATCTCTTTCAAATACTTCTCGTAGCCGTTTGTCATCAACTTGTCCGCTTTACCCAACACCACTTCCGTCATGTTGTCCTGGTACTCTTCCATCTTTTTCAACACTTCCGGCTCGTACGCGCCGACAATTCTAGCCGCTAATAAACCCGCGTTCGCGGCGTTGCCTATGGCTACCGTGGCAGTCGGAACACCTTTTGGCATTTGCACGATGGAAAGCAAAGAGTCCATGCCGTCTAGATATTTCAGAGGCACCGGGACACCGATAACCGGTAAAGGCGTCATCGCGGCAACCATACCGGGAAGGTGCGCAGCCCCTCCGGCACCGGCGATGATGGCTCGAATACCTCGCGTGTGCGCCTTTTTGGAGTAATCAAACATCTCTTGGGGTGTTCTGTGCGCGGAAATGACCGTCACTTCGCACTTGATGCCAAAATCTTTGAGCACGTCCGCGGCAGCCGCCATGGTTGGTAAATCGGAATCAGAACCCATGATGATCCCAATCGACGGTTGGACGTTGTAATCATCCCCGGTAATTTCTGACATGCGCTCTTTCGCTTCGTTCAAAGACGCACCGACGGTTGTTATGTGACCGACTTTTCTCGCTTTTTTCACCTCTGGTTTTTCGTACCAATGCACGCTCGCGCCCGGGACGGTCAACGCTTTACCCATTATTCTGTGGCATTTCGTCATGGCTTTTTCGCCGTCGCCATCGCCTAAGATGTTTTTCATAACGCTACCACCAACTTTCAATTGCGGGTCACCTAACGGCCACCCACAAATAGCTCTCAAGTGCATCTCGTATTGCGAGCAGTTACACGCTTCGATGGTGTAATGTCCAGAGTTGTGCGGTCTCGGCGCGCACTCGTTCAACAGGACGGTCTCGCCATCCTCGAGCAAAAACAGCTCGACGCCAAAAATCCCGGCGCCTTCGAACGAGGCAATAGCAGATTTCGCGACGGCTTGCGCTTTTTCAGCCATTTTGTTGGAAATCATCGCCGGCGCGAAGGTTGTATCGCAAATGTTGTCTTCGTGCACGGTTTCCACGACTGGATACGCGACGACTTCGCCGGATTTCGACCTCGCCACCATCACCGCCAACTCTCTTTCAAAAGGCACCCACTTCTCTGCGTATAAGCCAGTATCAAACCCACCGAGAGATTTCACTGCGTTATCTAAATCGCTCGCTGTTTTCGCCACCGCATTGCCTCTCCCGTCGTACGCTAACCTTTTACTCTTCAACATCAACGGAAACCCAAACGCGTTGACTGCGTTTTGCAATTGCGCTTCGTCCGGAACGTCCATAAACGGTCCAATCTTCACGTTGTTGTCTCGAAAATGTACCTTTTGCGCGTATTTATCCTGAATAGTTCTTAACGTCTTTGGCGTCGGCTGCACGTCGATGCCGTTTTTGACCAACTCATCGAGCGCGTCGCAGTCGATGTGTTCAATCTCAACAGTAACAACATCACAATCTTTCGCAAATTCCAACACCGCAGCTTTATCTCGAAAAGACCCAATCGTTTGTTCCGCGGCAATCGAGGCTGGACAGGAAGGTTCCGTAGGGTCGAGAACGTTTAATCGAACCCCCATCGGTGCGCCGGCGATGGCGAGCATTCGTCCGAGTTGTCCTCCTCCCAAGATGCCAATCTTAGCGTCTCTGGGTAAGCCATCATTCTCGGCGGAATATTTCATTTGATTGCTATTACTACTCGCCGCCGCCATCGTTAAAGTGGTTTTGCTTATTCTATTATTATTATTATATCTGCTACTGTTCTTTGCTAATGCTGTTGTTCTCTTAAACTTCGTGTTTATCGTTCGTAACATCATCGTTTGTTTTTGATTTTGAAGTTGTTGTTGTTGTTGTTTAAAACCACCCATCGAAGAAGAAGAGGAAGAAGAGGCAGAGGCAGAGGAAGACCCGATGACCATTCTTCCAGTTCGTGCGGCAGCAGCACAAGAGAGAGCCATAATACGGTTGTTGTTGTTGTTGTTGTTGTTGTTGTTGTTGCTTCTTCTTCTTTGTGTTTAAAGGGTGTACCTCAAGTAAAAGTTAAATAATTTGTGTTGAAACGCGTGCGTTTGAATTCACAACTTCTGTTTGTTTGTTGGGCAAAGGTGAAAGGAATTAATTGTTCGTCGCAGTTTCACCTGCATTCATTCAGTCTTCTTCGACAAAAAAAAAATCAAAAATCTTCTTCTCGCGACCTTTCGCAAGCAAAATTTCTGTACTTTTGTGCCCAGAATATCTCTTTTTTGCCGGCTGCACACACTGGGCTTCCTCACTTCGGACGCGCATTCTTACGTTATTCTATTGTAGACGTAGTAATACTAATAAGAAGAAGAAAGAGTCGAAGAAAGGGCCCAGAAAGAGAGAGAGAGAGAGAGTTTGGGAGAATCGTACGTCGTCCATCGTCGTCATCGTCGTCCCTTTTCATCATCGCGCGCGAAGAAGAAGAAGAGCATATATTTGAATTTGCGGTAAAAAACTTGTGGGTTCCTCCAAGCGTCGCTTCGACCTGACGAGGCACGAAAATCCATCCGAAAGTCCAAAAATCATCATGATGTCCTCTGCTTTTGCGCTCGCCAAAGACGACTTTGAAAACGACGATTGCGACGATAAAATAAAAGAACACATGAAGTTAGTCCCGGTGAGATACGTGAAAGATTTCAGCTGCAGAGAGGAGATTGTGTTACACATGGACGCGTTAGATTGCAGTCGAAAGAACAAAGGTGCGTTCGCAGTTCGGAGCGTCTTAGTCAAAGGAAAAGGAAACGACGACGACCAAAACGAAGAGTTTTGGGAGGAAAAAAACACCCTTCAAAACCGAGAAGACCAAACGAACGAAAGAGGAGAGGAGGAAAATGAGATTATTTTTGCGGAAAAAAAAGTCCCGGGAGAAAGTTTCGAGGCGTATCGCCGAGAGCGACGGAGAGAAGGCGAAGAAATACCACCCTCTGAAATCCTGGAAACAACGACAACAACAACGCAAGAGAAAGAACCAGAGTCAAATTCAAAAAGATGGAGAAGTCGGCAGAGACAAAGCGCGTTCAGTGGAGATGACGACGATGGTGCACAAAAAGCAAATTTTGCGCCCAAAAGTCGCAGCCCCTTGAAGAAATTATTGACTGGGAAAGGCACTCTTGAAAAAGGAAAAATTTCACCAGACTCGATATTGCCTGACAATAACGCAGCGACGACGAGCGTTAATGGACCGACGTCGAGGTTTTACCAAAAAAGAAATAATCAACAACAACAACAAGAACAAATGAATCATGGGCGAGGAATGCACGGTGGAAACTTGACTTTTTACGGCGCGTCGACGAGCTCGAGCGTGTATTCCGAGGAAGGGAGCGAGGACCACTTAGCGGCGCAGGCTCTCAAAGAGAACGAACAACCGTTTTACTCCTTAGCGGTGGCTTGTATAAATAGACCAAGAGTTTTGAGCGAGATTAGTACCGCTGTGAACGATTGTGGGTTGGACGTGCACGAGGCGCACATATACAACTTGAAGGACGGCTACGTGCTCGACGTTTTTACCGTCTACGGGTGGAAGAACGACGACGAGGAAGGATTGTCGCACGCAGTGATGAAGGCTTTAACGGCTGGTATCGTTCCCGAAAGAAGAGGGTTAGGTGGGTCGCCGTTTCCATCGAAAACAGACGTGAATAAAGTGTGCATGGAGTTGGACGGCTGCGAAATATACGACATCGATCCCGAAAGCGAACATCGACAAGGTTGGGAGAGTCACTCGGACGACGAGGGAGAAGATCCTCTCAAAGTTTCAAATCAAATGTCAGACAGCGAAGAGCTAATGAATGTCGCTCCCACTACTACTACTACTCTCACGGAAGGTGGTACTTATAATATGATTAATATCAAGAATAACGACGACGACGACGACGCAGATGGTGGGAAGAGAGAAATCAAAGATAACTTGAACCGGAACCAGATTTCAGCGCTCGACTCGACGAAATCGCTCGAACGAGATGTTATGGAAGCAATGGAGAAATCGAGGAAAGAGAGCAAAGAACCAGCGATTGATTCGAGAAAGTTGAGATTAATCCGAGAAATTGGTTCAGGGTCTTTCGGTGTTTTGTATAAGGGCGAATATCGAGGGAAGAAAGTTGCCGCAAAGTTTCCATCCGGGACGCACAACGATAACCAGAATCAACTGCGAGCGATGCGTGAATTCTTCCAGGAATTGTCCGTGTTATCAAAAGTCAAGCACGAAAATATCGTTCGAGTAGTAGGTGCAATGACCAAGATGCCAAGATTATGCATCGTGACGGAATACGTCGATAACGGGCCTTTGAATAACTATCTCTTAAATCAAGGTTCAAGCTTGAAGCTTTCGGCACAGGTTGAAATCGCGTGCGGGATCGCGCGTGGTATGGCATATCTTCATTCGAAAAATTTCGTTCACAGAGATTTGAAAGCTTCGAACGTTTTGTTGCAATCCACGACGACACCAATTACCGCGAAGGGCGAAAGTATCGACGGGAAAATGACCTTCACGGGCGCTCAGGGCTCTTTGCGACCGATTATTTGCGACTTTGGTTTATCGAGAGAAGTCACGAAAGATGGCGCGATGACGCCAGAAACTGGAACTTATCGATGGATGGCCCCCGAAGTAATCGCCCATTCGAAGTATTCGCTCAGTGCCGATGTGTACAGCTTCGCGATCGTTTTATGGGAAATCGTTTGCGAAGGCCACGTCCCGTACCCAGAGCACACGCCTTTACAAGCGGCGGTTGCGGTGGTACAAAAAGGAATACGGCCAATTTTGCCATACAATTCTCATCCGATAATGATGAACGCAATGGAACGATGCTGGGTATCTGAGCCGGAAAACCGACCTCGATTTACCGATTTAGTCATGGACTTTGAATCGCACATGCTTGGATCTGCGACAAAATTGAACTTGATGCCTTCAAAATCTTTCTTCTCGAGGTTGAAGTCGATGTCGACGTCAAAGAAGCGAGACAGAATTTGATTGAACAAACAAACATTAATAAAAGAATAGTACTACCACGTCGTAAGGTAGTGTTAAAAGTGTGCAAATGCTGATACTGTACAACCTTTTCTGCGATATAGAAATGTATATGTAGAAATAAACGAAAAGTTGCAACCGCATAGCTGTATGAAAGAAATACACATCATCAAAAAGCCGACGGCTTCTAGATTGTCAAACTTGTAAATATAATAACGATTTTACTGACAGCCGAATATGCTTCAAACTTTATTTTACTGGGTACTACAAGTACCATGCTATAATATTTTTATTCTCCGCTGCTGCTATCTTTCACTCAAGGCGAGCGGAACACGGAGCTCATCGACGGTCGAGAAGACGTCTTCTTCTTCACCTCTTCCCCGACGACTTCAAAATTTTTATACGTGTATCCAATCCACTCTGAATCTTTCTTTTGCTGAACGCCGCTCTCTCCTTGACCTCCAGGAGACGATCCGCCCTTCTTTCCACCTTTCTTGGCTAATTCTTTCGCCGCCTTCTCATCTCTTTTCTTCTCCTCCTCGCTCGCCTTGTCCGGAGGATCTTCCTCAAAGTCCTCAAAATTCTGTGTATCTAACTCCCCAGTCACCGTCGGCACGTACGGGGCTTGCTCTTCGTAAATGTTCGTCCAATTAACGCCTTTAAAGAACGAATGTTGCTTGATTTCATCTACTCCGTTCGTTCCTAATCTGACCTCCACGTCGCACAATAACGACTCGATCAAATCCTTCGCGTCGTCTGACAAGTGGACCTCCGGAGGAAACTTCAAGTGATGCCTCCAGTGGACAATTTTTCTACACGTCGAAACCGGTTCGTCAGAGTAAAACGGCGGGTACCCAACGAGCATTTCGTACATGATTGCTCCAACGGACCACCAGTCGCACTCTAATCCGTACCCTTTCTTCAAAAGTACCTCCGGGGCGACGTAATCTGGAGTCCCAACCGTACTATATGCCAATCGCCTTCTATTTTTTTGCCACGTCGCTAACGTTTCCGAATCGTTCTTATTTTGTTGTTCCAACGATAACTTGTCAAAGTTTTCGTTCAAGTTCACGTCCTTATTTCCTAACAAAACCTGCGGGTCCACTGGTTTGCACAAACCAAAGTCAGTCAACTTCATGTGTCCTTCGCGATCTAACAGCAAGTTATCTGGTTTGATATCTCTGTGAATAAAATTGTGTCGGTGCACGGTTTCCAAGGCTAACACCGTTTGCGCGATATAAAACCTCGTCACTTCCTCCGTCAGCGTGTCCTTTCGCATCAATAAAGTCATCATGTCCCCACCTGGTAAATATTCCATCACCAAATACAAGAACTCATCGTCCTGGAACGAATAAAAGAGCTTCACTACGGTTTGATCGTGCACATCAGCCAACAAATTCCGCTCCGCTTTCACGTGATCGATTTGGCCTCTTCGCACCATCTCCGTTTTTTTCAACTTTTTCATCGCGTAAATTTTCCCGGTCAACTTTTCTCTCACCAATCGAACCTCCCCGAACGCACCTTTTCCAATTATTGTCAGCGGTTCGAAATCGTTCGGTGACAGTTTCGTTCGTTTCAATCTCGTGTACATGCGTTCCTTCTCTTCCAACTCCTTCATCAGCGCTTCGTTAAAATCCCCGCTACCTTCCCCGTTGTTATCTAAATCCTCCGCGCTGACGTTCCCAGACGATGACAGAGTCCCACCGTTGTTGTTACTATTCAAAGAATTACTCGCGGTCCGTTCCATTCGGCTTCTTCTTTCCTGCCTCTCGCGTAAATCTTTCGCTTGTTTTTTATACAGATTTTCAATGTACTCTTTCGCAGCTGCGGCTTTTTTCGACGTGATTGGCGACAGGTTCTCCGACGAAGGCGGGTCGCTCTCTTGTTTAAACCCTTTTGAGGAGGAGGATTCTTTCTCGCTGTTGTTGTTCGTTTTCTTCTTCACCGAATCGCTCAGCGCGGAAAACCATGACTTTTTCGTCGTCGTCGTCGTCGTCGTCTGTTCGTTCTCGTTTCCTCCTCCCATTTTTTCTTCTCTTCTTCGACGTCGAAGTCTCAAAGTTTCAAGTTTGTTGTCCTTTATTCCTTTTTAATTCGTTTTGGTTGGATCTTCTTCTTCTTCTTTGACTTCTTCTTTAACGAACGCGCGTCGTCGTCTCTTTCGATGATCGCACTAGTATTATGAATCGTCGTCGCGTCAGCCGAGAACCAAAAGGTGACGAGGAGTACGAGGAGTCGTCGGTTTTGGGTCGGATCTGCAGCAGCGCGTGGAAAATGTGCAGAGAAAAGAAAAAAATGAAAATCGTCCAAAATCAAAAAAAAGGTGCCCCCTCTGCTCTTCTTCTAAATACTACTTTTGAGCACCTCTTTTTAGCTGCTTTTTGCGGGTATATGATGGTTCCACTTGAAACCACACTACACTATTTACATAAACTATTATTGAATAACTACAAACGTACTAATATACTACTTTTATTAGCGCACACGAACGAACGAACGAATGCACGCACAACATCTTCTACGTGCGATATTTTTTTCGCGTTACCCATCCATGCCGGTTTCTTCGCAGAACAAGCAATAGTTGTTCAAAACTTTATACATCAACGAACCAGGGGTAGGGACTAACTTTACGGTTATTTTATTCCAGTAGTGAAACAAGTACGTTTCTCTCTTCATGCGTTCCCAGACGGCGTGTTGATCCGCCGGGTCCTCGTCCGTGAAATATTTTCTCACCTTCGCCCAGTGAATGGGATAGAAGCCGATGGTGGGTAAAATTTGCAACTCCGGGCCTTGAGGGAACCTCGCCGCGACCCGAGTGACTAACTGAGGACCGTTCCAACCCCAACTGTCAATTCTGTACGTGGTGTTGAATTCAACCATGCACTCGTGGATAAACGTAGAGCCTTTTCGAAAGGCTAAAACAGCCCCGTTGAGAACTTTCGCCTCGCCTCTTTCGTCGGCTAACTCGGTCCCAACCGCGTTGTGAAGATTATCCAATTCTCTCATGACGACGACGTCGGTATCTAAATACACGCCACCGTACTTCCACAAAGTCGCTAAACGAATAATCTCTGTGATGTGAGAGAAGAAATATTCCCCATTCTTCCACTTATCGATGCCTTGATACCACGCCTCCGCCGGGGTGCCGCGAATCAAATACGGAACATCCGGTCGTTCTACTATGATGTTATATCCCAGATCCCAAAAGCGTTGGAAATGATCCAACTGCATCGTCGGCGAGTAAACTATTAAACACGCACCTGGGTGAAACTTTAACGTCGATTCGACTGTTCGTCTGTATCGTAAACTAAACTTCGCCGCGCTCGTCGTCCACGCGAGGAAGAAATTCAACGTACAGTTCGATTTCGCCATGAACCGTTCGACTCTCGAATCTCCCTCTGCGACTGGCGAGAAGACGCCCGCGTGTTCTGCTCTTTTGTTGTTATTATTATTATTCATTTTTGAAAGCGAGGAAGGACTGCTACTCGTATTCGTATTCACGAAGACTTTCGCCAACAGCGAAGCGCCCAAGGCTAACGCAATCATCATGACTATTCCGAATACGATTCCAAACAAAGTTTGTTTCCGAAACGTCCTCTTCGAGTGCGAAAAATCTCTCTTGTTGTTATTACTGCCACTACTCATCATGCTATTCTTCCCACCGTACACTCCGCGATGATGATGATGATGATTACGGTGATGATCGTCGCCGTTGTTGTCGGCTGCTAAATCGTGTAAGTGTCCTCCCGAGGAGGAGGAAGATCGAACGTGAGAATGCATCACCGCCGCTCGTCGTTGACGAGTGAAATGAGAAGCGTGCAAGGCTTCGCCAGTATTTCCCCCACCGCTGTTCATAGTGCTCGTCGTCGTCGTGCTCGGATTTATGTCGTGACCTCCTCCCATTCCTCCTCCTCCTCCTCCTCCTCCTTGTCCTGGTTTGTACATCGTGTTCGAAAAGCACAAAAGAAAGAGCTTGTGAATTTTTTCTTTTTTGAAGAAAAGAAGGAAAAGAAGGGGGAGACATTTTGCCCACAAAAAAAAACAAAAATTGGTGTGTTCCTCTCTTCTAAAGTAGTTTATTAGAGTAGAAAGAAGACAGAGAAGAAGAAGTCAAGAAAAAGTCAAGAGGAAGAGTTTCTCTCTTTTCTCTCTCTCTCTGCCGCTGTTTGTCTTCTCGTTCCTTCTTGCGATAGATACAAAATCTTTAAGGGCGGCGGAAATTAGATATACTGTTATTTATAAATAATTCAGTTAATATTATTTTGGGGAAAGCCGCCACCATCGGTGACATTTGACAAGAGACCAACGACGAGAACGATGACGAGCACATCCATCTCCTCGCTCTCCTCGCGATTGATTTCGTCCCTTCTGTCCTCCTCTTCCACGTCGTCGTCTGAATCGTCTCGACGGCATTTTAATAATAAGAATAATAATAATCGCGTCTTCAAAATCGAAAACGCCGGGAAGAAAAGTGCGTTTCGTCTCTCCAACAACAAGCGAAAAGCGAAGAAAACGAAGCAGGAAGAGAAAGACGAAATGAAGCGAGCATTCGATGGCGAGGGCTTATCGCCGGAAGAGAGGGTCTCTGGAGCGAAACATAAAGCCAGACGATGGTTGGGGCAACATTTTTTGATCGATCACTCGGTTTTAATCGACGCCGTGAGGAGCGCGGACGTGACGAAAGAGGACGTTATTTTAGAAATCGGACCGGGGACTGGAAATCTCACCGCGGAGTTATTACGGACCGGATGTAAAGTCATCGCGGTAGAGAAGGATCGAAATTTAGCAAAAACTTTACGCGAAACGCTCGGAAAAGAGTACGGAGAAGACGAGCTAGAAATTATAGAGGAGGATTTCATGAAGTGGAAAGACTTGGATACGAAGTTTGTAGGTTTGATAGACGGCGGCGAGAGAAGAGCGAAAGTTGTCGCGAACATTCCGTACAACATTACGACAGATATATTGAAGCGATTACTACCCATGGGCGATACGTTTGAAGATTTAGTGTTCATGTTCCAAGAAGAAGTCGCCAGACGCTTGGCTACGGAGGAAAGAGGTGAGAAGATGATTGAAAACGCAAACGAAGTGAAGAAGAAGAAAAAAAGCAACTCAGATTTTCGCGCCATGTCAGTACGAACGGCGTATTATTCCGAATCTCGATACATTCGGCCAGTCGCGAAAGACTGTTTCGATCCTCCTCCAAACGTGGAGAGTTGTTTGATTGGATTTAAACCGAAACGGAAGGAACACTTATTAAAAATTAACGGTACCGAGAAGCAGTTTTTCACGTTCGTTCAAAGCTGTTTCGCGCAGAAACGCAAAATGTTAAAGAATAATTTACGAGCGACGTGCGACGCGGAAACGATTGATTTGGCTTTAGAAATACTCGGGAGAGGAGATAAAGTTCGTCCGCAAGAATTGTTCATGGAAGATTACGTCGAGTTGTTCAATTTCGTGCGAGAGGAACGGAAAGTGGAAATCGAAGAAAAGGACGACGAAGACGACGATGAAGACGACGATGACGACGACGACGATTAGCATGAATTTTCCTAGAATTTGTATTTGATATTAATGTTAATCTAATCCGCTTGCCGCTACTTTATCTTTCTGAAACTTTTCCTTCATCGCCGCTATTCTCTTGGCCACTTCTGGATCTTCCTCCTCTCCGTCAGCGATCCCGGCTTCTTCCGCTTTCCTCTTCCCTTCTTTAACTTTCGTGATGATTTTCTCGGACAAGTTCGTGTTCCACCAGATTGGTCCGCCCATTATTCCGTCTCCGGAAAAGCACGAGATGCATCCGGTTTTCACGTTCGGAGTTAACCTCGCCTGCCCGCTGCGCTGCGCTATGGGTACTCTACAAATACTCGTGGTCCCAAAATTCGTCGAACTCTTTTGTATGCACAGCAAAGAACACAAGTTCTCGTACCCAGGTTTCCTCCATTTCGATATCAGAGGTTGATCGGCAATCTTCTCTCTCACCAGATAATCGTACAGTTTACGGTCCATCACCTTCTTCTTGTACATTAAATCGAATATAAAACGATTCTTCTCCCAATGAATTCGATGGATTCTCCACGTCAATTCGTTCTTTCTTTTTCCTTCGTGTTCTTCGCTGACGGCGTCTCTCATCTGCGCCTCGAAATCTTCGATGGTATCTTCGATCAAGTCCCAACCATCCGGGGGTTGTTTTCCTTTCAGTCGTCGTCGGAACGACATGTTGTTTTTTATTCGAAAAGTAGAGTTGTTCGGTTATATTTCGGACAACAAAAATGTATGGCGGATCTGAAAACTTCCTCACTCCTCTTTTCGAGGTGAAGAAGAAAACAAGAAATCAAGAGAAAAACTATGGACAACGCACGAGGGGGCCGCGATAATTATGAGATGGATTTTAAAACGATGATTATGACTACTTGAACTTATCGATATCTCCGGAATCGTTCGCTTTCCACGCGATGTCGAGACTGGACATGCTCTCTTTTAAAAGCTTTAGTTCGTTTTCGAAAGCGTCGCCTAAAGCGCAAGCGCCAGGATTACCGCCGAGAACTAACGTTTTTAGATT